>Ga0073906_1006096_pt1 | contig 10217 bp, 9 predicted proteins | sample Inofromicrocosms_FD_65485 | JGI IMG/M metagenome (GOLD analysis project Ga0073906, IMG submission 65485) | Mouse cecum microbial communities from Vienna, Austria - Inoculum for glucosamine and mucus D2O microcosms | ecosystem: Host-associated > Mammals > Digestive system > Large intestine > Cecum... | reverse complement strand
GTCTCCGTTTCCATTCGCCGCCCCGGTCAACTGAAAGGAATATGTCCCAAACTCAATCCCGCTTGTATCCCCTGTCAACCCATAAGAATACTCTCCGCTCTCACTGTCATATCTATACTCATAAGCCTCTTCCGGAGCCGCGCCAATTAAAGCTTCCATAGATATCCCGTCTGATCCGATCGGCACTTCATTCACACCATCCGCCAAGGCCATATAGATACTCGCACTGGTATCATCGGTGAATTCCTTATCCCCTGTCAGCGTAATCCCGCCAAGCGAAGATTTGTCTATACTGATATCCACCGACACATTGATCGCCTTAGAACTCATATTTGTAATCGTAACCGGATCACTTACATTACTGTAATCCGCCTCAGCTGTGCCAGCTGACCGCTGAAAGAAGAGCGTAGAATTCTCTTTGAAGGTCTTGCCTTCATACGCTGCGCCGTTCGTATGGTTCAGCAAACTATGAGGATCTATGATAAAATCGAATATCTCATCCGTAACAGCTGGCAGAACCACCTCATACACATCTGTGTTAATACTTCCTTCCACTTCACCAACGCCCGTCTCACTTCCCGCACCAAGCTCTTCTGCCGCTACTGATGCCGGAAAGCCCGCAGCCACAGCCAATGCTAATATAACTAAAGTAAATCTTCTGGAGTAATGCTTCATTGTTCTTCCTCCTCTGCTGCTTGATCATCTCTTAAATAAAAACTACATGAACGGTTTCCCGAACACTCGCCTTAACTAAGGGACTACATGGATGATTCCTCGAAAATCTCTGTAAAGCAAATCATACCTTAGATTCGCCAATCCGTCAATAGATACCATAATCTATATATCGGCATTTTTGCTCATTACTTTAGTTGCCCTTTACAAAATTAGTAATCACTGCATCTACCCCGAACCGTCTCATCTTTTCAACGTCTGCCGCCTCATCCACCGTCCAGACATGTACCCGCACATTCTTATCATGACACTCCCGGACAATATCCACTCCCGGATATTCCATATTCTTAAGTGACGGGTGCACCGCATAAGCGCCATTTCTTCCCGCATACTCTCCAATATCCATGAATCCTTCTGAAAAAAGAAACGCCGTCCTTGCTGAAGGCAATAATTTTCGAATTGTTCTCATCGAATAATGATTGAAAGAAGAGTAAATCATCCGTTCTTCCAGACCTTTTTCTGCCGCCAACCGCAACACCTTCTCTTCCAGTCCCTCATAAAATATCACGCTGTTCTTAAGTTCCAGATTGATCACCATATCCATATCCCTTACCAGATCATATACTTCCGCAAGCGTTGGAATCGCAACATTCCCGTATTCTGGAAAATATTGATTCACATTAAAGCCTTTCAACTCCTCTAAAGTATAATTGCAGACATATCCGGTCCCATTACTCACTCTGTCAATCCGTTCATCATGAATGACTACCGGCACACCGTCCTTAGACAACTGAACATCCAGCTCAATACCGTCCGCACCCGACAAATATGCCAATTCAAATGCCGGAAGGGTATTCTCCGGTGCATGTGCGCTCGCACCGCGATGCGCCCAGACCTGCATTATATGTTTTGCGGTTTTTAAGATTGTTACGTTTTTATAATTACACTCTTTCTCATCTAATATTTTCATATAAAACACCTATACTACAATACTAATCCATTTATGTACTCTTGCACGATTTGCAAAGTAACTGAAGGTTCTCTCTTTCACTCTATGGCTAACCCCAGCGTAATAGCCGAATGATCTGTTAACCGCAATTTTCGCGTCTCATGTATATACTCACAATTTAGTAAATGCTCCTTCAATTCTACCGATACAAAACAATGGTCATACCTATAGCCGTCGTCCGTCCTCCCAACCCAACTATACTCCTGCCCATCCGGATATAAATACCGAAAAGCATCCACATATCCCAACGTTTCCAATTGGTCAAAAAATCCATATTCCCATTCAAAATAATTTGAGTAATGCGGGATATGTTTTCTGTCTAAAACATTAAAGTCTCCTATTATAATTCGATTTTTTCTTCTTGATCTGTCAAGATACTTTATCACACCATCTATAAATTCTCTCTTCCGCCTAATTTTTGCATCACTTCGGTCTCGAGAAGGTACATACAAGCCAACTATATCTAATTCCCTCTCCCCGGCTTTGATAACTGATTCCACCATTCTAGAAAAATAAATGCTCTCTTCTGAGAAAAAACTGACATTGGATCGTATCTTACACCTACTTATAATTATGACTCCTAACTCGCCGGTCCGGGATATTGGCGCATTAACACTGTACCCAAGAGAAGTGCCCATAAAAAAAAGATCATACCCATATTGCCGAAAATACTCTTTTATATATCCACATCCCTGACTTTCCCTCGTTTCTGTCAAGACAAATACATCCTCTGATCGCTCTTTCAACCAATCACATTGTCTTTTGGCTCGTTCCAGTGATGGATTCCCTATATTGAGCGACAGTATATCTATTCTCTTTCCCACTTTATCCCTCTCCTGTTTCAGCTCTCATATCTTACTATTATCTTCATTCAGCGGCTTTCATCGGACATATCTTTACATCTGCATCACTAAGCTTCATTCCCTGGGAAATTTTTGAAGCATAACATCCTCTTTTGCAAGTAGTATTCGTACAACCTGAACATGTATCCTCAAAGTCAATCGGAAATCTATAATTTCCAATCACCTTCTCCCATTCAAATCCTTCCTCAAAAATATTTCCCATAATAAACTCGTTATCTGTATATCTACTCACTCTATTCCTCGCCGCAAATACCATATATGGGCAATATGCAATATCTCCATTTGTAAAAATATACATTATCTTTCCCGCAACACATTCTCCTAATGGCTTTTTCTCTCTGTTTGGAAATCTTATGTATACCATTTCCGTCTGCCCATCATCATATCTCTGTGTTTCTCGGCGAAGCTGTTCCATCTCTTCTTCTCCCAATGCCACAGACACACCTTCTTCCCCCCGTCCAAACTGTGATAAAGGATTCATCAATATATATTCTGCACAGCATCCACGCGCAAAATCACAAATATCAATATACTCTGATAATGGAGTATATCTGTTAGGAGTCACCAGAACTCCCTTGAGCAGTCTCCGTTCTCCTAACAACCGAATATTTGATTTTATCCGCTCGAATATCTCCGGATTCGTATTCCCTCTGAATCTCCCATGAGATGCAACTGCAAATCCATCCAAGCTTACATTAAAATGCACATTACACCCCCTTATTTTATCCAGAAATTCTTCCGTAACTAAACTGGCATTTGTACATATTCCTACATATATCTGCCGTTCTGAGAGTAAACGAACCACATCCGAAAGTTGTCTATACACAAAGGGTTCACCTCCTGTCAATGTAACCTTCGTTATATGATTCTTCAACAACTGCGGTAGAATATATCTTTCTATCCGTTCAAAGGCTATCTCTTTTCCATGCCCATCTGCATTGATAAAACAATGTTCACAATGCAAGTTGCATCTTTCTGTTAGTTGTATCAGGCACTTCTTATTTGGATACTTTGCAATTGTCCGAAAATAACAGGCCGCGCAATATTCACTATCATATATTTTCGTCCCATCCATTTTACTTCCCCTTTACCACTATACTGCTGTCAATATACAGCTTCCAATTCTTTCACCATATCTACTAATTCCTTCCGCTTCAGTTTTCTATCCATATTAGCAAAAATATAATAAAACTCTTTTGATATCTTCTCTTTTCGACTCTCCTTTGCGAAAATATCATATAAACGGAGTATCTGATCCTGAAATTTAATAAATGTCTCGTTTGGATTTAATTCTTTTGTTTTAACAGATGACTTCACGATTACAACATCTGTCAATCCATATTTTTCAAATACCTCTTGCTGTTCACATGTCAATATTACATAATTATTATCCCTTGTATCAGCTTTCCGCACCACTTCATCACAAAACCTTGGGATTGTATTATTTAGTTCTGTATCCTCTTCACATATTTTAAGAAAATTATCATATTCTACAAACGATTTCCACAATGGTTTTTTATGTCTCCGCGAAAAAAACTCTTTAAAATCTGAATCTAATTTATCAGACTTCATATCCTGCCGCCTTGCATTCTCTATATAGATTCGTTTAAAGAGCGCAATCAAGTCATCATCGCAAGTTCTGTTAAAGACAAAACCTTTTTTTGACATCGCCTCACATAACTCTTTCCTCAAACTATCTTGACATCTCACATCTACTCCATTATCCCCCTGCGAATCTTCCTTAAAATAAGTATCATACCCTATGATATACAACAAAATATCATCTTCTCCATACTTCTTTTCACTTTTATCATCTTTATTGTATTTGCATTCCTTACAGTTGAAGCTCAGCTTCTCTCTGTCAAATTGTGTATTGTTAACATTGCAGCAAAGGTATTTCGCAACGTCTCTCAAAAGCTCACACTGAAGATAATTCGAATTGTACAATACCTTTGGATGCGTATACACCCAAAGATATTCATGATTTCTTGCCTCTATAGTTCCTTCTATAATGCTAAGCGCCTTTTTGTCATATCCCAATATATACGCTCTTTCTTTATTATTAGAAGAAAATTCTACATTGGATGCTAACTGAATTCTTCTTCCATGTCTAATACTCCCCGTAAATTCTGTTTTATGCAATTTGCAGGTTTCATCAAACAAAATTGTACCACTCTTTATTCTTTTAATCCGTATAGTATCTTCAACTTTGGTTGTATAAGTACTATCTTTTTCAATCAGCTTACAATCTATCCCATTTATATTTTCCTTATCGTACTTTCCCACCCCATCAATTGTCAACTTTCCAGAAATGGCATCTGCCTTAAATTCTTTAATAGTCAACTCCGTTCCTTTAAGCCACATTCCATCAAGGTTTATTGGCTTTTTTTCTTCACCATCAAATACCTCCACCGGAATAAGTACAAGCGAACTCAGCAAACGCTGATAATCTATATTAAAATTATCGATACCAGACATGTAGGAATCCCTAACTATGTAATCCAGTCCATCCACATCAATTGCTGATGAATTTAACATCGAAATGATGCAATTCTTAATCGACTTTTTAAATCCTTCACTCTTATATGTACAACCTATAATCATCCGGACAATAAAGACAATTTCTTCATCCAATATATCGCCTTCTACAAACTCTTTACATATAGCCTTTATTGCTTCCTTGTAATTTGCAATTACACAATAAGAGCTCATTTTTTCATGAGGCGCACCAACTCCATTATATCCGCTGATACTTTTCTCCAAAAAATCATTTATAAATTCTTCATCACTTTTACACTCTTCTAACAATCTATAATCAAGCTCTGCAATTATCATACCATTGCATAAGCCTAACAAATCATTGGGCAATATTTTATTCTTACGCAGAATGTACATATTTTCCAATGTATGAGAAAAAGGTGCATGAGCACAATCATGAAGCAAACAAGCAAGAGAAAATAATATCTCCTGCCTATCCCACCACACCTCTGATAGTTTCTTCTTTTCCTCTTCTGACAATATATTTTGAGCGTTCTTACGTAAGCATTCAAATGCTTGCCGCCCCAACCAATAGACCCCCAGCGAATGGATAAATCTGTCATGCCGTGCCGCAGGGTATAGAGAACGCATACTCGTCTGTTCAATATACTTTAATCTTTGAAATTGTTCTGTATCGATAATATTTGAAACAATAACATTTGGTATATCAATATATCCATGTATAGTATCCTTAAATTTTTTTGAACTTCCTGCGTACACGGTGTCTACCCCTCTTCCATTTTATACCTCTGCAAATTCCTTTCTTGCATTCTCCAGCATCACTTGAACTTCCGGTTCATAGATTGAATTTAACTTTTTTATAGCTTCTTCTTCAACTTCTTTTCTGCAAACCACTTTATTAATCCCTTTAATATACTGCTCGTTACATTCAAAAAATCTTTCCATTTCAACATCTTCCACCCGAAAATGCACATATCTATAATTAATTCCGCTCTCATTGTCTCCTGTAATCTTCTCATACAATATATTACAGAAATCCCTTAATGCACTATCTTCCAAAAAAGGCTGCCTTCCTTTTCTTGCATAAAAAGCATTATTTATAATAATTTCAGGTCCCAAACACAAACTCATAATATCCATCTCCTTTCATTAATTAGTATATATTGTATCAAAAGGATTTATAAATGTGAAGTGAAAATTTTTCCCGTATTTTACATCATTTTACGACACAAATCCTGCAACAGCTCATCTACCGCAATTAAAATTAAATACCAAAAGTGTAATATTCACCATATAATGAGTCTGCAGCCGGCACTCTCCGCTCGTATTGAAAATTCTGCCTCTTCTTTTCATTTATTCTTTATATCCCCTACACAATCTCCACATCCTGTATCATCACCGGCATCCCCGCCGACTGACACAACTGCACCAAACTGCTGTGATCCCCATAATATGCGTCACTGAGCGCGATCGCCCGGTCAAGCTCGGCGGAATCATCATAGATCCCCCAGCCTTCCGCCTTATACTCTTCCACCAGCTTCTCATACTCCTCCCACAACTGCGGGCGCATAGACTCTATCGTCGCCTTGATCAGCGGATGCGGACGCCACAGCAGCGCCACATCTTCCACGCTCTCCTTAAACGTCTCGAACACAGACCTCATCTTCGCAAGCATCTTCTCATCATGCTGCAGCAAAGATGTCACACTGGTATTATACAGGATGACCTTCCTCCGGCTTCCATCCGGCTTCTTAAGAATCGACAGCCATTCATCAGGGATCTCGCAATCCTCCTCAGACGTCCCTGCCACCTTATCCATCTTAGGAGAGCCAAGCCCAAGAATCTTCTTCTCCCACTGACTGCGGGTATTCTCCCCTGCCGCCTCTGACAATATCTCAATATACGCCTTCCGCATATCCTCCGACTGCACGATAACCACATCGGCATTAAGCACTCCCGGAGTAATGCAAAAATGCTCGATCCCTTTAAGGGCTTCTTTATTCTCAGGATCGACCTCTCCAAGCACAAAGTAGGGAATATAGACTAATTTTTCCGTATACTGCTTTAAGTTCTTAGAATAAAACTTCGGAGCAACACTTGTCACATAATTGCTGTCATCATAGGGATTATGGATGAAAATCATGTCCGGTTCGCGCACGGAGATATCGTAGTCGTCATAATGCGTGATCGGAACATATGCCGGATACTGGCCGCCCTCATAGTGCATCTCCTTAAAACTGCCGTCAGAATTCCTGTCAAAGTATGGAATCGGTATGACATAAGCATCACAGTCCGGATCTTCATCTGCCGCCTTCCACACACTCTCCAGCGAATCCCACATTGAAGCTTTATATGGAAGGAATACGACCTCTCTTCGCTCCGGGATATCGTTCTTCACACTGTTCCCCATCCGGATCAGAGACTTTTTCAGAGCCTTATACGCCTGATTCGCATTCACCGGCTGATTCTGACTAATCTTCTCATAGAACTGATATACAATTTCACAATACTCTTCTATAATAGAAATTGTAACAAAATCTTCCCCTTCTACTGCCTCGATGATCTCTCCTAATTTAATGGCGCATTCCTGGCACTGTGAAAGTAAATCCAGCGACGCCTCACTGTTCCTTGTCTCTATCGTCTTCTTTATCCCGTCATGCGCCCGGCCGAGCAGCTTAATAAAATCCTCAGCCTGCTTCTTCTGCTTTTTTGTCATATCTATGTCCTCTCCCGCTTATTCTCCACTATCCCGTTCCCAGGAACAGGCATATACTCTTTTTCAGATGATATATGCCCAATCTCTATAATCGTATCCTTTGCAAATACACTCACAGCCAACGTCCCTACCGTTTGTCCGCTTTTCTAAGTGTAATATAAAGCCTGCCGAAATACAAGCACCTGAAAGCCAAAAAGGATTGCCATATCAAAATACTCCCCGATACAGCAATCTCTTTCTCCTTCGCTTCTTTCGCTCCATATTCCAAACCTTCCGACAGCTTATGCTCTCTGCCAATCATCACAGAAGCGCTTGCCGTATCTGCCAGCCTGCATCTTCCGCGGTTTCCCTTCCGCCTTCCCAGCTTTTGACTGCCCACAAGCCTGCTTCTACTGCGGTTTCCCTTCCGGCTTCCGTCTCCCCGCCAGCCTGCTTCTACTGCGGTTTCCCTTCCGCCTTCCGTCTCCCCGCCAGCCTGCTTCTACTGCGGTTTCCCTTCCGGCTTCCGTCTCCCCGCCAGCCTGCTTCTACTGCGGTTTCCCTTCCGCCTTCCCGGCTTCCGTCTCCCCCGCCGGCCTACTTCTCCTGTGGCTTCGCCGCCCTCGTCTTCCCCGACGCCTGCCCGGCCTTCGCTTTCCCCGCAGGCTTTGCCGTCTTCCCGGCGCCCGCCGGCCTCGCCGTTCTCACACTGCCCGCAGGCTTTGCCGTCTTCGCGCTCCCCGCCGGTCTTGCAGGCTTCGCCGTCTTCACCGCTCTTCCCGGCGCTTTCGCCGGGGCCTCGTCCCCGGCATCTCCTATGCCGACGGCAGACGCCTCGTCTCCTTCGCCCTCGCCTTCAGCGTCTTCGTCCTCTCTGGCGGCCGCTTCCTCGCGCGCTCTGCGCTCGGCTTCTCTGGCCTCTTCCGCTTCCCTCACCTTATCCGGATTGTATCTCAGGAAATATGCATAGATATCTACGATCGCCTGGTACAGCTCCTCCGGGATCGCCGTTCCGAGATCAAGCTGAGTCAGCACGGTTGCCAGCGAATTGTCCTCGTACACCGGCACACCGTTCTCATTGGCCACCTCCACGATCCTCTCCGCCATATATCCAAGCCCCGACGCAACGATCACCGGCGCTATATCTCTGTTCTCGTCATACCTGAGCGCAACTGCTTTCTTGTTCATGACATCATCATATTGTGACATTGATAGAATTTCTCCTTTCGAATATCTTCGGGAAAGCGGCGGACACCTGGATCGGAACCTTGTTCTGCTCTACGGCAAGATACTCAAGATCCAGATTATTCCTGCTCATGATCTTGCGGATATTCTCACGGATATCGCTCTCATGCTTAGACAACTCATCCGGATAATGGATCAGCATGTCTATCTTTCCCTTCTCATAATACAACATCATGTCAAAAAAGCCAACATCTTTCATGTCAAATTTAATAAGCAGCTTTATACCACGCTCCTTCGAGCCGGGATTGCCGGACTCTTCATCCGGATCAACCCACATCTCGGAGAACATCGGAACACCGTCCAGGATCACTGGCAGCATCACATGCATCAACGGCATGTACACGCTCTCGTTCACCAGCATACTCCTCATGACGTTCACAAACGCCTCCCGGTTCTCGATCCCTGCCTCGCCCTTCACGCCTGCCCTGATGATATTCAGAAGCTTGTCGGTCAGCTCGTTCTTTCCCGCCGCCCGGTCATAATCCACATTCGCCAGCATATCCCGGAAATCCTTCGCCGACATGCCCTTGAAATGCTTCTGGAAGGTCGGGAAATCCATCAGCCGCTGGAATGCCTGCACTACACTGTCGAGGCTTCCGCTCTCATATCTGGCCGTATTGAACGCCACAAGCGTAACCAGGTCGCGAAGCTTCCCAAGCTCCCGGTTATCCGCCACATATTTCCCCATATAAGGAATGATCTCTTCCTTTAATAATCTTGTATTCGCCGCATTGGAATCAAGAGAATACGGCTTGAGCTTCATCGCAAGTCTCTGAAGCCCCTCCCTGTCGTTCCGGAACATGCGGGCCTCGATCTCTTCCAGCGTCCCCTTGATATTCTGCAAGAGATGCTTGTTGGACGACATATCGTTATACCGCTTCAGAAGTTCCAGCACGCCGGCCTTAAGCTCAACGGTCGTCGCCTCGCCCATGATCTGGCGCAGCACGTCAAAAAGCGGTCCCTGCATACGGTTCGCTCCCGCCATCTGGGACTTCAGAAATTCACTCAGCTTCTCCGGCGACATCTCGAGCATCTGGAAAAACGCCTGGATATCTGCGGCCGTACCCTTGCCGATCCCGGATTCTACCACATTGGCCATTCCTCCGAAGATCATCTTGCTCATGATCTCGTTCAGGCTCGGCAGATCTCTTAACGACTGTACGAAGCTTCCGAAATTAGATTCATACGAAATGCCCTTCTGACCGCCGTCGTCACTGTTGGGATCGGTCCTTCC
>Ga0073906_1006090_pt1 | contig 10227 bp, 9 predicted proteins | sample Inofromicrocosms_FD_65485 | JGI IMG/M metagenome (GOLD analysis project Ga0073906, IMG submission 65485) | Mouse cecum microbial communities from Vienna, Austria - Inoculum for glucosamine and mucus D2O microcosms | ecosystem: Host-associated > Mammals > Digestive system > Large intestine > Cecum... | reverse complement strand
AAATGCTCTTGCATAATCGGGAGGATTTGGTTAACTTTGACCGAGTCCTTGAAATTAGTAGTTTTCATGAGAAAAAGCGACCAAACTTTTCCTTTAAATTACTAAATTTCAGGGACTTTTACAAATTTAATCACTTGAAAATTAGATATTTAACAGCATAAATTTAAATTTTGTCATCTACTAAAATTTGCAAAACATAATCATTTTGAAGATGAAAAAAATAATTGATATCAACTCTTGGGAAAGACGAGGAAATTATGAGTTTTTTCGCAACTTCGCTTCTTCCTGGTATTCTGTCACAACCGAAATAGAATGCACGCGAGGCATAAAAGCGTGTAAAGAGAATGGAGAATCTTTTTTCTTGCGCTATCTGTATGCGGTGGTGTGCGCTGCAAATGAAGTGAAGGAAATGAGGTTCAGAGTCGGCCCCGGCGGTGAGCCTGTGCTATACGACAGAATAGACATAATCACGCCTGTTAAGGTGGAAGGAAAATCGTTCGTCACAATCAGAGTGCCCTACGAACCTGACTACGAAACGTTCTGCAAAGAGGCACGACACATCATCGAGTCGATTGACCCCGACGACAACCCCTATAAAGTTGAAAACGAAATGGCGGAGACAGGCAATTTCAATGTGGTGCACCTTAGCGCAGTGCCTAAACTGTATTTCACTTCCATGAGTTTCACGCTCCATGAAATAGGGAATCCCTGCACCCATCCTTTGAGCGTGATGGGAAAAGCGGTGGAACGCGAAAACGGGAAAATTATAATGCCTTATTCCATATATGTGGACCACGCATTCGTTGACGGTGAACACCTCACGGAACTGTTTGACAAAATACAGCAAAAAATCAACCGCGATTAATTATCCACAACCGGGAATCAATTACTCGCTCAACACATTGGCCCGATAATTTGGGCATACATATTTCAATGACGAGTTACGCTTTCTAAGCGTAACTCGTTGTATTATTAGGCTGTATTTTATTGAAGGATACCTGATGACGCACCCGACTGTCGGGATATGTCATTGCCTTGTTTCACCTGTTTGCCAAAACCGAATGTATAAGCTGCTGAAAGCTGAACAAACGCATGGCCGGAAGCATTACTAACCCATTTGTTGACAGAATAATGGTCGCTTCGCATCGTATCGTATAATGACCTCCAGTTCCATCTTTGAAGATTCTGCGCTGTCAGACGAATATTCCATGTCGAATTGCTCCATCCTGCCTGCAAGACGAATGAATCTTTGTTCTTTGTCCATATTCCGGACATGGAATTATAATTGTCTGTCGCATTTTCAGAATTATATGATATCGCAAAATTGAAATTGCCCCAATAATATAGCGCCTGTACATAGCAGCTGACATGAGAATGATTTATATTGTATGGCAATCCATTGTGAACGTAAAGTTGAGCGAGTTGCCCGGAAAGATGCAGCTTTCCTTCAAAGAAATTTGAGGAAGCATTGATGCCATAGTTATAATGGCTGAATTTACCTATAGGTTGTTGAATTGTCCTTATTATCCCTTCAGATGTAGCCTCATATACAAATGCGGCACGGTTTCCTACAAGCCATGCGTTTGCAAATACCGTCATGTTGAATTTATTAGACGGAATAAAAGTATAGTTGATGCCGATGTCATAACTCCTGTGGGATTTCAGCACCGGATTTCCGGTGTGCCAAAGGAATGGAGACACCTGAATAATATTTTCGCTCTTATAATTTGACGAGGGTGGCCATACAGAATAATGCAACACAGCGCCGAATGCGTTCTTTTTGTTTGGCACAAAATTCATTGAGGCATCAATATAAGGATAGTTGGATATTGCCTTGTTGTCATCAAGCGTGGTTGCAAGCCGGTTCCAGCCGAAACCTAATGAAGCGGAGATTTTCTCATCTGTAAAGCTATACGAGGCGCCGATTTGTCCGAATTTTGTGGATGAGTTGTCAAAGGCAGTTACAGAACCTGAATAGTTGGTTCGGTTGTGCTCATACAATCCTCTGATTAAAGCCGTAAAATAATGTTTATTGCAGAAGGATTGGCTATAATTCAAACCGATATTTCCCTTATGAGTGTTATCTTTCGCACCGTTATATATCATGTCCATGCCTGTCTCAGAGTATAGTGAATTCTGATTGGTATGCGAATATGAATAGCTCAAGGATGCAGTCAGAGACTTGTTGCTTGCAAGGCCGAAATAATAAAATCCGTTATAGCTCAGGCATTTTGCTTTTGAATCGGCATTGGAACTATAGTTCGACGGATCCAAAAGGTTATCCGTGTATTTCACCACACCCTTATTGTCATTATGTGGAGTGTGGTCAAGTCCAACGGCTATCTGACTGTTGGCTGTTATATTATCTCCGGAGTACAAGGCTCTGAAACTTGTCTGATAATTGTTTCTACGGTATTTAGATGACTCTGTATGTGATTCACGCTGAAAACTTTTAATCACCCCGTTTTCCTGCGGAAGACGGAACGTCTCGGCCTGATCCACTCCAAAATGGTTGTTCGACATGTAATAACCATATCCCATTATATCGTATGTCATTTTATTTTTTACGAATCGGGCGTTCGCCTGGAGAAATCCGGAATTAGCAATAAAGTTTTCTGTTCCTAAAGCCTTCACATATCCGCCGTATTCATATTGTGTCATTCTGAAGTTGATGACATATTTATTACCCTGAAATCTTGCATCCGACGGATATTCAAGGTATTCCACACTCTTAACATCCGACATCCTCATCATTTTAAGGTCATTCTCTGATGCGGGAACATAGTCAATGTATATCGCCACCGGCTGTCCGGAAGCTGTCGTCACGCTTGACGAACCTAACCTTGCATCAAGTTGGGGAATTGCCATTCTGACAAGGAGGTCGTTTGCAGTCTGAGATGCGTTTTTCTGTCGTTGAGTTGGTCTATAAACACTTCTGTCAGATAATAAATAAGCATTATCAGCTTCGACTTTAACAGCCTGGAGATGAATAGGTAATTCCGGCATATATATTGTACCGACAGAAAATGACTCGCACCTCTTATATGTAGGCTTATAGCCGAGACAAGTAAGTTTAGCTATTACGCCCTGACGGTCACAAGGGATTGAGAAACTACCCGCATCATCTGTTATGCCATATGTTATGACAGTCGAATCTTTTGGAACGAGCAGCATCACCGTAGCCGCAACTACCGGTTCGCTGTCACCGCCGACAGCTCTGCCTGTATAGCAAAACTTGCCATGTTGTAGAGCCTCTATATAGTAATTCTTATTTTTCTTTATAATGGAAATAGGATTCAGCCCCACTATCTTGCGCAGTGCATCATATGCATCCTCTGTCTGTATTCTCGCTGATGTCTTATAGTTGTCAAGTTCCTTGTAAATAAAGGAGATGTTGATGTCGGGATGGTCTCTACTGATTCTTACAATCGCCTCCGATATAGGGGTGTTACGGAACGAATAATCATATTTGTAAGCACTGGCTGAAATATAAGTCATCACAGCCAATACCAAGGTCAGGATTGTTCTCATTTTCAGTCAATGGTTAGGATGTTGCTGTTTAGCTTGATGTCGATTTGCTCGAATGTGTTTAGCTGTTCCACAACTTCGTTGAGCGTTAACGATGGGTCAAACCTGTAGTACAGGTGCAGTGTGGCTGCTTCAGTGTTATTGAACCTGATTTCTTCTACCCCATAAGCGTCAGCCACCTCTTTCAATATACTTTCAAGAGGCTCGTTCTCAAACAATATAGGTGTCAGGCTAACATTGACAGTATCACTCTTAGCTGTTAACGTGTCTGTTGATACGGTTGCAACGGAAGGAGTATCAGCCACTTTTTCAGAAATCGGTTCCGGTTTATGCTCAATAACAGCCACAGTGAATGCTATTCCGGCAGCAACTGCCACTATTGAGGTGCAGATTATTCCCGCGATAGACGCGGCACGGCTGCCGATCCAAAAGAATTTGCGTCGGGAATGGGCAGTATGTTTCTCCGAGAAGTTTTCCCATTCGGCATCCACATTTATATCTTTTTCCGCTTCTATTGCAGAATCAACTTTGCAGAGCATATTGTAGACCTCCTTAGTATCCGGATCTGACATTATTTCTGCCAACTGCTCGGATGTATATTTCTCGGGATGCTCGACAATATCAAGCACAAGGTCGTATTTATCCATTTTCGTTGAGTTTTTTGCGGATGATTGTAAGTGCATGACTCATATGACGGTAAACGGCTGTCTCGCTTATGCCCATTGACGCGGCAATGCGTGCAAACGGCAATCCTTGGGAGAACCGCAATTCCATGACTCGTCGTGACTGTGGAGACATCTCAGACTTGATGAGACTGTATATCCGAGCAATAGTTTCCTCGTCAGGCCAGTCCTCGCTGTCGTATTCCTCGTTCTCCATGAAATAACGATTAGCTATCCGTTGGTGAATCCCGCAGTCTCGGATATAGTTCAGGCAGCGGTTCCTGACGGCTTTAAGCAGATAGCAACTTGAAATAGGAATGTCATGGGATCCATCGAGAAGCGAGGCAAACACATCATGGACTATGTCGCGCGCAAGATCATCGTCGTGCAGAAGTGCCACGGCCAACCGGTGCATCTGCACATAATGTGTTTTGAAAAGCTGCTCTATGTCGTTTCTGTTCGTCATACACTATAAAGACACACAACATCCGCAAAACTCAACACTAAATGATAATTTTTTTTGAGAAAAACGCATGCCCACCTGCAAAGTTACTGAAATATAGCCAAACAATGCTAATATTGTCATAGCGGTAGTTAACCCCAATTTATTGCTCGAAGTGAAACCCATATTTGTGTTTTGGCTTCTTTAGGCAATTTTTTTGACTAATACGGGTATTATTTGTTAAAAAAATTACCAAATAGTTTATTTCTATTTGTTTTGTCATTTTTATTTTGTACTTTTGTTGCCACACATTAGAGACGGATATTATTCTGCCTCTTAATGTTAGCATGATATTTTAATGTTTAACCGGAATTGGCTGCCAGACGATTCTCTAATAACTTTTTTATGAAAAAACTTTTACTGCCCATGCTGTTCGCTTGCGCGGCATGCGTGCCGGCCTTTGCCGACGACTCCACAGAAACTTTTTGGGACGGACGATTTGAATGCATGGTCTTAGGTGATAAGGGGGAGGCCGCCATCATAGATTACAAGGGGGACCCTTTCACTATTGATGTCACTAAAGAGCTTGTTTTTCCTGAGACTGTGAAATATAAAGATCAGGAACTAAAAGTGACTTGCATAGCCACTGAAAATTTGCCGGACAAAAGTTATATCCCGGAAATATTTGTGATACCCGACTGTGTGGAAACCATCGGAGAAAGTGCTTTCGAGAGTTCAGGAAGAGGCAAGGATATTGAATTTGGCGCCGGGGTGACTTGGATTGACCGTAAAGCCTGCTTCGGGTGGGATGGGACAGTACATATCAAAGCGGCCAATCCCCCTTATGTAGGAGATGATGCTTTCTTAAGGATACATCAAGGTACAACTTATTTTGAAAGCGTGCCGTATATTTTTGTTCCCAAAGAGAGCCTGGGACAATACAGGATGTCTGAATATTGGAATCCATATAAAGACAATCTTTTTGCAATAGGCTCCTTCAACTTTGTTGAAGCTGACAATTTCCATTCCACAGATGGCATTGCCGTAGAAAAAGAATTTAAAACCCATACACGTTTCATAAACGACACCGGAACTGAGGTAAAATCATTTTATGTGACCTCTTCCGACGAAAGCATCCTGTCGGTCTCTAACTTCTATACTGAATACAACTATGGCTATTTTTATCTGAAATCTCACTCAGAACCCGGAATCGTGGACATCACTCTCTCTGTAGAGACCACCGACGGCTCAGTATATGAGCGAAAGTATGAAGTTGAGGTATATGCCGACACAAACTCTGTGGAGGGGATTGAGGCTGAAAACGGGCGTGCAACGGTCTATGACCTTAATGGACGAGCCATATCTGAATCACCTGAAAATCTCATGCCCGGAATATATATCATAAAAGAGGGTAAAACCACGAAAAAAGTGGCTGTGAAATAAAATCTTACGAAAACAGCTTCAATTATCAACCCTACCTGTAAAGACTATTTGCAAGTTTGGCAGGGTGTGTGCCGTAATTACAGCACGCACCCTGCCAAATCAAATATGATTATCTCTATAAACATCTGACATGCCGTCACCATGTGAACATGTTTTCAGCAATGGGACACCTGCGTCACATATTGGCCAAGTTCGACCGGCAAGTTCTTTCAAAGAGTTATTTCATTCTATGGCATTCGCGATTTTTGTGATCGACGCTTCAAGCTTGGCTGCGAAATCCGCATTCTCTTTTATGAAATAATACAACTCCCCTATCGCCTGAAGCTCAGGACTATCCTTAAATTCCAATGCCCCGCTCCAGCCGGCAATTTTTTCCGACAACTCTTGTTCCGCCTCTTTCTCAGTCTGCGCCTTTACTCCCTTAATCTCTTTTGCCGGCTTGTCGGCAAGCGCGTCAGTTGCTGAGAACATCTGATAGTTTGCAACAAAGCCGAAACAATCCCCAACAATCTCCGGCCATAGAGTCATGTCAACCCTTGTCTGAAGAGAATCAAGGCATAAGCTTGTCTGAGATGCTGAATGAAGCAGCCTGGTCACAGCCGGAAGCCTCGTCCTGTCGAAAGGCAGCCCCGAAGGCTTAAACATATCGGAAAGATCGTTAAAGGAAAAATCAGGATTGAAACGCGCTTCATCTTCTTTTCTTTTCGCGGCAGGCGTGGTCACTGCATAGCAATACGACAGAAACACATTCAGACTATGAAGCACTGAAGGAATCATCTTCAAAAGTTTATCCTGCTCCATGCTCAAATGCACCTGCCTTTGTTTTTCTATCTCAGACTCAACATCTATTTCAGACTTCATGGAGCCAACCGCATTAAGGAATAAGCCAAGGAACACCAGGCCGCACATAACCTCGATTGCCGTCACCATCTGCGCCCAGCCGTGGGCCGGCGTATAGTCACCGAAACCAAGGGTGGTGATTGTCACTATGCTGTAATAAAGCCATGAGCCATAGTCTGTGCCGGCACCTTCAGGAATGCGGAACTGCGAATCAGGCAGCCAATAGTAGATCAATGCGAAAATAGGCGTTATACAGATATATAGACCGATCCACACGATAGGCCGTATATTCGACACTACATGGAAGAAGTGCCTCGTTTTTCTTGAAAGCACATGTATAGGTGCGGGTAGATTGTCTGACATAATATAAGAGATTCAGTGTATTTAAACATCCATACTTCCCTTATTTCAACAATCTGTAGCCTAACTAAGATTAAAACCTAAAAAAATATTCCCGGACTTCTTGCCCGGAAATATTTTTGCCACCTGTATTATTGCTGCTTATTTTTTTGAATTGCTTCATTCATGCGTTCCAGAATCTCGAAAGCGGTTCCGGTTGACTTTGGCTTGGATTCAAATCCGATTTCCACCTTCGCTTTGTTTTTCTCGAAACTCAATATGTAGTCAAGACTATCGGGAGCGATTGTCACGGGAAGGCCGTTGACATCGACTGTGCGATAAACTCCGCTGTCGCCTTTTTCAAACGGCTTCTCAAGAACCACCTTATAGTCAATCTTTGTTCTGTTGCCGTTCTCAAACACATAGAGAGCCGATGTCTCAGGGCTTAATGTTATGAACAAACGGCCGTCGAACTTCCCTTTGCGAGGATTTGAACCTCCGGTGATGTCGTATGACACAGCATTGTAAAGGCCACTGTGAACAGGCTGAGTGGAATAGAACGCATCGTCATCTACAGGCGCGCTCTCGGCGTTTTCTTTAGTGTTGCCTCCACAGGCTGCAAGAAGCAACAACATAGAGAAAATACTGAAAATCGATGTTGTTTTCATCATTAATGATTTAGTAGAATAATTTACGTTCAAAAGTAATCATAAAACTTCAACCAAACAACTTTACATAATCGAAAAAGCATTAATTTTGCATCACAAAATTAAAACCACAGCTTATCATGGAAAAAATAGCAAGCTTCACCATCGACCACAACCGTTTGCTCCGGGGCGTGTATGTGTCAAGACGCGACAAAACACCGTCGGGAGATGTGCTCACAACTTTCGACATACGTCTGACCATGCCCAACAGAGAGCCGGCCCTGTCGCCGGAAGCCCTTCACACCATGGAGCATCTTGCCGCCACATATCTTCGTAACGACAAAGAATGGAAAAACAAAATCGTATATTGGGGCCCCATGGGATGCTGCACCGGAAATTACCTCATAATGCAGGGAGAACTGAAGCCGGCCGACATATTACCTTTGTTGCGTAAAACGTTTGAATTCATATCCGCTTTTGAAGGCGAAATTCCCGGAGCCACCCCCAAAGATTGCGGCAATTACAGTTTCAACAATCTTCCTGAAGCTCGCAAGGCGGCTGACAGGTTTCTCAATGAGGTTCTTATGAACCCTGCTCCTGAAAACCTTGTGTATCCGGATTAATCACTTCCGAACTGCCGTCTATGTATTAACCGTTTATAAATGTCGCGGGTCTTGCGTTATATGCAAAACTCGCGACATTCTCATTTCACCGGGAAAAGCATAAGATATTCCTTTTCAAAATTAGGTGTGAAAACGCCCTTGCCTATCGAGTCAAGAATCTCTTTGCGTGTCCAGAATCTTCCGCCATCAAGTTCGGAAGACGGTTTAGGCGCAGTAGCGTCTGCCTCTGCCTTAAACACATGCACAAGTTCCCGCTCCCTTTCCGATTCAAACACATATGCCTTGAGAAACTCAGGCTGAAACTTCTCTATTCCGATTTCTTCAAAAGCCTCGCGCGTCAACGCGTCAGCCACCTCTTCTCCATAATCAACATGCCCGCCCACGGCTGTGTCCCATTTGCCGGGCTGAATATCCTTCCACAACGGCCTTCGCTGCAAAAACAGACGACCCTCTTCATCAAACATATGCAGATGAACCACCGGATGCAATAGTTTTCCGCCTCCGTGGCACTCTCCTCGCGTGGCCTTGCCGACCACATTCCCGCATTCATCAACCACCGGGAATATTTCTTCCGAATTATCCTTTAGCATATCACATTAATGACATTTCCTCCTGGCTGCAATCAAAGCCGCCCGCCATGCTACACAACGGCAATAAAACTTGAAAGCCTCTCTATAAAATAAATTGGCCTATAAGGCGACTCTGAAGCTGCAAAGATAACATATTCCGCCAAATTACTTCTCGATTTTATATTCATTTATTTTTGAAAGTTACTTATCTCAAAAAAAGCACACGCTTTATGGCTACTGGTTGAAATAAAATGGCTAACTTTGAACAGGTTCAGAATATATAATGATATTGAGCATATCTCTGACCAATTCATTTAACCAAACAATTAAACGTTTTTTTCACATGAAACAAATCACCCTTTTGCTCGCTGCCGCCATCTTGGCCGGCAACGCTTCTGCGAGGCTGACAAACGTGTCAAAGCCCATGGGGACGCAGACTTCTCCGGCTTTTGCTCTCAGCAAAGCCTCTGTCTCAACAAAAAAAATTCCGGCTCCTTCTGACGACCAGGAAATCATCTGGGAAGCACCCGAAGGAAAACTGACTTATTATTCACGCACCTGCATAGGCTATCGCGAATACTTTGGTTCGATAATGCCGTTGCTTGACGAAGGTTCTGTCGTAACGGTAATCGAACAAGAAGACGGCACTGTGTGGATGCACAACACAATCTCTCAATTCCTCGCCCCCGGATGGGTTAAGGCCGAAAAGAACGGCAACACACTCACCATCACCGGCCCGCAGCTCGTGTATCAGGAAACAAACTATGACACCGACGAAATCATGAACTATTATGTATCGCCTGTGACTATAGAAAAATACACTGATGGGGAAGGCTCGGAGTATGTGAAATACACCCCATCGGAAGATGGGGCATTCACATTCGACATCAATCCCGAGACAGGCACCATCAAAGAAGCCGGCAATGGAGACCTGATCCTAGGCATCATTTCCTGGAATGAGAAAGACGGCTTTTACTGGGTGGGATATGGCGACAACTACGTGGTCTGCTCCCTCCCGAAGGTTGAGCCGGTGACTGTGCCAGAAAGTGCAGAAATCCACAAGAACTGGGCCATGAGATATTACTCCACCGACACATGGGGAGACGAATACGAATACGCTAAATTCGTAGACCT
>Ga0073906_1006082_pt1 | contig 10245 bp, 2 predicted proteins | sample Inofromicrocosms_FD_65485 | JGI IMG/M metagenome (GOLD analysis project Ga0073906, IMG submission 65485) | Mouse cecum microbial communities from Vienna, Austria - Inoculum for glucosamine and mucus D2O microcosms | ecosystem: Host-associated > Mammals > Digestive system > Large intestine > Cecum... | reverse complement strand
TTTTGTAACTTCAACGCCACAGCGGTCACAGACTACGCCTTTATAGCGTATTTTCTTATATTTACCACAATGGCACTCCCAGTCCTTGCTTGGTCCAAAGATTTTTTCACAGAAAAGACCATCCTTTTCAGGCTTCAAAGTCCTGTAATTGATAGTTTCAGGCTTCTTAACTTCGCCGCGTGACCACTCCCTTATTTTCTCCGGGGAAGCAAGCCCAATCTTTATAGAATCATAAGTTATATGCTTATCTTCCTTTACATTAGTTTCTGTCATAGCAATCCTCCATTTTTCTGGCAAAGCCAATCTGGTTTAACTAATCAAAATCTGGAACTGGAATTAAATCATCTTCTTCAAATGCCTCAAATGAAGCATCTTCAAGTTCTTCCGCAGTCCCTTCTGAAAATCCCGCAGACTCAAATGATTCACCATCCCCAAAGGCAAAATTGTCGTCACCCTCAATTAATGGCTTGATTTCTGCATCGCCATCTTCTTCTATTTCTTCGCCAAGCTTAACTTCGTTACCCTCTTCATCAAGGACGGTAACATCAAGTGCAAGTGCCTGTAATTCTTTTAAAAGCACCTTGAATGACTCAGGTATTCCTGGTTCAGATATATTGTCACCTTTAATAATTGCCTCATATGTCTTAACACGCCCGATAACATCATCAGACTTGACTGTAAGGATTTCCTGGAGTGTATATGCTGCCCCATAAGCTTCAAGCGCCCACACTTCCATTTCCCCGAAACGCTGGCCTCCGAACTGTGCTTTACCACCAAGAGGCTGCTGTGTTACAAGTGAGTAAGGGCCTGTAGAACGTGCATGTATCTTATCATCAACAAGGTGGTGGAGTTTAAGGTAATGCATAAACCCTACAGTAACAGCACCGTCAAAGTATTCGCCTGTACGGCCGTCACGCAGTTCTACCTTTCCATCACGGTTAATCGGCACTCCTTCCCATTCCTTGCGGTAATCTTTATTTTCTATAAGGTAATCCATTACATCCTGCCCAAGTATACCTGAATATTTATCTTCAAAAGGAACAATATCCTTTAATCTCTTTATTTCTTCTTCGTCCTGCTCTTCTTCCGCCTTTTCCAGTGCCTGCTTAAGCTCATCCTGGTTTAAAGGTGTATTTACATAATCATTGGCAACCTCAAGCGTATCCATAATATCATTTTCGTTAGCACCATCAAATACAGGTGTAGCTACATTAAAACCAAGCACTTTGGCAGCAAGACTTAAATGTATCTCAAGCACCTGCCCGATATTCATACGTGAAGGCACACCCAGAGGGTTAAGCACGATATCAAGCGGGCGGCCGTTTGGCAGGAAAGGCATATCTTCAACAGGAAGCACCCTTGAAACTACACCCTTGTTACCGTGGCGTCCCGCCATCTTGTCACCAACCTGGATTTTACGCTTCTGCGCTATATAGATGCGGACTGTCTCATTAACACCTGGAGGAAGTTCATCCCCGTTTTCCCTTGTAAATACTTTGGCATCAACAATTATGCCAAACTCACCATGTGGCACTTTTAAAGAAGTATCCCTTACTTCACGTGCCTTCTCACCAAAAATGGCACGCAGAAGCCTTTCTTCTGCTGTAAGTTCTGTTTCCCCTTTTGGTGTCACCTTGCCAACAAGGATATCCCCTGCACGCACTTCTGCACCGATACGGATAATGCCCCTCTCATCAAGGTCTTTAAGTGCATCATCACCAACGCCAGGCACATCACGTGTTATCTCTTCTGCACCAAGCTTTGTATCCCTTGCTTCTGCCTCATATTCAGTAATATGGACAGATGTATATACATCTTCCTGCACAAGCCTTTCACTAAGCAGTACGGCATCCTCGTAGTTATAACCTTCCCATGTCATAAAGCCTATAAGAGGGTTCTTTCCAAGCGCAATCTCGCCTCCACATGTAGACGGGCCATCTGCAATAACCTGTCCTGCTTTAACCTCATCACCCTTGTTTACTATTGGCTTCTGGTTCATGCTTGTTCCCTGGTTACTTCTCTGGAACTTGTCAAGCTTATACCTGCGGCGTCCGCCAGATGGTGTCTTTACTACAATTTCATTAGAAGCTGAACGCTCAACAATACCATCACCATCTGCAATCACACAGTTTCCTGAGTCAACAGCCGCCTTCATTTCCATACCTGTACCAACTGCAGGTGCTTCTGTTACAAGAAGCGGGACTGCCTGGCGCTGCATGTTAGAACCCATAAGCGCACGGTTAGCATCATCATTTTCAAGGAATGGTATCATAGCCGTAGCAACTGAAAATACCATTTTAGGTGATACGTCCATTAAGTCTATTTTGGACTTCTGGAACTCGGATGTTTCTTCACGGAAACGTCCAGATACATTATTCCTTACAAAATGCCCCTCTTCATCAAGTTCTTCATTCGCCTGTGCAACCACATACTTATCTTCTTCATCTGCTGACAGATATACAACTTCATTAGTTACAACAGGGTTTGCCGGGTCAGTCTTATCAAGCTTGCGGTATGGTGCTTCTATAAAGCCATATTCATTAATACGCGCATATGATGCAAGCGAGTTAATAAGACCGATATTAGGGCCTTCAGGCGTCTCTACAGGACACATGCGCCCATAATGCGTATAATGTACATCCCTTACCTCAAAACCTGCCCTGTCCCTTGAAAGCCCGCCAGGCCCAAGTGCAGACAGACGCCTCTTGTGTGTAAGCTCACTAAGAGGGTTATTCTGGTCCATAAACTGTGAAAGCTGGGAACTTCCAAAAAATTCCTTAACAGCAGCTGTTACAGGTTTAATATTAATAAGTGACTGTGCTGTAATCGTAGTAATATCCTGTGTGGACATCCTTTCACGCACAACCCTTTCCATCCTTGAAAGCCCTATGCGGTACTGGTTCTGTAAAAGTTCGCCTACAGCACGTATACGGCGGTTGCCAAGGTGGTCTATATCATCATCATTGCCAATGCCATACTCTATATGCATATTATAATTAATTGAGGCAAATATATCCTCTTTAGTTATATGCTTTGGCACAAGTTCTGAAATATTAAACTGTATAAGTTCTTTTACTTCTTCCAGGTCTTCATTCTCATCAAGAATCTGTTTTAACAGAGGGTAATAAACCGCCTCTGTAATGCCCATGCCTTCCAGCTCTGCATCCGGCAGGTATGCCTTTAAATCAACCATAAGGTTGGAAAGGACTTTTACAACCCTTTCTTCTGACTCAATCATTACATAAGGTACAGCAGCGTTCTGCATCTCTGTTGCAATATCCTCTGTAACCACTGTCCCCTGCTCATAAATTTCACCAGTAAGCGGGTTTACAACATCCTCTGCAAGTTTACAGCCGGCAATGCGGTTCTTTAAATGCAGTTTTTTGTTAAACTTATACCTTCCAACTTTGGCAAGGTCATACCTCTTAGGGTCAAAAAACATGCCGTTGAGAAGGTTTTCTGCACTGTCAACTGACAAAGGCTCTCCAGGACGCAGCTTCTTATATAATTCAAGAAGACCATCCTGGTAATTCTCTGTTGTATCTTTATCTATACTTGCTAAAATCTTCGGTTCTTCACCAAACACTTCCTTAATCTGTTCGTTAGTGCCAAGACCAAGTGACCTTAAAAATACAGTAATAGGCACTTTCCTGTTCCTGTCTACCCGGACATAAAACACATCGTTGGAGTCGGTTTCATATTCAAGCCATGCGCCACGGTTAGGTATTACTGTAGCAGAATACAGTTCCTTGCCAATCTTATCATGGCTTATTGCAAAATAGATGCCCGGTGAACGTACTAACTGGCTGACAATAACACGTTCAGCTCCGTTAATTACAAATGTGCCTGTTGCAGTCATCAAAGGCAAATCCCCCATAAATATCTCATGCTCTTTGATTTCTTCTGTTTCTTTATTATGCAGCCTGACTTTAACTTTCAAAGGCGCAGCATATGTTGCATCCCTTTCCTTGCACTGGTCAATATCATACTTAATCTCATCCCTGCAAAGTTCAAAATCCACAAACTCAAGACTAAGATGGCCGCCAAAGTCAGAAATAGGGGAAATATCCCTGAAGACCTCCTTTAATCCTTCATCCAGAAACCACTGGTAAGAATTAGTCTGCACTTCAATGAGATTAGGCATATCAAGAACTTCACTCTGATGGGCATAGCTCATCCTTAAACCATTACCTACTTTTACCGGACGTATTCTGTTCTTCTCCATACGATGTTCCACTCCTTAATTTTTAGAGGATTTTGTGGCATTAAAGCTGCCATGCAGCCATATACATGCCTACGCCCACACAAAGCAACGCCAAAACATGCCAGGGGCTACACCAGATATAAGATAAATCCTGCTGCCTGTACATACTAACAATATATGCTATGCCTGTAAAAACCAGGCAGAATGGCACTATAACCAAAAACGTACAATAACCAGAAACTATCTTATATCCGGCATATTAATAAAAAGGCTTTTCAATTAAAATAAATTATGTTATAATAATCCAGATTTAATTTATTGTATAGTCAGCCACAATAGTGCATTTTTCATATTATCATTAAAATATTTTTCTGTCAAGCTTTTAACAAAATCTTTTCAAGCCAGTTTAAAATGATTGGCAGATATAAATTCTGCGTTGGGGGACGGACGGTTTCCCATGCCAGAACCAGAACATTCCGTACAAAGGATACGCTTCCGCTGCGCCAATATAACATAATGTCATTTAGTTAAGAAAGTATATTTAAAAATTACATTGCTGGGTACGCTGGCAAATCCAAAGTGCATTCCATGAAAACAGCACGCTTCCGCTTGGACTCGCACGCAATGGATGCATAAAGCCCTTAATGTTCCTACGGAACATTTTAAGACAGGGCTTAAGCACCAGCGGCTTCGTACAGCTTTTTCATGGAAGCACATTTGGAATTTGCCAGCAATCCACACTTTGGTAATTTATAAAAACATTTAAACTCTGGACTAAATGACATTGTGTTATATTAAGCCTGGCAGCAGAAGCATGTACCCCTGTAAAGAATATTACTGGTATCTGGCACGTGAAACCTGACATTATAAAACATTGGACAGCAGAATAAAATAAACGAAATTTATTCTGCATACGGTTTTATTCTGCGTACAGTTTATTGTATAGAAATTTATAAAACGGGCGTGTTGCCGTATAACTTTGCTGTAATTTAAATACTTAGCAGGTGTGGAAGTCCTGCTAAATCAATACTCCACTAGTGCTGTATGGCAAGCCAGGCTGTTCTGGATTATGCCAGTATACAGGTATGCAGAGCCAGAATTATTCCATAAAAGGCGCACTTTAGCACCGCTGGCGCTTAGAGCCCGTTTTTTGGGCTGTTATGCGCCACTGCGTGGGCTAACGTAGCGGGAGCGTGCCCTTTTATGGAATTTCTGGCTCTGCATACCGTACCCCCTGCCATCCAGCACATCCAACATATGTAATTTCAAGAAAGGAATTTTTATTATGGGAACTTTAAATATTGAAGAAATTTTATACCAGATGATTATTGAAGAAAAGGCATCTTTATGTTCAGGTGCAGATTTCTGGCATACTGAAGCAGTTGAAAGGCTCGGGCTTCCTGCTGCCATGGTATCAGATGGTCCTCACGGCTTACGCAAACAAGATGAAACTGCTGACCACCTTGGTGCCCAGGAAAGCATAAAAGCAGTATGTTTCCCTACTGCTTCTGCTATGGCATGCTCATTTGACAGGGAACTTATTTACAATGTTGGTTCTGCCCTTGGTGAAGAATGCCAGGCAGAAAATGTAAATGTACTTTTAGGGCCTGGCATAAATATGAAACGTTCCCCTCTCTGTGGACGTAACTTTGAATATTATTCAGAAGACCCTTACCTTGCAGGTGAACTTGGTGCAGCATTTGTTAATGGCGTACAAAGCCAGGGTGCAGGCACAAGCCTGAAACACTTCGCTGCCAACAACCAGGAATGGCGCAGGATGAGCATAAGTTCAGAAATGGACGAAAGGACTTTAAGGGAAATATACCTGGCAGCATTTGAAAAAACTGTTAAAAAAGCACAGCCTTGGACTGTTATGTGCAGTTACAACAAGATTAATGGCACTTACTCATGTGAAAATGACTGGCTTCTTAATAAAGTCCTGCGTGATGAATGGGGATTTGAAGGTCTTGTAATGACAGACTGGGGTGCTATGAATGACCGTATAGAGGCACTTAAAGCAGGGCTTGACCTTGAAATGCCTTCAAGCCACGGTGAAACAGACAAGCTAATTGTGGCTGCTGTTAAAGACGGTTCACTTCCAATGGAAGTGCTTGACAAAGCTGTAAGAAGGGTTCTTGAATTAGTTGATAAATCCATAACTAATAAAAGACAGGTATCATATAATAAAGAAGAACACCATGCCCTTGTTAAAAACACAGCCGTAAACTCTGCTGTACTTCTTAAAAACAATGGTGTTCTTCCTTTATCTGGCAATGAAAACATTGCCATTATAGGACAGTTTGCAGATATCCCAAGAATACAGGGAGGCGGTTCAAGCCATATTAACTGTTTCAAGACAGAAAGTGCCCTTGAAGCACTGGCAAGGACAGATAACTGCAAATATACCTATTCACAGGGCTATGTTACAGATAAAGATGAAACTGATAGGGCACTTTTAGAAGAAGCAGTACAAAAAGCAGCGGCAGCGGATGTTGCTGTAATATTTGCAGGGCTTCCTGACTCATTTGAAAGTGAAGGCTTTGACCGCACCCACCTTAACATGCCAGAATGCCAGAACCATCTTATTGAAGAAATATACAAAGTACAGAAAAATATTGTTATTGTATTACACAATGGTTCACCAGTTGTTATGCCTTGGCTTTGCAAAGCAAATGCAGTCCTTGAAATGTACCTGGCAGGACAGGCAAGCGGGGCAGCAGCAGTTGATTTATTATTTGGCAGGGCAAACCCTTCTGGAAAACTTGCAGAAACATTCCCTCTGCGCCTTGAAGACAACCCTTCATACCTTGACTTCCCAGGAAGCAGGGACAAAGTACACTACAGCGAAGGGATATTTATTGGCTACAGGTATTATGACAAAAGAAACATGGATGTGCTGTTCCCATTTGGATATGGTTTAAGCTATACAACTTTCAGGTATAGCAATGTACAGTTAGAAATTAATGGTGTTAATACAAATACCTGCCCTTCTGGTGTACTGGAAATGCAGGATACAGACCAGTTAAAAGTCTATGTTGATATTACAAACACAGGCAGCATGGCAGGTGCTGAAATTGTACAATTATATGTAAAGAACTTTATTGGTCTTGAAAACAGGCCTGAAAAGGAATTAAAAAATTTTGCGAAAGTATTTTTAGAGCCAGGGGAAACAAAAACTGTCTGTATGGAACTGGATTTCCGCTCATTCGCATATTTTAATGAAACATTAAAAGACTGGTTTGCTGAAAGCGGGACATATGGAATACTTATTGGTGCATCCTCACGTGATATAAAGTGCTCTGCTGAAATCAAAATCACAGCATCTAAGAAAATACCATTCCATGCATGTGACACAACTACCTGCAAAGATGTAGAACTTTTTGCAGATAATGCAAAACCACTTGATGAAATGCTTCTTAAGAGCAGGCAGGATAAAGATAAAAACGGGAATGAAGCTGATAATGAAAAAGCGCTTAGGGAAATGAAAACAGCATTTGAGGAAACGCCATTACATTCCATACTGTCATTTAGCAGCAGTGGATTAAAATATGAAGATATACAGGAAACCCTTAAAAAGTTAAACAATACAGTAAGTTAAAGCTAATTATATGTATGCCATATTTGTGTCACATTTTTATTTAGCCTTATCTATTGACTTTTCTTCTAAATAATCTTAAAATTAATTTGCAACGTCAATATAAGTTAATTCATCCAAAAATCCCAGGGGAATGCCCTCCCCGGGATTTTTTCTGCTTTTATAAATATCTTCCTTTTTCTTTTTTCATAAACAGAAGCCCAAATGCACCAGTGCCACAATTACTGCTGATAGCCGCTGATGCCTGCTGTTCTATTATTTTATCAAACTTCTGGTATTTCTTGATTTCATTAATTATTTTCTGCTTCATCTTATAACTAAAACCTGCATATGTAAAAAACAGCACCCTTGTATCAATATTCCTTCTGCCCTTTAACTGTTTACGTATATATTTTAAATATGCATGTTCCTGTGTGCCTGGATATACACTGCTGCAGACAATCTGGCTTCCTTTCATGGACAATACAGGATGGAGCATAAATAAATCACATATATCTTTAATATTTTTATCCATCCTTCCTGACTTATATAAATTGTCTGTATTTGCAACTATAAAGCTGGTAGAAATACTGCTTTTTATATTGTTTATCTTATCAATTATTTCCTGGAAATGCCTGCCTTCCTGTACCATTGATGCAGCATACATTACAAGAATACCCATTCCGCTTGAAAGGTGTGCTGAATTAATTACATGGACATTGTCAAACCCGTTTGCAGCCTGTACAGCATTATTATAGCCATCACCTGCATTTTTTGCCATGCTTATATGTATTACCTGCTGTGCCCCTCCAAGTGCATCTGCAAAAAACGTTTCGTATTCTTCGGCTGACGGAGGCAGTGAATGTGCTTTTTTCTTTTCCTTATCAATATATTCTATAAGGTTATCTGCTGAAATTTCACATACATCATTAAACCGTCCTTCTTCTGTCTGTACGTAATAATATATACATAAAATCCCAAAACGCACCAGAAAGTCTTCTGGTATATCACATACACTTTCTGTTGTTATACATACAGCCTTTTTATTGTGCACATAAACCATCTGCAAATCTGGCCCATCTGTTTTTCCATCTTTATCTGTGGCTGAAACCTCTACAATTTCTTCTGGCAGGAACTTTAAAAGCATGGCTTCAAACAACGCACCATTTACAGGCTTAACCAGGTACCCCTCAAAACCATTTGCATTATAAAATGCTTCTGCATCTGTAAATGCATTGGCAGTCATTGCAATAACAGGCGTTTCCTTACACAGCCCGTTTTCCTGGAGACGCAGTTTCTTAAGGGTTTCAATGCCATCCAGTTTTGGCATCATATGGTCCATAAATATAGCATGGTAATATTTCTTTCTTGTCATATCAAGACATTCCTGCCCGTCTGAGGCTGTTTCGACCTGGACTTTTGTAGCACGCAGAAGCTTTACTGCAACCATAAGGTTCATCTCATTATCATCTACAACCAGCACCCTTGCCTCTGGCGCTTCAAAGCTCTGTTTATATTCCTTCCTGTCATGGAAACTGCCTTTCATAATGTCCTTAACCGGCCCTATAGGTGATTTGTCCACTATTTCCTGTTCAAGCACAAGCGTAAATGTAGTACCACGCTGGTACACACTGTCCACCTGTATCTCACCGCCCATAAGCCCTGCAAGCTGGTGCGAAATTGCAAGTCCGAGCCCTGTACCTTCTATAGCACCATTTTTCTTTTCATCTACACGTTTAAAAGACATAAATAAATACTTTATATCTTCTTTCCGTATTCCAATACCTGTATCTGAAACCGATATTACCAGGTTCACATGCTCTTTATCAACCTGCTGGCACTTTGCCTGTAATGTAACAGAACCTTTATGCGTATATTTAATAGCATTAGTAAGCATATTTGTAAGTATCTGCTTTATCCTTATATCATCACCATATAACATAGATGGTATGTCAGGAGAAACATCAAGCTTAAACTCAAGCTTTTTATCATAAGCACGCACCCAGTTAATATTTACAAGTTCACTAAGCAGCGCACCCGTTTCGTACTGCCTTTTTACAATTTCCATTTTGCCTGATTCAATTTTAGATAAATCAAGTATATCATTAATAAGTGATAATAACATTTTACTTGCACGCTGTATATTCACACAGTTTTCCGCAACCTCATCATTAATATTATCACGCAGGTTCATTTCATTAAGACCTATAATAGTATTAATAGGCGTCCTTATTTCATGGCTCATATTGGCAAGAAAACGGCTTTTAGTCTTGTTTGCTTCTTCAAGTTCAATCTGCTGTTTTCTGCTCGCTTCCTGTTCCCTGTTATAAATCCATCTCTGGAACTTGACAAGCGTGCCAAGTGCCAGAGAAACAAGCATAAAACATACAAATGTATGTATATATATATCTTTACTGGCAGCAATCCCTTCCACATATACTTTATTATAATAAGTAAACAGGTAACA
>Ga0073906_1006074_pt1 | contig 10261 bp, 22 predicted proteins | sample Inofromicrocosms_FD_65485 | JGI IMG/M metagenome (GOLD analysis project Ga0073906, IMG submission 65485) | Mouse cecum microbial communities from Vienna, Austria - Inoculum for glucosamine and mucus D2O microcosms | ecosystem: Host-associated > Mammals > Digestive system > Large intestine >... | reverse complement strand
CATCTATCCCTGCCGCCGAGGGTTTCATAGATTCGTAGAAGCTCTACGGCCTCCGGCGAGAGGGGCTTGTTTTCCCCGTTGATGACCACGCCGCCGTGATTGGCTTGGATAAACGGGCTGTTTGATATCTGGCCGCTGATGTTGTTCTCTACTGAAGGCGTGGTTTCCGTCCCCTTCAGCAGATAATCGAGTGTGACACCGAAGAAGTCAGAGATTTTGATGAGAATTTCCACACTGGGGAAGGAGTCTGCTACGCGCTCATACTTGCCGACCGAAGATGGTACGACGCCAAGCTGCGCTGCCAAATCCCCTTGTGAAAGGTCCTTACCAAGTCTTAGTTTCCTCAGTCTTTTGCCAAAATCGTCCATTAGCAGATACCTCCTGTTCTTTTTAGTTCATTATAAGTCGTAATGGTCACAATGTCAAGGAGAATTTTTCGTAAAAGCGCAAAAAATATAGAGAATAATAGTTGACAAAGAAGAATAACAGTGGTATAATGTTATCAGGGGGACACAGATAGACACCAACAGTACCTGTGATTGAGGAGGTGAAAAGATGAACGCATTGATGGAACGGCGTTTGCGCGGGGCAATTCCATCGCAAGTGGAAGCTGCAAAAGCCCTTGGCATCAGGCCCTCCGCCGTCAGCAAATGGGAACGCGGTGAGGCAAAACCCCGCATCGAGAGGTTGCCTGCTATCGCTAAACTTTACGGTTGCACCGTTGAGGACTTGCTAAAAGACCTTGCCGGTTACACCAGTGACGGAACTCAGGAGATATGATGGGGGTTTCAGCAGTCCTGATTGCGGTAGCGAAAGAGCTTGCTGCGCAGGCAAAAGAAGTTTTACCAGAACTGCGAGAGGACGAACAGGTTCTTCGTGAGTGGTATAAAAATGGCGTGTATTTCCGTGAAACACGGCTTAACGATGAGATTTTTCTCAGCCAGTACGATTTTCGGCAGCATACTTGCCGCCAGACGGCGGTAGAAAGAGGTGATAGGCAATTATCGACGTAGCCTGCCGAGTTTGCCTATACTTAATCCGGCCTGGCGGGCTTACGCCGTTTGCCGTTTTGGTGTATGTATTGTACCTGTGGTTTTATTATACTACTAATAGTCATTTTTGTCAATAGTTTTTCTGAAAAATTTTCAACAAAAAGGCGTGCTTTTTCACGCCTTCTTCGCCTCCTCCACGAATTTTTCAGCCTCTTCGCGGCTGTCAAACCAGTCGTTATAGATGTCCTTTCGGCCAGTGCTGATAAAATTGTTCTCCGGTTTCTCTGCCGCCTCCACCGTGCGCGTAATAGCGGCCGCCACACGGCCTCTGTCATCGAAACTGGAGGTGACGCACGAGAAAGTCCTCAGCCCTGCCTGTACCAGCTCCCACTTCTGGGCCTCTCCCTCCGGCAACGGTGCGGCAAAGTCGATGTAGCCCCATGCCTCGCGGCCTATCTCCTCGCAAAATGTCCTTTGGTCAAAATTGACAATCTCCTCCACAGCGCAATCGCTGGGGTAGCTGCCCAGCATCACCGGGCGCTGGGTGCTGTAATAGCGCATAACTCTCATCCTTTCTGCCCTGCCATCGTCAGGCTGGGTAGGGCAACTCCCGGCGACGGGCCAGATGACCCGTTTCGGCTCAGTGCTTGATGAAGTCTTTTGGGTCGGCGTTCGGGTCCTCGCTGTCTATCCACCGGTCGAAGCCTTCGGGGTCGCGGGCTTCCAGCTCATCCATCAGCCAGCCGCGAACGATTGCCAGCTCCTGCGAGTGCTTCATGTTCTCGGTCAGGTCCCACAGCTCCAAGAGTTTCTTTGTGCTGGCGTTCTTAATATGAGCGGGGGCCTTGCTCTTTGTCATAGCTCTTGTCCTTTCTCGCCTGCCATCATCAGCGCCGGTAGGCGATCTCCGGCGGACGCCCTGCTGGGCGTTTCGGCTTTAGTCCTCGCTCACATCGAACCCGAAACTCCGCAGCTCCTCTTCGTTGAAGCCGAGGGAACGGATGCGGCTCTCGACCAGCTCCGCGTCACCGGTGCTGTCCAGCGCCAGGTCAATCAGTTCAGATACAAGGCTCATCAGGCGTTCGTTTGTAATAGTCATGATAGCTTTCCTTTCTGCCCTGCCATCATCAGTACCGGTGGGGCGGTTCCGGTAGACGGGCCACGGCCCGTTTCGGCTCAGCAGGTGGCGGAGGCCGCCACCCAATCCCGATATTGCCGATATTCCTGTTCCCATCTATCAACCAGCGGATAGTTGACCCGGCGGAGAACCGCGATTTCCTCAGCCATTTCGGCCAGGATTTCGGCCCATGTTGCCGAATCCAAATTGCTGTTGATGTAAAGTTCGGCGATTGAGGACCGGTCATCCTCGAATATCCGTATATCAGCAGCGGCCAATTCTTCGACCAGTTTGAGATAATCCGCCCTCGCAGCGGTATAGGCTGGGGTGTTGTAGGTTTCTCCAAGTTTTTCGCAGGCGGTGCAGTAGATTTCCCGATAGTTTTTCATTTTAAACCTCCAAAAGTTTTTGTGTGGTGTGGTTTTGATTTATTTTATGTATACATTATAACATGGTACGCTGTTATTGTCAAGTGTTTTTAAGAAATTTTTTCAAGAAATTATATCTTCAGTCCAAACTACGACTACTTTTAATCTATCAAGGCGACATAAAACAGCCCGCTCCTGAAATGGAGCGGGCTGTTGATTACGAATTGTACATCTCCGAACACGTGCAAAATATCACGTCGTAGGCCAGAATGTGAAAGGCTTTATCCGGCCAGAGCTTCTGGCTGTTTTGCGAAAAACGAGTTTCGTTGACTGCCATCAACTCATCACACTGCCGCATAGCACCGATAAGCTGATTGCACATCCGGTAGTAGATATCTGGCTTAAAAGAGGAGCCAAGCCCCCAATCGTATTCAAACCCTATCTTTTGGGCAAACTTATGCGCCTCCTCCCACTTGTAGAAGAAGTGCTCATCCGGTTTCCAGCAAGCCAGATACGCCATTACTGATCGGGGAGATTGCTTATATCGATAATAGCTTTGGTATCCAAGCCTTTCTCTTAACGATTCACTATCCCGGATAAAACGATTAATCCGAGTTTCCAAATCACCCTCTGAAAACAGCGCCAAAAACATCTCGCGCACGGTCTCTGGTTCCTGCTCTGCAAATAGTTCTATACCCCGGCGTGGTGAAGTTCCAGCATCAGTAATGTTGCTAAGCCTGCCCAAAGCTTTCTTCAACATACCTGCAAAATCTGGTTCATCTGGCTTCCAGCAATCCTGAAACTGCTGACACGCCTCCCACTTATACATCTCATCCCGATTCAAAACGTCAAACCTGTCCACATACCACCGGAACAACCCATCATAAGTTCCCATATGTTATCACCGTCCTGTACAATATTTGACCTTTGCTACCAATATTGTACTACCGGTTTACTACTCCGTCAACGGTTAAAAAAAATTCAGGAACCCGCCGTTAATCGGTAGGCTCCTGATTTTTTTTCGTCATGCGTTGCTTATCTCGCTCGATTGTCTCGGCTACGGCCCGCTTCAAAAAGCCATTCACGCTCTCACCCATTGATACCGCGTGGGCACGAATATAGTCAGCATTTATCTCAGCATCGCGACGCACATCAAAAGCGATTCGCTCCATTGCCTTTTTGCGCCATCTGTCAGTAGCCTCCATGTGTGCCTTGCTTTGTGCCATGTCAACACCCCCACATCAGCATTATAGCCGATATAGGCGTACTATGTCAAGCGTTTTCACCGAACTTCCGCAAACAGCATCAGCGCTGCTTTCATCCCTTCCCGAAAACCGCTGAGCCGAGAATCACGGACAGCCTGATAAAATGCGTCCTCCATCTCGTCACTCTGGATAAATTTTTCTGCAAAGGCCGTTACAGCTTCTGCATCTGTGCTGTACCGTTCAGCCACAGCGTACATAGTCTCCAGCATACTACTCCACCTCCTGACCTGCGCAAGCGAATGAGCGGGGAAATCGCGGCCCTGCTTTCGAGAACTGCTCAGATCCAATCGTGGGGGACTTGACGCCCATCCCTGTTAAGTCCATCACGGCCTGATTCAGCAGCCGCACTTGCTCGTCCTGCGGGAGAGCTGGATGTTCTGCGGCGCGGATCAGCAGCTCTGCCCGTTTCAGCCGTGCATCGGCAGGCAACTCAGGCACAACCGGCGTAGCGACCGGCACCGGCGGCTGAGCATAGGTACCGGTCTGCCGGATAGACGGTAGAACATCGTGTGTGACCCACCGCTTGAACGCCTTGGCCTCCGGCTTGTCGGAGCGGAGGATAACAGCGTACAGCCCGCTCTCGTTCACAGCAATCAGACGCTGTGCGCCGCCGCGCTGTCCAGAATGACACTGAGCCAAATTCAGTGTCATTTTCTCGTCCTCGTCCAGCCTCTCAGCAACTCTCGACGGCGTAGTCAGCTCCAGCACCTTGCACACATCTGCCAGTACCCACCACGGTTCATCCTCGATGAACACCGTCCGCACCTGTTGCTCTCCGTATGCGAACACCTTCAAATCATTCATATCGTTTCCTCACTTTCTCCGCCGTTCAGCAGATAGGCCACTCCCTGACTGTGCCGCTCGTCGAACCAGTGCCAGATGTCCTCCCGATGCGTCCCGACAGGGAAGCCGAGGAACGGCTCGTCCATACACTCGGTCTCAGGGTTCATCGGCACATCGTCGAACTCTGCCCACAGCCGCTCCAGCTCGGCGTCCCGCTCCGCCAGTGTCGAAATTTCATCCAAGCCGTCCCGAACGGTACGATAATCGGCATAACTCATGCGCCCACAATGGAGCAGGTATACCGCAGCATCCACCGCTTTATGCCGTTTATTCATGCGCGTTCCTCCTCTCAAATCAAACCGTTCCGCTGCCCGTACTCAGCAAGCTCCCTCGCCAGTGTCAGCGCCAGCTTTACCTGCTCATCACCGGAGCGGAGCGGGCTTGTCGCCGCCGCACCTCTGGACGCGAAGTTGGACAGCATCATCTTCATATCGCGCAGGGTCTCGTGCTCCTCTTTGGCTGACAGGGCAATCCGCAGTGCATCCGCCATGTTCTGGTTCATCCAGTGGGTCGTGTAGTACCACTGCACCCCTGTCTCTTGGTACGCCTGCTCTGCGTTATCGGCCCGCTTCTGGTACTGGACGATCAGCTTCTCCAGCTCTTTCTCATCCACAGCTATCACCTCCTACACATAACCGTTGCTCTGCCCGGCGGGTATTGCCTGCTCAGCGTTACCAGCGTCATCGCATTCCCGCAGTACGGACATCGTGGAGCGTTGTTCTTCAGGTCCATCCTGTTTGGCCTCCTTTCTTTTCAACGATTTAATCAGCATAACCAGCACCTCAGCATCCAGCGTACTCAGCCGCTTGCCAGTAACTCGCTCAACGAAAGACAGCACGATTTCCATGCCTTGCTCTTTCTGGCGAGGTCGCGGCGGCGGAATATTGATCGAATTGAAACTCAAAGGCTCAGACTTTGGCCTCGATTTGCCCCACATCACAGCACTCCTCCTCTCAGACTTCTGTTTCTTCCTCGTCCGACGGTCCCAGCGCCTCCACCTCACAGGCTTCAATGCACAGCCCGTGAGAGAGGCGCGTCCGAGCGTCGCTGTTGAGGATGTCTGCGGCAATCTCCTCGGCCCGCTCTGTGCTGTCCGCCACAATGGTCAGCTCTGACAGCACAATCCGCACAGAGAACTCCTGCATCTGTTTCACCTCCTCTCACTGCCGTACAACCGGACCAAAACACCGATGCCGCGTTTGACTTCGGCGGCAGGGTCCCGCCCCAACTGGCTGTAAAATACCGGACGCACCATGCACTCATAGGCCAGCCGCATAGCATCGAGGTCATCCCGGCTGATTCCCAGCCGGAAGTCTTTCACGATGCGGAGGGCGGAGCGGTACTCATGCTCGCGCACCAGCCGCCGCACCGTGTCCGTTTTCTTCTCAGGCTCTGCCATGCTTGCCCACCTCCTTCGGCTCGATCACACGCAGGTCATGGATGCGGTACTCGCGACCATCGCTGTCCCGGTACTTCATCAGGCTGAGCCGCCCCGGTGTCGGGACGCGGCTCTCGATGAACCGGTGCGCCGCATCAAGGCTGCTGTATGCCTCCTGCGAGAGCTGGGCGCCGCCGCTCTTGTCCACAACCAGAATCACATAAGCTCTCACGCCTTACACCTCCTCTCACGCTGCCACGCAGCAGCGGGTCACGACGGTCTGCTTTACGCCGTCCCGCACACTGTGCTCCTTCACGGTGGCCCTGATGGTCGCGCCATCCTCAGCCGTGCAGGGCCGGGACGCGAACCAGATGTACACGTTGCCGCTCTCGTCAACGAACTTGTACAGCCATGTCGTGCCGTAGTAGCCATCCCACGACGACAGCAGGGCCACTGTGGAGGCTTTCAGCGTGATGCGCTGTCCTATCTCACCCACATACTCGGAACGCGCTACAGCGGCCTCCTGCTGAGCCTGACGCTCGATTCTGCGCCGATGTCCCACCGGCATATATGCCAGCATCCCGATATGGCTCAGCTTCGCGTAGCCGGACAGCGCAAGCGTGATGCAGTTATGCTCCAAGTCGCTCGCCGCGTCCGGGTCCATCGTGGTCAGCCAGCCGGCCACCTCGCGGGCCTCAGCCAGCCCCGCCTCGGACGGCTGCTCGCCGGAGAGGACACGGGCTGTCACCTTCTCGCGGGTGCTGCTCGGCTCAGAACTTTTTCGATAACCGAACTCGCGCACCACATCTGCTGCATGGGCCAGAATCCCCAGCACGTCGTACATCGGGGTCACGCTCCGGCCTTCCCACTCATCGCGGGTGCAGTCCATGCCACAATCAACGAGGTCCTGAACCTCCGCCCACAACGCGGCGGTCGCTGGGCTGATGCCGGTGCAGTCCTTCAGGCAGGTACGCCCCACCTGACGTATGGAGCCGTCCTCGTGCTCCACGAAAAAGGTCACGCTGCGGTAGCGGTTCGTCTGGCAGTGGTCGCAGTGCGGCGGCGCCGTGTACCACTCAGGCTTCGTTTTGTAGCCGCCGAACGCAGTCACGATGTTGCCCTTGTCGCCGTGCTCGACCTTCGCCCGCACGGTCCAGCCGTTGGCGCGGATGAGGCCGTCGCACTCGACCTCGAAGCCCACCGCCGCCACGGTGTAGGTGCTGACCGTCTGCACGGTCTGGGTCACGGGGTCCACTTCACGGACGGCGACCAGCTGAGGATGCTCCTCGCCGGTCGAGTAGAAGAACTGGATGCCGTAGGCATCGGCCTTCTTTGCCAGCCGGTCGAGCTTCTTGCTGACCTCCTCAGCCAGCTCTGCGTAAACTGTAAACGTCATCTCTCTCACCTCACTGTAATCCTGCTGCCAAACACGGCCCGCATTTCCTTCGTCGGATTGAGCCGCCGGGTGCTCAGGGGCTTTGTCACGATCAGCTTGCCGCAGGCATTGGTCACGATATACCGAACACCGTTCTCGCTGATAAAGTTGCACCACTCAGCGCGGCCCAGAGCGATCTCGCGGACCTGCTCACCTGTTCTCGTCTCAATCATCGTTGTCATCCTCTCCGACCTGCCATCATCAGGCCGGGTAGGTCAGCTCCCGGCGACGCCCAGCGGGGCGTTTCGGCTCAGGCTTCCTCGAAGAACACATCAGCGATGCGGGCGACCTCGAAAGCTACGCTCTCGATGATGCAGTCATCATCCAGCTCGCTGTGTTCCATGATGTCCGCCGCAATCTCGATGATGTCCGCCGTGCTCAGGTTCTCTTTGTGGCCTGCGAGGTCGAACAGCAGGTGCTCATACTCATCGTTGTCACCGGCGGTGTACCAATTATGGTCGATGCAGAGCTGGCGGAGTGCGCTGGCGCGAATCTTGCGGATTTCCTTGTACTGTTTCATGGTTCTCATCCTTTCTGCCCTGCCAACATCAGTACCGGTGGGGCGGTTCCGGTAGACGCCCTGCTGGGCGTTTCGGCTTATCAATCTTCAATCGAAGCAGCCATCAGTGCTTTGCTACGAGCATCTGTGAGGAACTCATACGCTTGCTGGGTCATCAACCCTTTCTCTGTGTACTCACTGAACAGCTTCTCATACTGGGTCAGGACATATTGGATTCTTTCTTCTCTCGTCATGGTACTCATCCTTTCCGGGGCTTTTTGTTTTGATTTATTTTATGTGTATATTATAACATGGTACGCTGTTGTTGTCAAGTGTTTTGCCGAAAATTTTTCAAAATTTTTTTCTTAAAATCTTCAAATCAAACACTTTCACGCTGATAAACAATATTTTAACGCCTACATCGGAGCGCAGCAGTCATTTATCAGTAATGAGCAAACAAACATGATAGACTGCTGACCGCTGACTTTTAGGGCGTCAGCAAAAAGGCGCCTGCTCCTTTTGAGAGCAGGCGCACACAAAAAAAAGACCCGCTCCCAAAAAGGGAACAGGTCTCAGTACAAGGGCCGAATCATCTGTACCATCGGAGTATCAGCATCTGGAATCTCGTCGAACTCGGCAAAATCGTTGTCAGTATAGAACTTTCGCAAATGGGGGTCGTCGTGGCACTCTATCAGGACATACCGGCCTCCAGCGTACTGCGCCGCCGATGCGATTATCTGCATAGCATATTTCAACAGCTCTGCGCCGCTGACAGTGCCCTGCACGGCGGAGTTCTTCGCAAGCTGGCCTATGAGATAGCAGGGAATCGCGCTGATCGCCTTGCCGCGCATCTTGGCTGAGAAACCATCCAACTCCAGCCGCTTGCGATTGGAGAGCCGTTCTGGAAGGTCCAGCACTTTCAGCGATATGGTGAAAAAACCGTAGATATGTAGATTCTGCTCGGCAAGAAACGCAGCTTGGTCACACACAAGATATGTCCGGCTTTTGCCAAGGATTTCAAACTGCATAGCGCGGTTATGCAGATAATCCTCTATGTCGCTATCATGCGCACAAGAAAAGGAAGACAGCCACATCTCAATGCGTGAACTGCCTTCCTTAGACCCTGCCGCGCTATCAATCAGCAATCTGAGGGGAACAAGCATTTCTTTAATAGCGCATCAGTCACTTTCATAAAATCATCCGGCATGGGCTTGACAGGCGGCAACGGGTTTTTCTCCCACTTCTTCTTCAGCGCGATCAAATTATCAACGCCCCGCTCAGTGAGAACCAACGGCCTGTCAAATGTCGAGGTTGCCACGCTATCACCTCCCTGCAAACTTTCTACCCGACCACTTCTATACCGCATATCGGTCAGCGGTAAACGCTCACTAAGTTTCTCACTTAGGACGGATATACACCCGCACTCTTATTATACGCAGAATGAGGGTGTCCTGTCAATACCAATTTTTAACTTTCACTCACACATTTGCCCTTTTACTCCACAACGCCGGGCTTTTAGGGCGTCACCATAAAACAGCGCCCGCCCCAGCCAGAGGGAGCGGGCGCCGCCGTCACTTCTTGTTCTTCCGTGCGCCGATGGCCTCAATGCCGAACAGCAGCACCGCCAAGTCCTCCATCGCAAGGCTGATGTCCCGGTAGAATGTCCGCCGGTCAATATTCAGCCTCTTTGCAATGCTGTCAATACTCAGCCGCTCGTCACCGATGTACCGCATATACAATGCGTCCCACCTCCGGGCTTCGTCCGGGGTCAGGGCCTCCTTGCACATGGCCCGATACGCAGACAGCATATTGTCCACATGGCTCATCATCAGCCCAGTCTTCCGGCGCATGGAGAAAATCGTGTCCACCTCCAAAGTCTCCGGCGACACTTTGGCGTAATAGGTCTTCAGCCGCCGGTAGTTCTTCATCAGCAGCTTCACATCCTGATACCGGGCATCGTACTCGTCTTTGATAATCTCCTCCCGCCGGACCAGTACCTCAGCTGCTGCTATTCGGACGACTTCCTCGATTTCTTCTTTGCGCATTACCGCCACCTCCTACTTCGCGTATTCTTACCTTCAGCGCAGCCATCAAAGCGTTCTGCATATCGCCTTTGTCCTTCAGTGCCTCTCTCACGGTCTCGTCCATTCCTCCCTGCACTAACAGGTGATGAATAACGACCGGATGCGCCTGCCCGTTTCGGTGCAGGCGCTTGTTGGCCTGCTCGTACTGCTCCAAGCTCCAAGTCAACCCGAACCAAATCGCGTGATGTCCGCCCTGTTGCAGATTCAGGCCGTAGCCGCAGCTCGCCGGATGCGCAAGCAGCACATCAATCTCGCCCCGGTTCCACGCCGCCTCATCCTC
>Ga0073906_1006071_pt1 | contig 10268 bp, 7 predicted proteins | sample Inofromicrocosms_FD_65485 | JGI IMG/M metagenome (GOLD analysis project Ga0073906, IMG submission 65485) | Mouse cecum microbial communities from Vienna, Austria - Inoculum for glucosamine and mucus D2O microcosms | ecosystem: Host-associated > Mammals > Digestive system > Large intestine > Cecum... | reverse complement strand
TTCAGATCCATGCTTCAGACTTCAAAATTAGACAAAAAAGGCCAATTTTCAAAAGCCGCCTCCTACGCGCCTCCTACGCTCCCCCTGTGTTAAACGTTAAAAAGTTAAAAAGTTAAAATGGCAAAAAAGGTTTAAAGGGGATTTTTTTGTAATTTTGTCACTCGGACCCGAACGGCACTCCTATTATATAATAATATAGCCGTCAATAAAGGTTTGGCATGAAATGAAAGAGGAAAAGAAAGAAGTCACCATCCTGGGCAGTACGGGAAGCATAGGGAGTCAGACCCTTGATGTAATAAAGCGTCACGGCGACCGCTACCGGGTGCGTGCACTTACGGCAGGGAGCCGATGGGAAGATTTGGCGCGTCAGGCGCTGGAATACAGGCCGTCGCTGGTGGTCATAGCCGACGAGAAGGGATACCTTCCCCTCAAGGAGGCTCTGCACGGCAGCGGCATAGAGGTATGCCAGGGTGCCGAAGCCATCGCCGAGGCTGCCGCCCGTTACGACAACGACATCGTGGTCGGCGCTCTGGTAGGCTACAGCGGCCTCACCCCTACCCTACGCGCTCTCGAAAAAGGGAAAACAGTGGCTTTGGCCAACAAGGAGACTCTCGTGGCCGGCGGTCCCATAGTCACCGACACCTGCCGCCGCCATAACGCCGCACTCATTCCCGTGGATTCGGAGCACTCCGCAATCTTCCAATGTCTGCAGGGCGAGAAAAAGGAGAATGTGCGCCGGCTCATCCTCACGGCCAGCGGCGGCCCGTTCAGAAACACTCCCGCCGACGAGTTCGCATCCATCACTCCCGAGATGGCTCTCCGGCATCCCAACTGGGATATGGGGGCCAAGGTGACCATCGACTCGGCCACGATGATGAACAAAGGCTTCGAGATGATAGAGGCCCGCTGGCTTTTCGACATAGCCCCCGACAAGATAGACGTGCTCGTGCATCCTCAGTCGGTGGTGCATTCGCTGGTAGAGTTCTGCGACGGCTCCGTCAAGGCGCAGTTAGGCATCACCGACATGCGGCTGCCCATAGGATATGCATTGGGTTATCCGGGCAGACTGACGTCGGATTTGCCGCGGCTGGACCTCGCCGGCAGCGGGCCGCTGCAGTTCGAGCTGCCCGACACGCGCCGCTTCCCTTTGCTCGACATCGCATATCAGGCTATCCGCACAGGCGGCACCGCTCCCGCTATACTAAACGCCGCCAACGAAGTATGCGTGGAGGCTTTTCTGAACCACAGAATAGCGTTCACCGACATGCCCCGCATCATCCTCGACACTCTTGAAAAGGTGCCCTCACAGAATATCGACACCACCGAAGATATCTCCGAGGCCCATATCGCAGCTACACGGTCAGCTCGCAACATGATCAGCTGACCGCTATAACATATCATAATCTCATACGGAATTGGATACATTTCTCATTAAGGCGGTACAGCTTATACTGGCGTTCGCCTTCCTGGTGATAATACATGAGTTCGGCCACTTCTTCTTTGCCCGCATCTTCGGGGTGAGGGTGGAGAAATTCTATATATTCTTCGACCCCTGGACAGAACTTTTCAAATGGCGTCCCGGCAAATACATAGGAGGCCTCGGAAAGACCAAAAAAATTAAGGGGAACGTCAAGGATACTCCGGCGAAAGGGTTCTGGAAAGACACCGAGTATGGCATAGGCTGGCTTCCGTTGGGCGGCTACTGCAAGATTTCGGGCATGATCGACGAGTCGATGGACACGGAACAGATGAAGCAGCCGGCCAAGGAATGGGAGTTCCGGAGCAAGCCGGCATGGCAGCGGCTTCTCATCATGATAGCGGGCGTGCTCTTCAATTTCCTGCTGGCTATCGTGATATACGCCGGTCTTGTGTATGCCACGGGCGAGAAATACGTAGCCTTCCGCGATGCCAAGGAGGGCATGTACTATAGCGGCGAGGCGCGGAAGATAGGGTTCCACAACGGCGACATACCCTTGCGGGCCGACGGCAAGACGCTTGACAATCCGGCCGAAGGGCTGCTGAAGATGACGCAGGCCAAGGAAGTGACCGTGCTGCGTCAAGGCAAGGAAACGACCATAAAGATACCTTCCGACTTCATGCTGCGTCTCGACGCGGAGGCCCGCAGCGATACGGCCATGGTCAATTTCATGGACTACCGCATACCGGCACAGGTAAGCCAGACCATGAACGGCGAAGGTGCGCAGAAAGCAGGCATACTCCCCGGCGACAGAATAATCGCCGTGGACGCCACGCCCACCCCCGACATATACACCTTCCTCGCCACCCTCAAAGGACATGACAACATGAATGTGCCCGTGACTGTGGTCAGGAACATGAACGACACCGTCACCCTCCCCGTGTCGCTGTCGGGAGCCTCCAAAATGGGAATCGGTCTCGAGACAGACCCGTCGAAATTCTTCACCGCGAAGGTGATCGAGTACAATCTTCTCGAATCAGTGCCGCGTGGCATAAAGCTCGGGACCGACAAGCTTACATCGTACGCCAAGTCGATGAAGCTCGTATTCACCAAGGAGGGAGCCAAGTCGATAGGAGGCTTCGGGGCCATAGGCTCCATATTCCCGGAGAAATGGGACTGGATAGCGTTCTGGAACATCACGGCATTCCTGTCGGTGGCGCTCGCCTTCATGAACATCCTCCCCATACCGGCCCTTGACGGCGGACACGTGATGTTTCTTCTCTACGAAGTGATATTCCGCCGCAAACCCAGCGAGAAATTCATGGAGCGTGCCCAGATGGTGGGTATGTTCCTCCTGATAGGTCTGCTCCTATATGCCAACGGCATGGACATAATACGACTTTTTAAGTAAGTACTTAGAATGGCAATAAAGACAATACGGCTGAAAGCCGGGAAAGAGGAGTCGGTGCTACGCCGTCATCCATGGATATTTTCGGGCGCCATATCGAGCGTACCGCACTATATAGAGGAAGGAGAGCTTGTCAAGGTAGAGACGAGCGGCGGCGACGTGCTCGGCGTAGGACATTACCAGATAGGGAGCATAGCGGTCAGGATGCTCGAGTTCGGTGTCGACAGTCTTCCCGACGATTTCTTCATGCGCAGGCTCGAGTCGGCCTACGCACTCCGCGGCAAATTGGGGCTGATACGCCCCGACAACAACTGCTACCGGCTCGTGCACGGTGAAGGCGACTTCCTCCCCGGCCTTGTGATAGACATCTATGGCGACACGGCGGTGATGCAGGCCCACAGCCCCGGGATGCACTTCGCCCGCGGCGAAGTGGCCGACGCCCTCACCATGATTCCCGAGGCCAGAATCAGGAACGTCTACTACAAATCAGACTCCACACTACCCTTCAAGGCTGGTCTGGAGCCTGAAAACCAGTACATCATAGGCCAGTACGACGGCAATATAGCCATGGAGAACGGCCTGCTCTTCAACATCGACTGGCTCAAGGGTCAGAAGACGGGCTTCTTCGTGGACCAGCGCGAGAACCGAGCGTTGCTCGAACGCTTCGCCCGCGGCCGCAGGGTGCTGAACATGTTCTGCTACACCGGCGGATTTTCGATATACGCCATGCGCGGAGGGGCCCTCAGCGTGGAGTCGGTCGACTCGTCGGCAAAGGCCGTGGCCCTGACCGATGCCAACATGGAGCTCAACTTCCCCGGCGACAACAGGCATACATCGCATACCGAGGATGCCTTCAAGTTCCTCGCCGACATGGATAATGACCGCTACGACCTGATAGTTCTCGACCCGCCGGCATTCGCCAAGCACCGCGGCGCCATCAAGAATGGTCTCATAGGCTACCGGCGCCTCAACACGCGCGCCTTCGAGAAAATAAAGCCGGGAGGCATCCTCTTCACCTTCAGCTGCTCCCAGGCCATAAGCCGCGAGATGTTCCGCCTCGCCGTGTTCTCCGCATCGGTAAAGGCGGGCAGAAAGGTAAGGATTCTCCACCAGCTGTCGCAGCCCGCCGACCACCCCATCGACATCGCCCATCCCGAAGGCGAATACCTCAAGGGTCTCGTACTCGAAGTGGAATAAGAATTCTGACATTTATACCGTGAAAACAAACCATAAGCATATGAATAAGATACTCCCCGCCCTGGTGCTCGGGACCGTGGCAGTCATGCCCGCCGGCGCCGTCGTTGACAAGAACTTCAACTATCATGTGGACCGGTTCGCCGACATAGAGGTGCTCCGCTATGAGGTGCCCGAGTTCGACAGGCTTACCCTCAACCAGAAGAAGATGCTCTACTATCTGGGCGAGGCTGCGCAGATGGGCCGCGACATCATCTGGGACCAGAACGGCATATACAACCTCCAGGTGCGTCAGCTGCTGGAGAACATCTACCGCAACTACAAAGGCGACCGCGACAGCAAAGACTTCAAGGCTTTCGAGAAATACCTCAAGCAGGTATGGTTCGGCAACGGTCTGCACCACCATTACAGCACCGACAAGTTCACGCCCGGGTTTTCGGAGGCCTTCTTCACGGCAGCCGTCAAGGCGCTTCCCGCCGACATGCTGCCGCTGGCCGACGACGAGACCGCCGAAGCCATGCTCGCCAAGCTGACCCCCGTGATTTTCGACCCCACGGTGATGCCCAAGCGCGTAAACCAGGATGGCTCCCAGGATGTGGTGGTGACCAGCGCCAACAACCTCTACGGTCCCGGCGTGACGCAGGCCGAGGTGGAGGAATACTACAACAAGCTCAAGAATCCCGCCGACCCGAGGCCCGTAAGCTACGGCCTCAACTCCAGGGTGGTAAAGGACGAAAAGGGGAACATCTCCGAGGAGCATTACCATCTCACCGGTCTCTACGGCCCGGCAATCGCCCAGATAATCTACTATCTCGACAAGGCCAAGGAATATGCCGACAATGATGCCCAGAAAGCTTACATCACCAAGCTCATAGATTACTACATCACCGGCGACCTCCGCCTCTTCGACGAGTATTCGATACTCTGGGCCGAGGATACCAAAAGCGATGTAGACTTCGTGAACGGCTTCATCGAAAGCTACGGCGACCCCCTCGGCATGACCGGTGCCTGGGAATCATACGTCAACTTCCGCAACAACAAAAGCTCCGACCGCACACACAAGATTTCCTCCAACGCACAGTACTTCGAGGACAACTCGCCGGTAGACAAGCGTTTCAAGAAGGAGAAAGTCAAGGGAGTGTCGGCAAAAGTGATCAACGCGGCGATGCTTGCCGGCGATGCCTTCCCGGCCACAGCCATAGGCATCAACCTGCCCAACTCCAACTGGATACGCGCCGAACACGGCTCCAAGTCGGTGACCATCGAGAACATCACGGAGGCCTACGAGATGGCGTCGCACGGCAACGGCTTCAACGAGGAGTTCGTGATCGACGCTCCCACCCGCAAGATGCTCGACGACTGGCTCTACATCACCGACATGCTTCACACCGACCTGCATGAGTGTCTGGGTCATGCCTCCGGCCAGCTCCTCCCCGGCGTCGACGGCGATGCCCTCAAGGAGAACGGCTCCACTCTCGAGGAGGCGCGCGCCGACTTATTCGCCCTCTACTATCTTGCCGACCCCAAACTGCAGGAACTCGGCATCCTCGAAAACCCCGACGCATACCAGGCCGAGTACTACAAGTACATGATGAACGGTCTGATGACGCAGCTCAACCGCATAGAGCTCGGCAAGGATGTGGAGGAAGCACATATGCGCAACCGCCAGCTCATTGCCAAATGGGTGCTCGAGAAGGGCAAAAAGAAAGGCAAGGGCGGCAAGGACGTGGTGGAGCTCGTCAAGAAGAACGGCAAGACCTACGTGCGCATCAACGACTATAAGAAGATGCGCGAGCTCTTCGGCAACCTTCTGGCCGAGATACAGCGCGTCAAGAGCGAAGGCGACTACAAGGGCGGCAACGACCTGGTGCAGAAATATGCCGTGAAGATTGACCCGAAACTCCACAAGGAGGTTCTGACCCGCTTCTCCACCCTCGACATTCCTCCCTATCGCGGCTTCATCAACCCGGTATACACACCGGTGACGGGCGCCGACGGCGAAATCACCGACATCACCATCTCATGGCCCGAGAGCTACGCCGAGCAGATGCTCCGCCTGTCGGACCAGTATTCACCCCTTACCGGCAAGGTCAAAGCCCACAAGTGATGACGCTGCAGGAAGTAAAGCAACGTTTCTTTGCCTACCGCAACGGCAACACCGCCGACATACTGCGGCGCGGAGGCTCGAATTTCAGCATGATATTCGGCTGCGAGCTACCCGTTCTCACGGGAATAGCGCGCGAGGCAGGCACCGACCAAGAGCTCGCCATGAAGCTCTGGAACGACTCCACCGTACGCGAGTCGAGACTCCTGGCAACATTCCTCATGGACTCCGAAGCTCTGACCACCGACGACTGCGTGGCCCTGGCCAACAGCACCGTCGACTACGAGGATGCCCTCATGCTCGCATTCAAGGTGCTCAAACGCCGCCCGGACGCCCGCCAGATCCTTGACCTCCTCCCTCGGGGCTCAAGGCAATATATGGCCCTCCGTCAGCACCTCGACTGACAGGACCTCTCCCCCACCTGACAGATCCTTAGTTTAATTCAATACTTGACTTGCAGCGGCTTCCGGTGACGGAGGCCGCTTTTTTTGCAAACAGAAAGGAGGTACCGGATGTTTGTAAAATATAAACAATAACCAAAGACTGCAATATTCCATGTCAAACCATCTGTCGGGCGAGGATATGCCATATGTAAACCGGGACATCAGCTGGATGTACTTCAACAGCCGCATACTGCGGGAAGCTATGCGCGACGACGTGCCGCTGCTGGAGCGGCTGTCGTTTCTCGGCATCTACTCCAACAATCTTGACGAGTTTTTCCGGGTACGTATGGCCACGGTGGCTCGCATGGCCGAGATGTCGGGCAAGTCGTTGCGGCGCGACCGCGAAGAGGCCCGCGCCCTATACCGACGCCTTTCCGACATGGACTCCCGACTGAGCCACCTGTACGAGCAGGCTGTGGCCGATGTGACCAGCCTTCTGGAGAAAAACGGTATCCGTCTCCTCAGCCATGAAGACCTCGACGATGAGCAACGACATTATGTGAGATGCCTCTTCCGCAAGAAGATTTCCGGCTTTGTGTCGCCGGTATGGCTCGACAAGGCCGGCGAACTCGACACCGAAAGCGACAGCCACATATACCTTGCCGTGGTGCTCTCCGCTCCCGACCGTCAGCATGAATATGCCGTGATAAAACTTCCCGCCAACCGCATGGGCCGATTCATAACCCTCCCCGCAAAAGATGGCGCGGTGACCGTTATGTACCTTGAGGATGTGATCCGCTTCGCTCTGCCCATGATATTCCCCGGCATGGGTTTCACTGATTTCCAGGCCTACAGCTTCAAGTTCACCAAAGATGCGGAGATGGAGATTGACAACGACAGCCATTACAGTCCTGTGGAGAAGATAGCCAAGGCTGTGAGGAGCCGTAAGCGGGGCGCCACGCTGCGCGTGCTCTATGACAAGGATATGCCGCCGACGCTCGTCCGTGCCATTATGAAGCGGCTCCGACTCGACTCTCTCGATTCCGTTTACCCCTCGGGACATTACCAGAATCATAAGGACTTCATGTCGTTTCCCACCGACTGCCGCCCCGACCTCAAATATGAGGAATGGCCTGCCGTGATTCATCCCGAGCTTAAGGAGAACGGCTCGCTGATGCAGCTCGTCGAGGAGAAGGACCGCTACATTCATGTGCCCTATCATTCGTTCGACTATCTTGTGCGGCTTCTGCAGGAGGCGGCGGTGCGGCGCGATGTCAAGTCGGTAAAGATCACCCTCTACCGTCTTGCCCGGGATTCGAAGATTGTGGAAGCCCTTAAATGCGCGGCGCGCAATGGCAAGAAGGTCACGGCGGTGGTGGAGCTGCAGGCCCGCTTCGACGAGTCGAGCAATATCCACTATGCACGCGAGATGCAGGAGGCCGGCATAAATGTGGTGTTCGGCGTGGAAGGTCTGAAGATCCATTCCAAAATCATCTACATAGGTCGCCACAAAGCACACGACATAGCCGTGGTGGGCACCGGCAATTTCCATGAGGGCAACGCGCGGGTTTACACCGATTACTTTCTGATGACGGCACGCCGCGCGATTGTCAGGGAGGTGGCCCAGGTGTTCGACGTAATCAAGCGCCCTTACGATATTCCGCAGTTCTCTACCCTCATAGTGCCTCCTTTCAACATGCGTAAACGCTTTACGGACCTCATTGACCATGAGATTGCCGAGGCACGCCGCAACCGCCCGGCATGGATAAAAATCAAGATCAACCATATCTCCGACAGGGAGATGGTGGCCAAGCTCTACGAGGCATCGGAGGCGGGCGTGAAGATAGACCTCCTCGTAAGAGGCAACTGTTCGGTGGTGCCCGGCGTCGAGGGTTACAGCTCCAATATACGTGTCCACGGCATCATCGACCGCTATCTGGAACATTCGCGCATCTTCGTGTTCAATGCCGGCGGCAAGGCGCGCACTTTCATGGGCTCGGCCGACTGGCTGCCGCGTAACCTCGACCGACGCATAGAGGTAATAACCGAGGTCACCGACCCTGACCTGAAAAAAGACCTTCTCAACACCATCGAGACCGGCATGGCCGACAATACCCATGCCCATCTCCCGGGCGACAACGATGCGCTGCCACCCTCTTCCCTCCCTCCCCTTCGCTCCCAGGAAGCCCTGTACAATCATTATAAGAACTTAAAGCAATGAAAGAAACCACATATGCCGCCATCGACGTCGGCTCCAATGCCGTAAGACTGTTGATAAAGCGCACCGACGGCAATGGCGCCGCCGATGATGTGCGGCTCGTCAAGCTCCTGCTGCTCCGCGTGCCTCTGCGCCTCGGATTCGATGTCTTCGCCAAAGGCGAGATTTCCAAAAAGAAGGCTGAGGACGTGGTGCGGTTCATGAAGGCCTGCCGCCAGCTCATGAAGATTTATGATGTCGACAGGCTGCGGGCTTGTGCCACCTCCGCCATGCGCGATGCCGCAAACGGCCAGGACATTATCCGCGAAATCCGCAAGGAAACGGACATACGGCTGGAGATAATCTCTGGCCAGGAGGAGGCCCGAATCGTATTCAACAACCATATAGAGCGCGGCGAGGTCGACAACGGCAACTATCTCTATGTCGATGTGGGCGGCGGCAGCACAGAACTCAATCTGCTGTCGGGCGGCAAGCTGATGGAGACGAAGTCGTTCAACATCGGCACCGTGCGTATCCTTACCGGAAAGGTCAGGGATGCCGAATGGGAGGAGATGGCCGATTTTCTCGACTCCATCCACAGCCGCTATGGCAATATCAGGATAATAGGTTCGGGCGGCAACATCAACAAGCTCTACAAGCTTGCCGGTGTCAAGGATTCGGGCATGAAGTCGTTCGCGGTATCTGAGCTACAGCGTCTGTACGACGAGCTGTCGCCGCTGAGCGTCAGCGAGCGCATGGAGAAGTACGGCATGCGCAGCGACCGCGCCGACGTAATAGTGCCGGCATGTTCGATATTCCTCTTTGTGGCCCGACATATCGACGCCGTCACCCTGATTGTCCCCACCATCGGCGTCGCCGACGGAATCATCGACGGACTTTTCCTCGATGATTTAGAGAGTGTTTGAATTTAACACGAATTTAATTTTTGAGAGTATTATGGAAATTCTTTTCATCCCCCCGAAGGGTCTTTCCGGTGAATTTCACCATGTCTCGTCAGTAGCATATCCCGATATGCTCCCTCCTCAACATGTGAAATTCCCTCGAAAATCCCTCTTCGGGTGAATGAAAGTTAAATCCAAACACTCTCTTAAACGGATAAGGATAGCGTTCGGGAGCGCAGCTATAATTTTGTCTCAAAAAAGATGATGAAAGACAAAATTATCAGGATACCTCTTGTGGGTGCCATTCTTCACGACTGGGAGATAAGCCGCGATTTTGCCGCCGACACAAAGCCGGTGACTCCGGATGTCTCCGAGGATGGTTCTTCAAGGGCCGACTCGTCGGCATCGGTGGCGGCATCGCCCGATGAGCTGGATTTCAATTTCAGTCTCAAACCCTGCGGGTTGCAGGGATGGACGGCGTCGCGGTCCGGGTTTCCGTCGGCAAAAGTGGACTTCGCTTTTCCTGCCGCCGACTTCCCGCGGGTGTTGGGATGGTTCACGGGTAACTTCGAGGGTGTGACATCACCGGCTTCGTCGGCTTTGTTGCGCAGCGTGTCGGAGGCTTGTGAGAGAGTACTCACGGGGTATATGGCTGATGCCACG
>Ga0073906_1006069_pt1 | contig 10270 bp, 8 predicted proteins | sample Inofromicrocosms_FD_65485 | JGI IMG/M metagenome (GOLD analysis project Ga0073906, IMG submission 65485) | Mouse cecum microbial communities from Vienna, Austria - Inoculum for glucosamine and mucus D2O microcosms | ecosystem: Host-associated > Mammals > Digestive system > Large intestine > Cecum... | reverse complement strand
ACCACATTTGAAAACAGGAGGAAGAGAACATGAAGAAAAAATTATCCCGCTGGACGGCTCTGGCACTGACCCTGGGGGCTGCGCTCTGCTTCGCCGCCGGGGCGGCGGCGGCCGACACGCTCCAGACCATCACCGCCTACCTGGACTCCGGCATCACCGTCACCCTGGACGGAGAGGCGCAGACGCTTAAGGATGGCAGCGGCACCCGGATCTATCCCATCTCCTACAACGGCAGCACCTATCTCCCCGTCCGGGCCGTGGCCGGTCTGGCGGGGCTTGAGGTCAACTGGGACCAGGCTACCAGGACTGTCCAGCTGGGCCAGACCAAGGGTGTGGATCTGATCGACACCTACAAAGTCTATCAAGTTGAAGAAGATGATGTGTGGAGCGAGGCCGGGCAGGTTCAGACTGCGGATGAAAAGACCGAAGATATTTCCGGCGTCTCCTACTCCCACTGGCTCTGGTTTGACACATCTAAGTTTGGAGCGGCCGACGCGGGGGTCTCGTTCAACCTGCTCGGTAAGCACGACACGCTGACCTTCAGCTATTATTCCAATAAAAATGTTACCCTGACCGTCCAGGGGGATAACGGCTCCGTCCTGGGCGAGTACGACATCACCGGGGGCGCGGTGGCCAAAACGGTTACGATCCCTCTGCTGAAAACCAGCGAGCTCAAGTTCCATGTGAAAATGGTTGACTGGGATACGCAGGTTAGAATCGTCAACGCCTATCTGGACGCGGAGGCATAACAAGCAATTCAGCAGACAAAGGGGACCTGCCCGCGGGCAGGTCCCCCTCCTTTTGCGTTTAGACTTCCTTCTCCGGCTCCTGCGCGCCGGCGGCCTTGGCCTCCGGGGCGGCCGCCGCCTTGACCTCCACGGTGACGGGGGGCTGTCCGGCGGCCATTTTGCCGCCCACCACGCCCGAAAGCAGGGCGGTGAGATCCAGGCCCGTGGACTCCCTCACGCCGTCCATGACCTGGCTGGCGGAGCGCATGACATCCCCCACCAGCCTGGTGGAATTGCCGTCGCCGTACATGACGATCTTGTCGGTCTGCGCCAGGGGGGCGGCGGCGTTTTTGACCACCTCGGGCAGGGCATCCAGGTACATCTCCAGCACCGACGCCTCGCCCATCTTCTTCTGGGCCTCCGCCTTCTTCTCGATGGCCTCCGCCTCCGCCAGCCCCTTGGCGCGGATGCCCTCCGCCTCCTGCTCCATGGAGAAGCGCAGCGCCTCCGCCGCAGCCTTCCGGGCCTCGGCCTCCTTGACGGCCTCATAGGCGCGGGCGTCCGCCTCCCGCTGGCGGCGGACCAGCTCGGCCTCGGCCTCCTTCTCCGCCTTGTACTTCATGGCGTCCGCCTGCTTGCGGACCTCCGCGTCCAGCTGGCGCTCCTTCAGGGAGATCTCCTTCTCCGCCAGCTCCGCCTCCTTCTCCTTCCGGGCGATATCGGCGTTGACACGGGTGACCTCGATGGTCTTGCGCTGGGTCTCCTGCTGGATGGAGTAGGCGGCGTCCGCCTCCGCCTTTTTGGTGTCCGCCTTGACCTTCATCTCCGCCTGCTGGATGGCCAGAGCGGCGTCCTGCTCGGCGATCATCTTCTCCGCCTGGACCTTGATGGCGTTGGCCTCCTGCTGGGCGTTGGAGGTGGCGATGGCGATGTCCCGCTGGGCGTTGGCCTTGGCGATCTGGGCGTTTTTGCGGATCTGCTCCACGTTGTCGATACCCATGTTCTCAATGGTGCCCGCGCCGTCCTTGAAATTCTGGATGTTGAAGTTGACCACCTCCAGCCCCAGCTTCCGCATGTCCGGCACCACGTTCTCCGTGATCTTCCTGGCCACGCCCTGCCGGTCCTGGACCATCTCCTTCAGGCCCACGGAGCCCACGATCTCCCGCATATTGCCCTCCAGCACCTGGGTCACCAGGCCCACCAGCTCCTCCGGGCGCTTGCCCAGCAGGGCCTCGGCGGCCAGATGGAGCAGCTCCGGGTCCGAGCTGATCTTCACATTGGCCACGCCGTCCACCGTCACGTTGATAAACTCGTTGGTGGGCACGGCCTCGCTGGTCTTCACGTCCACCTGCATGATGCGCAGGGAGAGCTTGTCCACCCGCTCAAAAAAGGGGATGCGCCAGCCGGCCCTGCCGATGAGGATGCGCTTGCGGCCCAGACCGGAGATGATGTAAGCCGTGTCCGGCGGCGCCTTCAGGTAGCCGGTGAAAAACAGCAGCAGCACCAGAGCGCCGATGATGATGAGGGGCAGGTAACGCAGCAACGCAGTCATTTATTTTTCCTCCTTGTCTGTTGTGCCGGGCTTCCCCGGCCCGGGGCCCTTGCAGCGATGCTCGAATATAGTGATATTATAAACCCGGCGCGCGGATTTTGCAAGCGGACCAGTGCCGTCAGGGGGGGCTGGCGGGGGAAATTTTGTCGGACTTTTTTTCCAGTTTCGTCAAAAAACACGCGGATTTGAAAATGCTGTATAAAGCGTGAAAAATATGGGAATAGTTTCCTTGGAACGTGAAAATTATAACACAATCCAGCCAAACGTCTGCCGCTTTCGTGAATATTCCCACAAAATGGCGTGTAGATGTCAGGAATCCGGGGATAAATTTGTAGGAAGTGTCATTGACGGGGGAAGGGAAATTTGCTAACATAACACTATGTTCCCGAGCTGCAAACAAGCCATAGCAGATTGAGATATGAAGAGGAGATAAGGTCTATGTATACTCAGGAAGTTACCATTAACAACGAGGTCGGCCTGCACGCGCGGCCTGCCACCTACTTCATCCGCAAGGCCAATGAGTTTAAGAGCGGAATCTGGGTTGAGAAGGACGAGCGCCGGGTGAACGCGAAGAGCCTGTTGGGCGTGTTGTCCCTGGGCATCGTCAAGGGGACGACGATCACTCTCATTGCAGATGGCTCTGACGAGCAGGAGGCCGTGGAGGCTCTTGCCGAACTTGTCCGTTCCGGCGATTTCGGCGAATAAGCAGGCGGATGAAAGACTGTTTCGGTAACGAAGCAGTCTTTTTCTTTGTTTTCAGCGGCATTTGGGCCGTTGAAAATATATGTTTTGGAGGATATTTTCAGATGAAAGGAAGGATGCAAAGGTTATTGAGGACCGCCGCCCTGTTCTGCATAATGGCGGTACTGCTGTGCGGGACGGCCTCCGCCAACTCCGCGCCGCCGGACTATCTGCTGCTGGTAAAGCTGACAAACGGGCCGGAGGAGCCGTATGAGATAGAGATCCTTCCCCAATCTGGCGGACTCGTCTATATCGAGCCTGCGGATATCGAGCATACAGCGGGCGGAAGCGGCACACACCGGTTCAGCGGCACAGTTATGCCGGAGAAGTACCGCATCCGCATTGTGAGCCAATCCGGGGAAACGTGGACCTCGGATGTGCTGGAGCGGCGGGCCGTGCAGGACACCGTGCGGGTGAACTGGGCAACGAAACGGGTATCCGCGCCGCCGGTATGGCTGGCGGTGGTCTTGCAGACCCTCTCCACCCTGCTGCCCACGCTGGCGATCGAGGGCCTGCTTCTGCGGATGTTCTGGTTTGACTGGAAGAAGAACTGGAAGCCGTTCCTGCTGGTGAATCTGGTGACCCAGGGGGCCCTGGCCCTCTTCGTCAGCAGCAAGATCGCCGTGTACGGGTCCGACTACTACACCATCGTGCTGGGCGCTTTGCTGCTGCTGCCTGTGGAGTTGATCATTGCCTTCTCGGAGGCGTTTTTGTACCGCGGGCTGCTGCAGGGGCACTCAAAGGGCTGGGCCTTTGCCTACGGGCTGATCGCCAACGCGGTGTCCTATGCGCTGGGGATGGCGGCCGTACCGCTGGTCTGGACCTTCTTTGCGCGGGCCCTGTGGATGGGAATTTAACAGGAAAAACTATGGCATTCCCGGCTGAGGCGTGGTATAATAGGGGTACAAGGGGGAGAGGCGCTATGGGAAAATTGCGGTATACATTTAAGACGGACACTCTGTTCAAAATGCTGTTCGTGAAGCATCGGGACCTGCTGAAGCATCTGGTAGCGGCGCTGCTGCGGATTCCGCTGGAGAGCATAGAGCAATTCGAAGTGCGCAACCCGGAAATGCCGCCCGAGATCATGGGGGACAAATTCTGCCGCCTGGATATCAACATGATCGTCAACGGCCAGCGGATCGACCTGGAGATCCAGGTTGCCAACCAGGGCTACTATACGGAGCGGGTCATGCTGTACTGGGCGCGGGAGTTTTCAACGGCCCTGCCCGCCGGGCAGAGCTACGACCTGCTGCCGCGCACGCTCATTATCAGCATCATTGACTTCCGGCTGTTTGACTGTGAAGAGTATCATTCGTTCTTCCAGCCGCTGGAGGTCAACCGTCGCACACTGCTGTCTGACAAGATGGGGTTTCACTTTTTTGAGCTGAGGAAGCTGCCGGAAGAAATCGGCGACAAGGACGCGCTGCTGCTGTGGCTGTCGCTGTTCAAGGCGGAAACTGAGGAAGATTTGGAGAAAATCAAGGGAATGGAGGTGCCAGCAATGGAACAGGCCATCAATGCGTACTACAGCATCACGGCTTCGCCGGAGTTCCACGAGATCGAGCGTCTGCGCGAGAAGGCGCGGCATGACGAGGCCCAGGCCCTGCGACATGCAGAGCAGCAGGGGATACAGCAGGGTATGCAGCAGGGTATGCGCCAGGGAAAGCTTGAAACTGCGCAGAACCTTATCAAAATGGGGATACCGCTGCATCAGGTCGCCGCGGCGACCGGCCTGGCCCAAACGGAGATCGAGGGTCTGTGCCCGGCTCTCTGAGGAGGCATCCCGCAGATAGCCTGTCTGACAAACACAATTTTTCTGCCTGAGCGGAACCGGCTGTCCAACCGCTCAGGCGGAATTTTATGGAAAGGAGGCCGCGTCATGACAAAAGACCAGCTGCTGGAAAAAGCCAACAGCCTGCCCCTGGCCCCCGGCGTGTACCTGATGCACGACAAGGCGGGCACAGTCATCTATGTGGGCAAGGCCAAGAAGCTGAAAAACCGGGTCAGCCAATATTTCCAGGCCGGGCGGGGCCACAATCTGAAGACCCACACCATGGTGGGGCAGGTGGACACCTTCGACACCATCCTGGTGGGCAGCGAATTCGAGGCCCTGGTCCTGGAAAACGCCCTCATCAAGCAGTACATGCCCCGCTATAACATTCTGCTCAAGGACGACAAGGGCTATCCGCTGGTGCGGCTGAGCCGGGAGTCCTACCCCAAATTCACCCTGGTCAGCCGCCCCGCCGAGGACGGCGCCAAATATTTCGGTCCCTACGGCGGGCGCATGGAGACCCGCTCCGCCCTGGACGCCATCCGCCGGGCTCTGCACCTGCCCACCTGCCATAAGACCTTTCCCAGGGATATCGGTAAGGAGCGGCCCTGCCTGAACCACCATATGGGCCGCTGCGACGGCTTCTGCCGGGCGGAGATGACCGCGGAGGAGTATAACCGGCGCATGGATCTGGCGGTGCAGCTGCTGGAGGGCAAGGTCCGCATGGTCACCGCCCAGCTGGAGCAGGAGATGCTCTCGGCGGCGGAGGACCTGCGCTTCGAGGAGGCCGCCGCCCTGCGGGACCGCATCGAGGCCATTAAGGTGCTGGGCAAGCGGCAGAAAATCATCGCCGGCGTGTGCTCGGATTCCGACGTCTGGGGGCTGTATCTGAACGTCAAGGGCTGCTATGCGGTGCTGCACTACGAGGAGGGCCAGCTCACCGGCAAGGAGGCGGAGGTGTTCTCCACCTTTGACCTGGAGGCGGAGGGCGAAATCCTCTCGGCGCTGCTGCTCCAGTATTACGGCAGCCGCCGTGTCCTGCCCAGGGAGATCTGCATCCCCGCCGCCATCGAGGACCAGGAGGTCCTGGAGCAGCTGCTGTCGGAACAGGCGGGACACAAGGTGGCCATCAAGGTCCCCCAGCGGGGGGAGCGGGCCCAGGTGATGCGGATGGCCGCCGACAACGCCCGGGAGGAGGCGGAGCGGCAGACCTCCAGCCAGGAGCGGTCCGACCGCACGCTGGAGCTGCTGGCCAAGCTGCTGGGCCTGGCGTCGCCGCCGGAGTGGCTGGAGTCCTACGACATCTCCAACACCGGCGCCGACGACATCGTGGCCTCCATGGTGGTCTTCCACGGCTCGAAACCGGCCAAGGACCGCTATCGCCGCTTCCGCATCAAGGAGCTGGACGGCCACCCGGACGACTACCGCTCCATGGAGGAGGTCCTCACCCGCCGCCTGACCCACTATATGGAGCAGGACAAGCGCTTCCTGCCCCTGCCGGACGTGTTCCTCATCGACGGCGGGGAGCAGCACGCCAAGGTGGCCCGGCGGGTGGTGAGCAGGTTTGGCCTGGCTGTGCCCATTTTCGGCATGGTGAAGGACGACCGCCACCGCACCCGGGCCCTCGTCACCCCGGAGGGCCGGGAGATCGGCATCCAGAACTACCAGGCGGTATTCGCCCTGATCGGGCGCATCCAGGAGGAGACCCACCGCTTCGCAATTACCTTCAACCGCCAGAGCCACGGCAAAAGCGTGCGGGGCTCCACGCTGGATGAGATCCCCGGCGTGGGAGCGGCCCGGCGGACGGCGCTGCTGAAGCGGTTCAAGAGCCTGAAGGCCATTAAGGAGGCCAGCCTGGAGGAGCTGCTGGCGGTGGTGCCGAAGAACGCGGCCCAGGCGGTGTATCTGTGGGCCCATCCGGAGGACGGGGAGGGGCAGCTCTGAACTGCGAACTGGCCGCCATATCGAACGCCCCGCCCCGCCGTTCAGGTTGAAAATTTTACATTGACTTCACACTTAGGCTATTTCCTTTGCTGGAAGAATCATGTATAATATGGTTTACTTGCGGCAAAGTCCGCCAAAGGAAAAAGGAGGCGCGCCATGCGGGTAATGGCTATTGACTATGGGGATGCGCACACCGGCGTCGCGATCTCAGATCTGACCTGCCAGCTGGCCGGCTATACGGAGACCATCCACAGCAGAAAGCGGGAGAAGGTGCTGGAGCGGCTGGGCCAGCTGATCGCGGAGTACGAAGTAACAGAGCTGGCGCTGGGATATCCGAAGAATATGGACGGCACAGCCGGACCACGGGCGGAGAAGGCGGCGGCGTTCCGCCAGGAGCTGATCGAGGCCCATGGCCTGCCGGTAACGCTGTGGGACGAGCGGCGCACCACCATCGCAGCCCACGACCTCCTCCTCTCCGCCGGGAAGAACGGGCGGCAGCGGAAGAAAACCGTGGACGCAGTGGCGGCGGCGCTCATCCTGGAGGGCTTCCTGACCTTCAGGAGCATACGGGGGGAGACGCCATAGCATTCTGCGGTTATCCGGTACATCTCTTAAAGCGGCTGAAAGAAAGGAACTCCTATGAAGGAATATATGAAGACAAACAAATTGCTTTTTCTGCTGGCGGCGCTGGCGGTACTGGTCAGCGCCGCGGTGGTGGGCCAGCGCTGGCGGGCGGAGTCGAAAAACAAGACCTATGACGTCGTATTGGACTATAACGAGCTGGAGCTGCTGGCCGAACAGAGCGAACAGGACATCGCCTGGTGGCTGGAGCAGTTCCGGGACATGGGGATCACCCGTGTGGGACTGACGGAGGAGAGCCTGTCCACCCTGATGGAAAACTCCCCTCTCCCCGTCTCGGCGAAGCTGATGGATGAGGTCATGCAGGACGCGGACTGGATGGAGCAGTACCCCGCCGCCTTTGTGGACGCCATCACCCGCCGCGGTTATGACCGCTTCGACGTGCTGGTGGAGGCGGCGGGCGGCGAGGCCGTGTCCTTTGTCACGGACGCGGTGTCCAAGCGCTTCCACAGCGAGGACCTGGTCATGATGAACCAGGGGGACACGTGCTACATCCTCATCAACGGCACGGTCACCGACACCCTCTATACGGAGACGCGCAAGCTCTACACCAGCAAGAGCGACGGATTTGTGGAGCGGCGGGAGATCGATTCCTCCAAGCTGCTGTACGTCTCCCTGGGTCTGATGCCGGAGAAGGTGGAGACCATTCAGGCGCTGGGGATGGAGATCATCCCCCGCACCCTGTGCTACAATGGCCGCAACGACACCCAGTACGCCCAGGCCGTGGTGGACGGCTACCAAAAATACAACATCCACCCCTCCTATATCATCGCCGGCGGCGAGGCCGTCATCGGCTACGACGACGCGGAGGACGACTTCGCGCTGGACTACATCCGGGACAACGGCATCACCATCGGCCTGATCGAGACCAACGTCCAGCGGGAGAACATCCTCCAGACCGGCGTGGAGGAAATCGCCAAGGCCACCGGCTATCAGACGGTGCGGGTATTCTCCGTGTGGAATTATATCCAGTACCGCTACGGATACTACGGCTATACCGGCGCGGAGGAGATTGAGAACACCTTTTACCGGGCCATTGTAGAGCGGAATATCCGCATCCTCTACTTCAAGCCCATCAAGCACACCGACGACTCCTTTGCCTATGTGACGGACATGGACGTCTACCGGGAGCTCTTTGACAGCCTGGACCAGCGGCTGGCGGCCCACGGCATCACCAGGGGACAGGCCTCCACGCTGGACGACATCCAGATTCCCTCCCTGGCGCTGCTGGTCATGGGAGTGGGCGCGGCTGTATGCGGCGCGCTGCTGCCGGCGTCCTTCCTGCCGATGAAGAAGAAGTGGACGCTGCTGCTGGCCGGCGCGGGGGCGGCGCTGGCGGCGGCGGCCTGGGTGGTCCTGCCCAACAGCTTCCGGCTGCTGGCCAGCTTCGCCAGCGCGGTGGTGTTCGCCTGTCTGTCCGCGGTGTTTTTCCTGTGGAGCGCCAAGCATACCGCCCAGACGCTGCCGGCGGGCGCGGGCCTGCCGCAGATTCTCCCACGGTCCGTGGGGATCCTGGCCGGGAGCGTACTCATCGCCCTGGCCGGGGCCATGATGACGGCGGCGCCCCTGTCCTCCACCGCCTTTATGCTGGAGATCGGCATCTTCCGGGGCGTGAAGCTGGCCCAGCTGGTTCCCCTGGCCTTCTTCTGCGTGCTGTTTTTGTCCTATTACGGCATCTTTGAAAAGGAGCGGGCAAGCGACACCCTCCACTTCGGCGACATCACCACCGCCCTGCAGTGGACCATTCCGGTCTGGGCGCTGCTGGTCCTGGGCGTGATCGCGGCGGCGGGATACTACTACCTGGCCCGGACAGGCCACGAGAGCGATGTGTCCGTGTCCACACTGGAGATCGTGTTCCGCAACGACCTGGAAAACCTGCTGCTGGCCCGGCCCCGGACCAAGGAGTTTTTGGTGGCCTTCCCCGGCGTGATGCTGGCGGTGTACTGCGCTGTCCGGCGCATGCCCTTCTTCACCGCCGTCTTCGGTCTGGCGGGGACCATCGGCATGACCAGCGTGTGCAATACCTTTATGCATATCCGCACGCCGCTGTATCTGGGCTTCGTGCGCACCGGGTACTCCCTGGTCCTGGGGATCGTGCTGGGCATTGTGTATATGGTGTGCTTTGAGCTGCTGCTCCGGCTGTGGGGGCGGGCGCGGGAAAAATTTCTTTAGGATAAAAAGAGAATGTACAAGATTCTGATATCAGGCTATTATGGCTTTAACAACATCGGCGATGAATCCATTCTCCGCACGGTCATCGACAACCTGCGGGAAAAGCTGCCGGATGTGGACATTACCGTGCTGTCCCAGGACCCGGAGCAGACAGCGGAAAAATTCGGCGTAAAGTCTGTGCGGCGGATGTCCCTGCCGGACATCTTCCGGGCGGTGGGTTGGTGCGACCTGCTGCTGTCCGGCGGCGGCAGCCTGCTGCAGGACGCCACATCGGGCCGGAGCATCCTGTATTACCTGTTCATCCTGGGCCTGGCCCAGCTGCTGGGCAGGCAGACCTTCATTTACAGCCAGGGCATCGGCCCCATCTCCACGCCCCGGAACCGGCGGCTCACCGCCTCCATCCTCCGCCGGGCCGACGGCATCGTGGTCCGGGACGCCAAGAGCCGGGACCTGCTGCTGGAGATCGGCGTGCCGGACAAGCTGATAGTCGTCACCGCCGACCCGGTGATCCGGGTGAAGAAGCCGGATTCGGCTTTGGGCCTCCGGATCCTGGAGCGGGAGAACTGCCCCAAGCAGGACGGGCATCTGACGGTGGGCTGGGCGGTGAAGGCCCGGAAGCCCAACCGGGAGTTTTTGCAGGAGGTGTACAAATGCATCCTCTGGCTGCGGGAGGCGTACGGCGCGGACTCCGTGCTGATTCCCTTTTTCTACGATGAGGATGTG
>Ga0073906_1006068_pt1 | contig 10270 bp, 5 predicted proteins | sample Inofromicrocosms_FD_65485 | JGI IMG/M metagenome (GOLD analysis project Ga0073906, IMG submission 65485) | Mouse cecum microbial communities from Vienna, Austria - Inoculum for glucosamine and mucus D2O microcosms | ecosystem: Host-associated > Mammals > Digestive system > Large intestine > Cecum... | reverse complement strand
TTGGGGACGTACGGGGAGTCGCTGTCGCAGGAGACGAGGCTCATGGCTCCCGCCATGAGAACGGCGGCTAACGGAAGGATGGGATTTTTCATGTTTCTGATATTTTTAATTATTTTGATTATTCTGCTTGTTCTTGATTATTCTGCTTGTTTTTGATTATTTTGCTTGTTTTTGATTATTTTGCTTGTTTTTGATTATTATGCTTATACTATTTTGATTATTCTGCTTATCCTCTTTGATTATGGAGGGGTTAGAGGGAGAATTTCAGGGAGGCGAGCCAGGCTCTGCCGGGCATAGGGTAGCGGGCAACTACCTCGTATTGCCTGTTGAAGGCGTTGATGAGGTCGGCACGCAGCTCTATGCTGCATTTTTTGAACCGGAAGGTATGGTATGCGGCGAAACCGAAGTCCATGTAGCCGGGCATGTGCGATGAGGCTACATTCTCTTTAGTGGCATATCTTTCGGAACAGCCGAAACCTTTGGCCACAAGCGACACATACGGGTTTTCCCATGTCAGCGAGAAGGCTCCGGAATGAACGGGAGTGTATGGGAGCTGCTTGTTCCAGTCGAGCTTGTCGGGGGATGTGCGCCCCAATGCCTTCTGCCAGCTGTAGTTGCCGGAAAGAATGATGTTTTGCCGGGCATGCACGGCAAATGTGGAACTGAGTGTGAGGTCTATCCCGTAGGCATGTACCTTACCCATGTTCGACATGGTCCATACAAACATGTTGTAGGGTATCGCCACAATCTTGTTGCTGACGATATTGTAATAGCCGTCGAGGGTTATATCGAGAGCCGGTAGCCATGACAAGGGCTTGATGCCGTAGGTGATTCCAGCATTTAACTGGTCGGTGATTTCCGGTTCAAGATTCAGCGTGCCGTAATGGTCGAAATAGAGCTCGTTGAACGACGGCATTCGGTATATGTTCTTGTAGTTTGCGCGGAAGAAAAGATTCGAGCTCTTTAACGGCTTCACAGATACTCCGATGGCCGGGGATAGGCGGCATCTTGTGGCCGAAGGGGAGCCGTCGCCGGGTACGTCGTCAAATATTGAAAGGAGCAGATTCCCCACTACTGTCACGCAATTCACGCTGTACTTAGCCGACAGACACTGCAGCAGCGAGTTGCGGTGCGGATTGGGATACTTCTTCAGGTTGCTGTGGAGGTCGTTGAAGAAGTAGTCCAGGGCGTAAGAGGCGCTGAAACCCTTGAAAGGTGTACAGAGGAGGGTGGCTGTGGCATAGGCTTCCCGCTGGATGTATCTGTTGGTGATGAAGCCATCGTGATATATGCCGTCAACATCGTGGTAACGGGTTTTGCTCCAGTTGAATTTCACGAACGAACTCAGGCTGAAGAGAGATGAGAGCCGCGCCCGGTAATGGGCCTGACCGAACATATTCATCTCTTTGAGAGTCTGGTTGGAGTCGTCGTTGTAGAGTATAGCCGGGCCGGGGAGATGCTGGAAAGCGTCGTAATAATAAAACTTGGCGAGGAAACGAGAGCCGGCGCGAGGAACCCACTGGTAATTTAGTTCGCAATGCCCGGCGTTCATTTCCGAGTTTTTGCGTGTGGAATGCTCCACGGTATATCCGTTGCGTATCGTGTAGGGGTATCTGTTGTCGGCATGAGTATAGTCGCCGTTGAACATCAGCGCCGATTTACGGCCCAATGGTGTGGAGAATCGTACCGACGGGCTTACATAACCGAAAGAGCCGGTCTTGACGATAGCCGTAAGTTGCAAAGGTTTGTCGGGGGCGAATTGCTGCCACGACGACAGATTTATAATGGAAGCTGAGGCAATGGAGCGAGCGGAGATGAAAATGTCGTCGGCGGCTCCGATGGAGAGGGACAGGTTGTCGATGTTTTCAGTGGAATATCGAGCGAGGTCAATCTGACCGTTCTGCACATCGGAGAGCGGAACGCCGTCGTAAGCGACACCGGTATGTTCAGAGCCGAGGCCACGCACCGAGACTGTCTTAAGTCCGCCGGCTCCGCCGTAATCCCTCAGAAGCACTCCCGGCATTCTGCGTATGGCGTCGGATATGCCGGTGATGCCGAGCCTGTCGATATCTTCCGTGGAGATTTGGCGCGTGACGTTTGCGGCGCTGAGCTCCTTCTTTGTCTTTGACGTGGTGATGTCTATGTTGTCGAGGGTGACGACGCTGTCGGTGACAGCCGCCATAGTCTGGCTCGAACAGAGAATGCCGGCCGCCGCAGCTGTCAGCAGTCCGATCTTTTGGAAAATATGGGTGTAATTTTTCATCCTCGTGAAAAATCCGTGATATTCTTAAGGTCGGACTGTTACCGTAGCGGGACTGTCCGGGATTTGCACCCGGTTCATATCAAGAATATCCGATTGTTCTGATTGTTGTGTCTAATCTGTGGGCAGAAAAATTTCTGCCTGTCAGTTTATTTAAAACGTTTGACCGTCTGCTCTATTGTTCCATGAGGCTTTCCGGTGTCAGTCATCGTTGATTTCCTCCTGCAGCCGATATGAATTGCGGAGAAGTTTGATGAGCATGAACATCGCATGGTTTGTGGCGCTTTCAATCACCTGATTTCTGTTGCCGGAGAAATGTTTAAGTTCGGCCACGGTTTTGCCATTGTAAGTAGCGGCAATCCATACGGTACCCACAGGCTTGAACTTTGTACCGCCGTCGGGACCGGCGATTCCGGTAGTGGCCATGGAGCAGTTGGTGCGCATAAGCCGTGCCACGCCTTGCGCCATCTGTTCGGCCACCGGCTTGCTGACGGCCCCATACCGGCCAAGATCATCCCTCGATACCTTGAGCACATTGGCCTTGACCTCATTGCTGTAGCTTACCACACTACCCATAAAGAATGTCGACGAGCCCGGATTGCACGTGATTCTGTGCGCTATGTTCCCTCCAGTGCAACTCTCGGCACACGACACCGTAAGGTCGCGCTCAACGAGCAGCTCTCCAAGAACCTGCGATATGTCCTTATGGTCGGTGGTCACAAGATCCTCGTCGAAGAGATTTATAAGCTGTTGCTGGAACTTGTTCATCTTGAACCGCAGCAATTCCACGGCATGATGCGACCCGGTGAGCAATATCTTTGTGATAAGGTTGGACGACTTCGTCATCATTGTTACGAAGTCGGGAAGCTGCTTCCTGAAATGGCGTATGATGTCGGCAAGCTCATCGTCGGAATATCCGTAGATGGTTATCAGCCTTTCCTCCTTGTGGTCGGAAGTACTGACAGGAGCGTTGCCCGTGTGGTTTTCTGTATTTGCTTTGTTCTTCATCAAGGTATCTGGTAAAGTTATATTGTAACTCTGGCAAAAGGGGGAAGTTCAAGGCCCGAGTATTCGCCGTCAAGGAATTTGAAATAACCGGCGATAGCCACCATAGCGGCATTGTCGGTGGTGAATTTTCTTGGCGGTATCCAGGCTCTGACATTCATCCGACGGCATAAATCGGCCACGGCATTCCTGACGCCCGAATTGGCGGATACACCTCCACCTATCGCCACATCCGTCACGCCTGTTTCCCGGATGGCCGGTTTAAGTTTGGCAAGGAGGATGTCGATAATCGTTTTCTGCAGCGACGCGCAGAGGTCGGCCATGTTTTCCTTGACGAAATCCGGATTTTTCAGGCAGTTGTCGCGCAGGGTATAGAGGAAAGAAGTCTTCAGGCCGCTGAAAGAATAGTCGAGCCCCGGTATCCTGGGTTTGGCGAAGGAGAATCTGTCGGGGTCCCCCTGTGCGGCGAGCCTGTCGATGTGCGGACCTCCGGGATAGGGGAGACCAAGCACTTTGGCGCACTTGTCGAAAGCCTCGCCGGCGGCGTCGTCGATGGTCTGGCCCAGTATCTCCATGTCGGAAGGACTCTTCACCAGCACTATCTGCGAGTTGCCTCCCGAAATCAGCAGACACAGAAATGGGAACGAGGGCACTTCATCGTCGGGAGCCGTGCGTATGAAATGCGACAGCACATGCCCGTGCAGATGGTTCACGTCAATCAGAGGAATATCGAGGCCTATAGCCATCCCTTTGGCGAAGGAAGTGCCTACATGCAGCGAGCCGAGAAGACCGGGTCCACGGGTATAGGCTATGGCCGACAACTCTTTTTTGTCAACACCCGCCTGCCGCAACGCCTCCGATACCACCGGCACTATATTCTGCTGGTGCGCCCGCGACGCAAGCTCAGGTACAACACCCCCATAGCTCTCGTGAATGGCCTGGCTGGCAATGACATTGCTCATCAGCAGCCCGTCGCTGATCACTGCCGCCGATGTGTCGTCGCAGCTCGATTCTATTCCAAGTATGATATGCCTTTTCTCTGATGCCATACTGCAAAATTAATTAAAATCTTTTCTATATAAAAAGAAAATGAAAATTTATGACTAATTTTGCAGTATGGCTGCTCTGAGGAACGTCTACAAAGTGATACGCAGTGTGTTGTTTGCGGCAGTAATAACCGTAGCGTCACTTGTCGTATTGCTATATGTATCGGTGTCGTTGCCGGTGGTTCAGAACGGCATCCGAGCCAGGGCGGAAAAGGAGCTGACGGCCTTTTTCAAGGCTCCCGTGGAGATAGGCCGCGTGGAGATATGGCCCTTCAATGAAGTGCGGCTCAGCGATGTGACGTTCTGCGATCCGGAAGGGCGCCGGTGCATCACGGTCCAGCGCCTCGGCGCCGGTGTAGGTTTCTGGCGACTGGTGCTGCAGCAGAAGATAGAAATCACTTATGCCGAAATTATAGGTCTGCAGGCTGATGTGGTGCAGAAATCGGAGAACGCCCCTCTCAACATACAGCATATCATCGACGCATTTAAACCCAAAAACAAGAACAAGCCCCCTGCCAGATTCGACCTGAAGCTGCACAACGTGGTAATCCGTAAGTCGGGAGTGTCGTTCAGCAGGTTATGGAAGCCTGTACGCGGGTCCGGAATTGATTTCAATCATCTTGAAGTCACCGGGCTCAGGGCCGATATAGCTATGCCCAGACTGAAAAACGATGATTTCGACGTAATCATAAAGCGATTGGGTTTCAGCGAGAAGTCGGGACTTTTTGTCGACGGTCTCTCATGCAGGGCCAAGGTGACACCTCGCAACATTACGGTGAGGGATTTCCGTCTTCGACTTGCCGACACGCGGCTCAAGGTGGGTGATCTGTCGCTTGATATCGACGGCTTCGCGGATATTCCCCGAGTCGTAAAGGAAACGGATCTTGATCTGAGGCTTGACATAGACCGATTCACGCCTGCCGACATAGCCTTCCTGTATCCTGCCTTGGCGGAAGTGCCTGGTCATTATAGAGTGGATATGCATGCCGAGGGACGGCTTGATGATTTCATCATCAGACGTATGGACATCAAGGAAGCCACTGGACTGCTCGACCTGTCGCTGAGAGGGCGTGTCAGTGGATTACCCGATGTCAGGAGGCTGTCGGGACTTTTCAATGAAGTAAGCATAGACTGCGGTGAAGAGCTTCTTGCCACGTTGCCCCGGGTTATTCCGGGCTTGTCTTCGGCTGCGTCAAGGATTATGGAGAATGCGGGGATGGTGGCTGTGAATGTCAAGGGAGCCTTCTCGATGGATGGGGAACGGGCGCGGATATCGGGCACAGCAGCCACAAGGCAGGGGCTTGTGGACATGGACTGCGACATGACATGGCACGGGCGGCAGATAGCCGGAGAGTTCATGGTAGACACGTCAGGTTTCGACCTGGCATCGCTCGTGGAAAATCAGCCCGTCGGTAAGCTCGTGGCCAATGTGGAAGGGAATGTGAGTGTTCCGTTGCGCGACTGGCGGGAGGCTGCCGGAACGCTGACAGCGGCTGTGCCTCTGCTGACAGTCAACAACAATACACTCGAGAATATCAATGCGACGCTTAACCGAAAGGGGAAGTCTCTTGAGGTCAAGACAAGCGTGGAATGCGCGTTGGCATCGCTGGCGCTGGAAGGCTCCGGCATGATTGACGGCTCGGCATCGGCGCTGAATCTCGCAGGAAAGATAGGGCATCTGGATCTTGCCGCGCTCGGCCTCGGATCGAAATATGTGTCATCCTTAGGAATTGGCGGCATCAACGCCGATGTTCACGGAAGCAATGTGGACAATCTTACGGGTAGCGTGCGGCTTGACGGCATAGACGTGAAGTCGGCCACCAAAGAATGGAGACTCCGGACATTAGGACTGATGGTCAGCGGCGACAGCGAGCGCAAGACGCTGGTGCTCGACAGTGACGCCGTGGATGCAGAAGTGGAGGGGCAGTTCCGTTTCAGCGAGATGCCGGCGATGGTCACGGGCATACTCGCCGAGGCATTGCCCGCATATGTGAAGGCGCCGGCAGGCAAGGAGCTTGCCCCGGCCGACTTCTCATACAGCCTAACCGTCAAGGATGCCCCGGAACTGTACGATGCCTTGGGAGTGCCAGTGACTCCCGGCGCACCCGTGCGCCTTTTCGGTACCGGAGATAACAATGTGATTACCGCCAATGTGGATGCTCCTTATATTCTCAAGGGCAACAAGCTCTGGAAGGGAATCAGCCTCAAGGCCCGAGCGAGCCGCAACAAGGGTATCGACATCGACGCAGGCGGCAAATTCCCCGGCAAGAAGGGGTATATAGAGGCCGGCATAAACGCCGAGGCAAGGGATAACGGCGTTGACGCCATGTTGAAATGGAGCTTCGAGAATGGTGCCGACGGCGGATATGTCGACCTGGGAATGCAGATCGTAAATAACGACGAAGGGAAGGATTCCTATTTGTTCTCTTTCAATGATGCCGACATAGTGGTCAACGGGGCGCACTGGGGCATGTCGCCTGCGCGAGCCGAACTTACCGGCAAGCTCCTCGACATAGACAATCTCAGGATAGGCAACGGCAACCAGTACATCCATATCGACGGCAGCGCGTCGGACCTCCCGGGCGATACCATCACCGTGACGCTTTCCGACATAGATCTGGCGTACATCTTCAATACGCTGAACATCAATTATGTGACGTTCGGAGGTATGGTCAGTGGCAAGGCGCTGGCGTCGGAGATTTTCAGCAAGACGCCCTATCTGGAGACCCGTGACCTGCATGCCACCGACTTCAGCTACAACTATGCCAATGTGGGGAGCGCCGACCTTTACGGCCGTTGGGAAAACGCCGACAAATCGGTCCGCATCGAAGCCGATATTGACAATGGCCGGGGAAATCATACCACAGTCGACGGCAATATATTCGTGACACGCGACTCGCTGGCCATCAATTTCGATGCCGACAAAATAAACATAGCGCTGATACAACCCTTCCTGTCGAACATTCTTGACGATGTGCAGGGAGAGGGCTCCGGCCAGCTCACGCTCTACGGTACATTCAAGGACATAACCATGACGGGTAAGGCTTATGCCGATGAAGCCTCGGTGAAAGTGGGGTTCACGAATGTGACATATCATGGTTCCGACTCGGTATATTTTTACAAAGACTGCATAAGCGTTCCCGGCTTCAGGGTTTACGACCGTTACGGCAACAGTGCCTTGTTCGAGGGCACAGTACGCCATGACTATTTCCACAATGCGGTGGTTGACCTTCGGCTCAGGGATATCAACAGGATACTGGCACTGGATACCGATTCGAGGCAGAATCCACTGTATTGGGGTCATGTCTTCGCCAGTGGCGCCGGATATATCACGGGGCGTCCGGGCTACACGATGTTCAGCGTCAACGCCACTACGGAGAAAGGCTCCGATTTCACCTTCGCCATGGATGAGACCCTGACGGCACAGGAGTATAATTTCCTGACATTCACCGACAAGGGGAAGACGGAACGTGAGCTTACCATAGAGGAAGAGTTCGAGGAGAAGTACAAAAACCAAAAAGCCGACGAGGAGACGGGCGACCCGAGTGTGTTCGAGATGGATATGGCTGTCAACATCACGCCTGATATCAACATGAACGTGGTGATGGACCCGGCAGCCGGCGACAAAATCACGGCCACGGGTTCGGGAGCCATGAGGATGCATTACAACACCTTCACCGACAATCTCGACATGTATGGCCGCTATACGCTGAACCAGGGCAAGTACAGGTTCAGTTTCCAGGACATCATCCTGCGTGATTTCACCATACGGCGGGGGAGCACCATATCGTTCAACGGCGACCCGATGCAGGGCATCCTCGACCTCACGGCGGCCTACAGGGTCAACACCAATCTTACCGACCTTGACAAAAGCTTTGCCACCGACCGAGACCTCAACCGCAGCTCGGTGCCTGTGGAGGCTCTGCTGAAAGTGTCGGGACAACTCCAGGCCCCCGACATTTCCTTCGACCTCTCGCTGCCTACCATGACTTCCGATGTGGAACGCAAGGTGAGAAGCATCATATCCTCCGAGGAGATGCTCCAGCAGCAGGTGCTCTATCTTTTGGCCCTGAACCGTTTCTACACTCCCCAGTTTGCCGGCGGTACCGACGGAGAGCTGGTTTCCGTGGCATCTTCCACGCTGTCGTCGCAGGTGGCCAACGTCCTCTCTCAGGTAACAGACAAGTTCACCCTGAGCCCCTCGTTCAAATCCGACCGCAACGACTTCTCCGACATGGAGGTTGACCTTGCCTTGTCGTCGCAGCTTTTCGACAACAGGCTCATCATCAACGGCAACCTCGGTTATCGCGACCGCAGCGTGTCTCAGTCAACGTTCATAGGCGACTTCGACATAGAGTATCTCCTCTCCCGCAACGGACAGTTGCGACTCAAGGCCTACAACCATTTCAACGATGCTTACTATTACCTGAAGTCGGCGTTGACAACCCAGGGCGTGGGAATAATATACCGGAAAGACTTCGACGATCCGTTTGCCTTCCTGAAGCACAAGCGGAAAAAGAAGGATAAGAAAAAGGAGCCTGCCGATACGGTCACTGCCGTACCCGTGCGCCGCGACTCCGTGACAGCCCCCAAAAAGGGCACAATAACCTTTTGAGATGCAATTGAATATAGATTCCATAATAGGTCAGATAGGGCTTCGCCGCAAGCGTAGCATAGGCATAGCGTTCGGAGGAGGAGGAGCGAAGGGTTTCTCTCATATCGGCGTCATGATGGCCATGGAGGAGTTCGGCATCCGGCCCGACATCATGTCGGGGGTGTCGGCGGGATCCATTGCTGCCGTGCTATATGGCGCCGGCCTTTCGCCTCTCGATATCAGGGAATGTTTCATGGAGTTCAATAAATTCGGCGACTATACCGAATGGGCGGTGCCCAAGGATGGCATCTTCAAGCTCACCAAATTCGGCAAGCTGCTTGACTCATGGCTCCCCGTGAAATACCTTGAAGAGATGAAAATTCCGACCATAGTTTGCGCCACCAATCTTACGCGGGGCACGCAGGTAGGATGGCGCAAGGGGGAGATAGTTCCGCGTGTGCTGGCGTCGTGCAGCATGCCGGTAATTTTCAAGCCCGTCAGGATTAATGGCGAATATTATGTCGACGGGGGGGTGCTGCATAATCTCCCGGCATGGGCAATAAGGGAGGATTGCGATCTGCTGATCGGCTCAAACTGCTCTCCGCTTGACAGAAAATACAAGTACAAGAACTCGATCATCGACATAGCGATGCGCAGTTTCAACCTCGGCATGAAAGCCAACGTAATCCACGACATGAGCATATGCGATTATGTGATAAAGCCGCGCGAGCTGTCGCAGACCAAGGTGTTCGATCTCTCAACCCTCAACAAGAATATCAATCTCGGTTATGAGGCCGCCTGCCGCGTGCTCGACGAGATGCAGCATGGCGGCAAGTGATTTGCAAAAACAGAAACTTAATGAACAAAACATATACTGAAAAGGAATGAAGCCAATCATATATCAGCTGTTTCCGCGTATCATGACCAACATGAACGCGACATGCGTCGCCGGCGGGACGTATAAGGAGAACGGGTCAGGCAAACTGAATGAAATCACCGGCAAGGTGCTGAAATCCATCAAAGGTCTCGGCGTGACTCACGTATGGTACACCGGTATACTGGAGATGGCCACCAAGACGGAATTTCCAGGCATACCGTCCGATAACCCCAATGTTGTCAAGGGAGAGGCCGGGTCGCCGTATGCCATAAAGGATTACTATGATGTTGCGCCGTCGCTGGCCAGCGACATCGACCGACGCATGGAGGAGTTCCAGCTTCTCGTCGACAGGTCGCACGACGAAGGTCTCAAAGTTATCATAGACTTCGTGCCCAACCATACTGCCAGGATATATCATTCCGACGCGGCTCCCGACGGCATCACCGACTTCGGCAGCGGCGACACCATAGGGATGTTCTTCACGCCTT
>Ga0073906_1006066_pt1 | contig 10271 bp, 5 predicted proteins | sample Inofromicrocosms_FD_65485 | JGI IMG/M metagenome (GOLD analysis project Ga0073906, IMG submission 65485) | Mouse cecum microbial communities from Vienna, Austria - Inoculum for glucosamine and mucus D2O microcosms | ecosystem: Host-associated > Mammals > Digestive system > Large intestine > Cecum... | reverse complement strand
TCATACTCGTAGTCCATATCAAGCAAGCTGACTTTCTGAGGTCCTTCCACACCGGAGCCTGTTGCCATTCCTGCCTTCCCGAGTTCTACAGGGTCAAGTTTGGTATATGCGTACTGACGTGGTTTGGAATATGTGAATTTTATCGTTTCAGGAGCGGATATGGTGGTACCGTCCACGAGTTTCAGGAAGCAGTTGAATGCGTATCTTCCGTATGGGTATCCGCTGATGCCGGCTGAAACCGACCTGTCGGCGAATTTTGCAGGAACGCTCTGGAGCAGCTCACCAGTTTTGTCGTACAGCTCAAAGTAAGCTTCCGTTATGGTCTTGTCTTCACCGTCGTATCCGGCGGAGAATATGAATTTGCCGTCTTCGATTGAAGGTGAATTCAGGGTGATGTTCTCTGGCAATGGAAGAAGGGATATCCTGTATTCTTCCGACAGGAATACCTGAGAATCAAAGAATGTCATTTCCAATGTGCAGGTGTACAGGTCTTCTTCCCATAATGACATATCGAACAGTATGCTGGCTGTTCCGTCGCTGCATACCGCTTCGGGAAATCTGTCGGTGAAATCCTGTCCTTTTGAATTCTTGATTATGAACCGCGCTTTCCTGATCAGAGCGTCGCATCCGTTGTATGACGCGGAGAGAACTTTTGCCGTCAATGTCGTCAAAGTGCGGAAAGCCACTTTGTCAGGTTTGTAATAGGGGAAGTCCATATCCTTTTCGGCCTTTACCGTATTGCCTCCTTTGGTATGGATCTCAAAATTGAAAGTGTAGTCCTTGCCTAAGGCGAGTCCGGTGACTGTACCTTCGGCTTCTCCGCCGCTCCACCGGCAGCCGGATATAGGAATGCTTTCCCCCCCTGAATGTCCGTCATCGTGAATTCCGCGTCTTTTACGGCTTTGTCGTCACCGTTGTAGACGGCACGCAGACGGATGACTGAATTTTCTGTGTCCACTTCCGGAGCTTTCAGCAGAACGCTTGACGGAACGGTGCCGACCGTTTCTTCCGGTTTGCTGCATCCTGCCATAAGAAGCAATGATGCGGCAGTCAGAAGAATCTTGTTCTTTTGTCTCATATCAGTTGAATTAGTTTGTTAATTAAGGTTTTTTTGTGTGATTGTTTTGTAAAGAAAGTGCATTACAAGCACTTGAACAAGGGTTTTTGACAAAAGTGTACAATATATTTTCTTTAATACGGGTGTTAACTCGTCTGTTAATATGATGCTGTTATATTTGCCCGTTCAGAGGATTTTATGCCCGTCTGAGACAGACGGAAATTACGCCGGCAATAGAAGAAAAAAGCCGGAAAAAACAATAAATTGAGGTATATTTGGTGTCTGTATTTTTCATCCTGCCATAAGGATGTGCAAATGGGCCGTAATATGAGATATGATAAATTTTTGCTTCTGTCTGTATTTTGCTGTTGTGTGCTGTCCTGCTGCAGTCAGGATATGCCCTGCAGCGTAAATGATGGTGAGCATTGTCTTCGTTTTGCCTCATACGAAGTCAGTCCTGACAGCAGGACTTCTCTTTCTGTCCCCGCAGATGGGCAGACGATAATGTTCCGGGACTATTTCTCCGTATCGTTTGACTGCAGAATCATTCCTGATGTTGAAAAATTCGGATATGTATGCAGGATAGTGATAGATGACACGGAGAGTATAGATGTCTGTCTGAGAAATCCCCGTGGAGGCAGACATTATCTTTGTCTTATAAACAGCAATAAGGAGATATCTGTATTTTTTGAGGATAAAGGTGAGGATGCCATATTTGACTGGAATACCATATCTCTGGAATTCCGTGCCGAAGAAGGAAATCTGACAGTGATGTCGGAAGGGAAGTCCTTGTGCTGTGGACCATTGTCGTCAGGGAGGCATTCTGTCTCGGTCCATTTCGGAGTCAACCGTAAAGACGGATTTGTCACTACGGACTGTGCCCCTATGGAATTGAAGAATGTCGGGATTGCCGTCTCTCCCGGGAAAATGAAGTACTGCTGGTCCTTTGACGGCTATCTGACAGGCAGTCTTGTGACTGATGACAGCGGGAGGATTGAGGCGTCTGTTGTAAATCCTGTATGGACAATATATTCTCATTATCACTGGAACAGGCAGTTTGCATTTACTTCAGAGACGGAGATATATCCGGTTGTGGACCGTAGTAACGGAAAGGTCTTTTTCGTGTCCGGGAACAAGGTGACTGAATATGATTTCAGATCGGGTGATAATAGGACAAGGGAATCCGTGTCCGGTGTGGATGCCCTCAAGATTACAAACAACTTTATTGTCTCTCCGGACGGGAAGCGGATAATCTATTATGACTTTGACCAGGACGGCGTATTTTCCGAGTATGATATAGAGAAAGGGGAGTGGAGCCGTCCGGTGGGCCGCAGGACTTTTTCCCGCTCGTTGGCGCACAACAGCTTCTTTTCTCCTTCTGACTCGTCTCTGGTGCAGATTTTCGGATATGGGTTCCATATTTATAACAATATTGCCTATATCTTGAGAAAGGACGGAAGCATGGAATCCGTTGTTCTGGATTCAATTCCTCCAAGGTATCTCGGGGCCATATCGCTGGATTCCGGCGGAGACCGCCTTTTCGTTCTCGGAGGACGTGGCAACAGGACAGGGATTCAGGAGTACGGCATAAATACGTATGGCGATATGTGGGAGGTGGATCTGGAGGATTTTTCGTGCAGCCTTGTTGCCGGGGATATATATACTGATTCCGAAGTTTCCGTACCTTCCTTCTATTATGACCGTTCGGAAAACATTGTTTTCGGCCTGTTCTTTTCTCCGGACCGCTCAAATACATGTCTTCATATAAGGAATATAGATCTTGATACAGGCGAGAGCGTTGTCCTCGGAGATGACATACCGTTCTTTTTCATTGATACTGAGTCCTATGCTGACATTATGGCTGATTATGACTCAGGGGAGTGCTATGCTGTGACCGCCGAAAGGGACAACGATCTTTTCCGCGCTTCCGTATATTCCATTTCTCTTCCGGTTCTTGGCGGTTATACGGCAGAAGAGGACGAAGCGACAGGAAAATCCGGACTGGTGATGCTTGTGCTGTCTGCATTGGCAGTCTTGACCATAGCTTTCGTACTGCTGAAAAAAAGGAAACCTGCTGTTGTTCAGGATATTGTGCCGGATGATACAAATGAGGAGGACACAGACGATGACGAGTATGGCTTTTCTATAAAACCGGCGGATGAGACCGCTCCAGGCATATATCTTATCAACGGATTCAAGGTCGTTGACCGCGCAGGCAATGACATAACAAAGAATTTTACTCCTATAATGCGTCATCTGCTGGCTCTGATAATACTTCATACGGAGAACAATTCAGGAATTTCCAATGCTGAGCTCAAAGACGCTTTCTGGATGGACAAGAGCGAAGCGAGCTATTACAACAACAGGAGCGTGCTGTTCCATAAGATAAGGCTTCAGCTCGGGGCTGTAGGGGACAACATATCGATAAAGTCCGGAAACGGGAGGTGGATATACGATGATGCCGGGCAGAATTTGTGCGACTATCTCAGGTACCACCGTTTCATGTCGTCTTTTGCGCAGATGGAAGTGACGGAAGAGCATATCGGCCAGCTTGTCAGGATTGCGCATTACGGCGAGCTGCTCACGTATGTGCAGTTTGACGGGTTTGACAAGTTCAAGGCGGAATATACCGACAGGATGATAGATCTTCTGGTAAAGATGAGGGATGACAGACAATATTCCAGGAATGATGCCCTGCGCACTGAACTGTGCAATTGCCTGCTGCTGTTTGATGCCCTTGACGAGGAATCCCTGCGTATAAGATGCCGTATACTTATAAGGCACAAGCATATCGGCAAGGCTCACGCTCTGTTCAGGAATTTTGTCAAGGAATATCAGAAATATATGGGAGAGGAGTTTGAAGGGACGTTCAATGAATTTGTCAGAAATGAGGGGAATTGACTGACGTCACATTGAAATTAATTCGGGTTAAGATACGTATTAATGTCCTGTTTAATGCCCGTCCTTTACTTTTACAATAAAAAATCATGAAGTTCCTCAAATTATCATTAAGTGTCGCGGCGGTACTGTGGGCATTGTGTATGTCTGCACAGCAGAAGCCGTTTTCCTTTGTTCAGATCAGTGATCCTCAGCTGGGGTTCTATGATGACAACAAAAGCATTTCCCGGGACAGCCTCCAGCTTGAAGAGGCGGTGCGCCATATCAACAGGATCAGACCGGCATTCGTGGTCGTCACCGGGGATATGGTGAACTCCTCAAAGAGCATGCGCCAGATCAATGCTTATAAAGGCATAATCTCTAAAGTGGACCGCAGCATACCTGTATATCATATTCCCGGCAATCACGATGTGGGGAAATGCTCAAAGGAAAGTCTTGATTTCTACAGGCAGAATTACGGGGACGACAGATTTTCTTTCCGGTATGGCGACTGTGCGTTCATAGGAATAAATTCCAGTGTTATAAAAGACGGGTTTGAGCCGGAGATGAATACACAATACAGATGGCTTGAGAAGGAATTGAAAAAAGCCGGGGAATGTACCCGGAAGTTTGTGTTTACCCATTGTTCGGTATTTCTTTCGGATTTCGACGAAAAGGAGAACTATTCCAATTTTTCGGTTCTGGACAGGCAGCTTTATTGGGAACTTTTCAAAAAATATAATGTCTCGGCTGTAATTGCAGGACATCTCCACAACAGCAGCAGAGGCAGCCGTGACGGAATTGAAATGGTTACAGCGGGTCCTGTTGGGCGTCCTTTAGGCAAAGGAGTTTCGGGGATCGCCCTGTGGAATGTGGACGGGGATGATTATTCCTGCAGCTATATCCCTCTTGGGAGCTTTCCGGTGTATGGCTCTCTCAACGGTCTTGTGATGGCAGGTTATCAGGGATGGTTCAATGCGGAAGGCGACGGAGCGGGACTCGGATGGAAGCATTACAAGAAAGATGACGCCTTCTGTCCGGGCAGCTGTACCATAGACCTCTGGCCTGACGTGTCCGAGTACGAGGATACCTATGAGACCGCGTTTGTGCATAAAGACGGGAAGCCGGCCCGTGTGTTCAGTTCGCACGATGCCTCGACTGTGGACCTTCATTTCAGATGGATGAAGGAATATGGCATTGACGGGGCTTTTATGCAGAGATTCGTCACTTCCATACGTTCTGAGAAAGGTAAGGACAATTATAATGATATTCTGATGAATGCAGCGTCCGCGGCGGAAAAATATGACCGGGCATTCTGCGTGATGTATGATCTGTCCGGGATAACTTCGTCCGAAGTTGACATCCTGATGGATGACTGGAAAGAGCTTTCAGGAAAATATAGGATAGCTTTGCGTGAAAATAACCACTATCTTTACCACAACGGAAAACCTCTTGTGGCTGTCTGGGGAGTGGGGTTTGACGACAGGAGGAAATATGACTATGACGATATAGCCCGTATTGTGGATTTTCTGCGCTCGGAGGGATGTTCCATCCTGCTTGGAGTACCGGCGCACTGGCGTACTCTGGCTATGGATGCGATGGCTGATCCCCGTCTGCACGATCTGATCAGGAAAGCTGATGTCGTGCATCCGTGGTTTGTGGGAAGGTTCAACAATGACAGCTATCCTTCTTTCAGCAGACTTGTTGAGGAGGACATAAAGTGGTGCGAGGAATATGGTCTTGACTATATTCCGGTGCTGTTCCCAGGGTTCAGCTGGTACAATCTCAAAGGAGGTGTCGCGGCTCCTCTCAACCAGATACCTCGTCTTGGAGGAGCATTTTTCTGGCAGCAGGTCTACCGCTCCGTGTCATACGGGGCTAAGTCGCTCTATCTGGCGATGTTTGACGAGATAGATGAGGGAACTGCGTTTTTCAAATGTACTGATGATGTGCCGGCTGGAGAGAGTCCGTTCCTTACTTATGAGGGATGCGAGCCGGACCGCTACCTGTGGCTTGCCGGTGAGGCGGGGAAGGTGCTGCGCGGTGAAAGTCCGCTTTCTCTGGAAATGCCTGTAAGAAAATAAAGGACAACGATATGAAAAGAAAATTTGTAGTGGCAGCCTGTGTGATTGCGGTGTTTGGGACCGTATGCGGGTGCACGGGCGACAGAAAGGATCCTGTCGATTATGTAAATCCTTATATGGGAGGTATCAGCCATCTGCTTGTGCCTGCCTATCCTACAGTACATCTGCCGAATGCGATGCTCAGGGTATATCCTGAACGCCATGATTATACTGGAGACAGGATAAAAGGGCTTCCGCTGATTGTTACAAGCCATAGGGGCAAGTCCGCCTTCAACCTTTCTTTCTGGCAGGGGGGAGAGGACGGTCTCAAGCCTTATTACAAATATCATTATGACAATGAGAAAGTAAAGCCTTATTTCTATTCGGTGTATTGTGAGGATGAGGAAGTTGAGGCTTCTTTCGCTCCGTCATACCGCTCGGGAATCTATGAAATCGGGTTCTCAAGGGACGAGGCTCCGTATGTGATAATCAATGCTGCGGACGGTGATGTAATAGCTGAGGGCAATTCCGTAAAGGGGATACAGAGCATAGACGGCAATACGAAGGTCTGTCTTTTTGCGGAATTTGCGGAAACTCCTGTGAAATCGCTGAAGAAATCAGCCGGACGGGATTCCTATGTGGCCCTTCTGTTTCCCGAGGGGACAGAAAAGGTCACTATGAGATACGGAGTGTCGTTTATCGACTGCGTGCAGGCTGAAGACAATATGAGGAAGGAGATCAGCGGGAAAAGCCTTGAGGAAGTGGCTTCGGAAGGACGCGCGGTCTGGAATGAGGCGCTTGGCAGGATCAGGGTAAGCGGAAAGGATGAGGATGACAAGACGGTCTTCTACACTTCACTGTACCGGACATACGAAAGGATGATATGTCTTACGGAGTACGGACGCTACTACAGTGCCTTTGACGGCAGGGTACACGAAGATGATGTACCGTTTTATACGGATGACTGGGTCTGGGACACATACCGTGCTGTGCATCCTTTGAGGATTCTTGTCGAGCCTGAGAAGGAGACTGATATGATAAGCTCATATATAAGGATGTCCGCCCAGATGGAAGACCATTGGATGCCGACATTCCCTGAGGTTACCGGAGACAGCCGCAGGATGAATTCCAACCACGGGGTCGCGTTTGTAGCGGACGCTCTCGCCAAAGGACTGTCCGGATTTGATGTGGAGAAGGCATACGTATACTGCAAAGCCGGAATCACCGAGAAGACACTTGCGCCGTGGTCCGGCGTCAAGGCGGGAGGACTTACGGAATTCTACTGGTCGAACGGGTATATACCTGCATTGCGTGATGGCGAGAAGGAGGTTTATGATGAAGTCCATCATTTCGAGCGCAGGCAGCCGGTGGCGGTGACATTGGGCACAGCCTATGACGAATGGTGTCTGTCGCGTGTGGCCGAAGCTCTGGGAAATGAACAGGATTATAAGTATTTCTCGGATGGAAGCTACAAATACCGCAACATATTCAATCCGGAGACGCTGTTTTTCCATCCGAAGGATTCTGACGGGAACTTTCTCCAGCCTTTCGATTATGTCCGTTCCGGCGGATTGGGGGCGCGCAATACCTACGATGAGAACAACGGATGGATATACAGATGGGATGTCCCTCACAATATAGCTGACCTTATCTCTCTTTTCGGAGGCAGGGAAAAGTTTGTGGAAGAGCTTGACAGGATGTTCGATACCCCTTTGGGAAGCAGCAAATTCGAGTTTTTCTCCCAGCTTCCTGACCATACCGGCAATGTGGGCCAGTTCTCTATGGCCAATGAACCGAGTATGCATATACCTTATCTGTACAATTATGCAGGACAGCCGTGGAAGACCCAGAAAAGGGTGAGGACTCTGCTCAGACAGTGGTTCCGCAATGATGTTATGGGAATACCCGGAGATGAGGACGGGGGAGGACTGTCTTCTTTCGTGGTGTTCTCGATGCTGGGATTCTATCCTGTGACTCCGGGGCTTCCTATGTATGTCATCGGATCTCCTGTATTCGAGAAGGCTGAGGTGCAGCTCGGCAACGGGAACTCCTTTACTGTCTCCTGCAGGAATTATGCTCCTGAGAACAAATATATCCAGTCTGCATCATTGGACGGGAAACCGTTTGACAGATGCTGGCTTGGCCACGATGAAATCTCCGGTGGAGGACATCTGGAGTTCGTTATGGGGCCGAGACCGAACAAGGAGTGGGCTGCAGGAAGCGTTCCTCCGTCATTTGAAATCAAATAAATCCCAATATTATGAAAAGAATCTTGTCAATTTTTATGCTTTGGGCAGCGGTTGCAGTCATGCCGCTTTTGGCCCAGGAACCGATCCAGAAAGCGGCTGTCAAAGAAGTTGAGGCTACCGTAGGACAATACAAATGTGCAAAACAGGGCTCATATATGCCTTCGTTCGCCTCCGACAGGACTGACAGGCCGGTGAAGAATGTCATCCTGATGATAGGTGACGGTATGGGGCTTGCCACTGTGGCTACTGCTATGTATGCCAACGGGGGAGAGCTGACTATGACCAATCTGCAGACTACAGGCTTTGTCCGTACCCAGTCCGCGGACAGCTTTACTACTGATTCTGCCGCTTCTGGAACAGCCTATGCTACAGGGCAGAAGACATATAACAACGCTGTGGGACTCGGGGCGGACAGGAATGTCATTGAGAATATTCCGGAGAAGCTGGAAGAGTCCGGTATAGTTTCAGGAATCGTCTCCACGGACAATCTTGACGGGGCGACTCCGTCTGCATTTTTCGCCCATCAGGCGCACAGGAATATGTCTAAGGAGATATGGGCTGATATGCCGATGAGCAAGCTGACATTCTTCTCTGCCGGTTCTCAGGAGGAATTTGAGAAACAGCCTTCAAGTACAGTTTCCGCAATTCTGGACAATTTTACTGTGGTGCATTCTGCTGATGCGAAGAAGGCCATAAAGAAATCAAAACGTCTGGGCTACCTTCCTCCTGCTTCTGAGACTACATACAAGGTGAAAGGACGCGGGAATTACCTTCCGGAGACTACAGAAATGGCCATAGAATACCTGTCGGCAAGGAGTGACAAGGGATTTTTCCTTATGGTTGAAGGCGCGCGTATAGACAAGGCGGCCCACAGCAATGACTATGGGTCTATGATAGAGGAGACTCTTGATTTCGACAAGGCTGTAGAGGCTGCTGTACGTTTTGCTGAGCAGGACGGCAATACTCTTGTCATAATTTCCGCGGATCATGAGACGGGTGCCGTGTCTTTGCGTAGCGGCGATATGGAGAAAGGAAAGGTAAAGGGAGTATATGTGTCAAGGGGACATACTCCGATTATGGTTCCTCTGTTCGCTTTCGGTCCTCATTCCATGGATTTCTCCGGAATGCAGGAGAACAGTGACGTGAGCAACAAGATCGTAGATCTTCTGCTTGGAAAGTAGTGCCGGGTTTGCCTGTCAGTCAAATTGATTGAAAAGGGCAGACTTGGCGTCTGAAGGCATACGCCAGTCTCCACGTGGAGACAGGGTTACACTTCCTACTTTCGGACCGTCCGGCATACAGCTTCTTTTGAACTGCTGGCTGAAAAATCTTCTTATGAAGGTTTTCAGCCATTTTTTTATTGTGTCCCTGTCGTATGCACCTGCAAACGCCTTCTGTGCAAGGAACATAATCTTTTCCGGAGAACATCCGAATCTGAAAAAATGGTACAGGAAGAAGTCGTGCAGCTCGTATGGACCCACAAGGTCTTCCGTTATCTGCGCAATCTGCCCGTTCTCGTCGGCAGGGAGCAGCTCCGGGCTTATCGGGGTGTCGATTATGTCTGAAAGTATCTCCTTTGTGCTTCTGCCGTGCCTGTTCTGATCTGTCCCCGCGTCAAAACGGTTGTCGGCCGCCCATTTGACAAGATGGCGGACAAGAGTTTTCGGAATACCTGAATTCACGGCATACATAGACATATGGTCTCCGTTATATGTGGCCCAGCCGAGGGCAAGCTCTGAAAGGTCACCGGTACCTACCACTATTCCGCCTGTCTGGTTGGCGATGTCCATAAGTATCTGTGTCCTTTCGCGCGCCTGTGAATTTTCGTATGTCACGTCGTGGCCGGTCTTGTCGTGTCCGATGTCCTGAAAATGCCTGTCACATGCTGCTGTGATGGATATTTTCCGTGATGTTGTCCCCAACGCGTCCATAAGGTCCTCAGCGTTGCTCCTGGTGCGGTCCGTGGTGCCGTATCCGGGCATTGTGATTCCTATTATCCTGTCACGGGACCATCCGAGCCTGTCA
>Ga0073906_1006061_pt1 | contig 10276 bp, 8 predicted proteins | sample Inofromicrocosms_FD_65485 | JGI IMG/M metagenome (GOLD analysis project Ga0073906, IMG submission 65485) | Mouse cecum microbial communities from Vienna, Austria - Inoculum for glucosamine and mucus D2O microcosms | ecosystem: Host-associated > Mammals > Digestive system > Large intestine > Cecum... | reverse complement strand
AGCGCCACCCTCCACCGCCTCCCTCGCCGGGAGGCCCTGTCGACACGCCGTGTCTCCGGACATTGCAAACAAAACCCATCTGATATATACAGCGTACAGACATCAGCCGGCTGACAAATCAATACGATCTGGTTATGCACACGTGTCATCGACAGATCCATCATACCCCTCAGTCAACTACGTTGACAGCTCCCGAGGAAGCGCCACCCTCCACCGCCTCCCTCGCCGGGAGGCCCTGTCGACACATTGTGTCTCCGGACATTGCAGACAAAACCAATCTGATATATACAGCGTACAGACATCAGCCGGCGGACAAATCCACTTGATACAGCAGTGGACACGTCAGCGCACAAAACAATCCGGTCAAACTTTGTAAACGTCACGGGATGGGGTCTTATAATCCACTGGTTATAAACGCTTTACAAACAAGTATATCCCATATAAGGTATACTTGTTTGTATATATCTGTGTATCAGCAAATTACAAGACCCCACCTGTTCCTCGGATCGGCAGACCTGACGGGGCACGAAATATAGATGAAAATATCCGTTTGCAAAAATTAAGAACACATACCGGAGATATGCCCGGTAGATACCAAGTATGATTGACAAGCCCCTCTGTGATTGACCAAGTCCGGTTGATAGATACAGTCCAGCAACCGACCAGGTAGGGTCTCTGCAACCAAATGAAACTCAACAAGTTATAAAACAGTATATCTTATATGGACTACACTGTTTTGCAATCAATTGACAGACAATGTGTTACAAGCACCCTCATGACTCAGTACCTGTACTTTGGCCATAGGGAGGCAAGACGCCGACGCATCTCTTCCTCCTTCTTGTTGTCGGCCGGATCATACAGGGCGGAACCGGCAAGTTCAGCCGGCATAAACTCCAGATCGGCAAAATGACCCGGATAATCGTGCGCATATCTGTATCCGTCCCCATATCCCAGCTCGTCCATAAGCTTGGTCGGTGCATTCCTCAGATATAGAGGCACAGACGCCATACCGGTCTCCTCTGCAAGCTTCATAGCCTTGTTGATGGCCATATACGCCGAATTGCTCTTTGGAGAGCTTGCCAGATATATCGTCGTCTCCGCAAGCGGAATACGTGCTTCCGGCATACCTATATTGTGAACTGTCTGAAAACAGGCATTTGCCAGTAGCATAGCATTAGGATTGGCGAGCCCTACATCCTCTGACGCCAGGATACAAAGCCTCCGGGCAACAAAAAGCGGATCTTCTCCTCCATTAAGCATCCTCGCAAGATAATACACCGCGGCATTCGGATCGGAGCCGCGCACGCTTTTGATAAATGCGGAAATTATATCATAGTGCATCTCTCCGCCCTTGTCATAAAAGGCGATATTCTCCTGAAGACAGGCAGTAACGGTCTTGTTGTCTATCACAATCTTGTCATCAACCGCAAAGGACCCTATGACAATCTCAAGGATATTCAGCAGCTTGCGCGCGTCACCTCCGCTATGGCGGAAAAGGGCACCAGTTTCGGCGATTTCTATATTGCGTGTACGAAGTATCTCATCCGTCCTGACCGCACGTTCAAGAAGCTCCTGAAGGTCGGAAACCTCCAAAGATTTGAGCACAAACACCTGACAGCGTGACAGAAGGGGAGTGATGACCTCAAATGAAGGATTCTCGGTCGTAGCACCGATAAGGACTATCGTACCGTCTTCCACGGCCCCGAGAAGAGCATCCTGCTGGGACTTGTTGAAACGGTGTATCTCATCAATGAAAAGTATAGGTGCCAGCCCTCCAGAAAAAAGGGAATTGCCCTTTGCCTTGTCGATCACCTCACGCACATCCTTGACACCGGAACTTATGGCGGAAAGCGTGAAGAACTCACGCCCCAATGACGTAGCCACAATTCTCGCCAAAGTCGTCTTTCCGACCCCGGGAGGCCCCCAGAGAATAAAAGACGAAAGGCTGCCTGAACGTATCATATTCCTGAGGATGCTTCCCTCGCCGACAAGATGCTTCTGACCGACATACTCTTCAAGGCTATGCGGTCTCATCCTTTCCGGTAAAGGAGGCAGCATCCTGCTCCTTCCTATATTTTCATCGTCTGCCATCATAACAAATACTTATATTATAATGTTCTTCCATAGGCACGCCGGCGTTTATGCTGCTCGGCATTGAAGCCGCTCCACTGCCCCTGCACCTTGGTGTTAAGTTCCAGTTCAGGATTGCTCTCAGCCCATCTGAACCCGAGTTTTATCAGATTCGGGAAAAGGTCTGCAAACAGAAGCGAAGTCACGCCTTTGTTCTGATATTCCGGCTTTACGGCAATAAGCAGCATTTCAAAGGTATCTGTCTTGAAGATCAGATCCTTCAGAAGATAGAACCACCCGAAAGGCAGCATCCTGCCACCTGATTTTCTCAGGGCATTGACTATGGACGGCATTGTAACACCGGCCGCAACAAGTTCCCCCTTCTCATTTTCTATAAATGAAACCATCCTCAGGTCAATGAACTGGAGATATGTCTTTACATACCTGTCTATCTGCTTGGGAGACAGCTTCGAATATCCGAAGAGCACACAATATGTCTCATTGATAAGGTCAAACAGCTTATGCCCGTACCTTTCTTTCCTGATAATCTTCCTCGTAACCTTCCTTATGCGCAGATTATGCCTTTCAAGGAGCAGGTCCGCAATCTTGACAAGCCTTTCAGGAAGCCTGTCCGGCACTTCAATCCGGTATTCCACCCAATCGGCCAATTTGCCGAAGCCGAGTCTCTCCAGATGATCCTTATAATATGGATGGTTATATATTCCCACCAATGTCCCCATACGGTCAAACCCTTCCACAAGCATACCTTCCGGATCAAAATCCGTAAAACCGAGAGGACCGGCGATTTCCGTCATACCTCTCTGACGTCCGAAATCCATCACCGTATGAAGAAGAGCTTCAGACACCTCCGGATCGTCAATGAAATCGATCCAGCCGAAACGGACTTCCTTTTTGTTCCAGGTGCTGTTGGCCTTATGGTTGATTATGGCAGCGACCCTGCCGGCGACCTTTCCGTCTTTATATGCAAGGTAGCATCCGCATTCACAAAACTCGTATGCCGCATTGGTCTTGGGGTCAAATACCGGCAATTCATCCGGGACGAGAGCCGGAACATAGAAAGGATGACCTTTGTATAAATTGTTCGCGTATGTGACAAATGTCAGCAAATCACTCTTGCACTCGACTTTACGTATGACAATGGACATTGATTTTGTTTTTAGGTTCAGTTTTAGTCTCGCAAAGTTATAAAAATTTACTAAATTCGCGACCCAAAACCGACTTGACAATATGTTTGAGAAAAAGACCAAAATCATTTGTACGATTTCCGATATCAATTGCGAAATCGATTTTATCAGAAGGCTGTATGAAAGCGGAATGAACGTGGCAAGAATAAATTCCGCACACGCGACATTGGAAGGAGCACAAAGAGTTGTAGACAATATAAGGGCCGTTTCGGACAAGATAGCAATACTCGTTGACACCAAGGGACCTGAAGTGAGGCTGACAGCGATGGCATCCGCCGTGGGATTCGTGGCGAAGGAAGGGGATTCCATCGAAATACACGACGGGCCTGACTCACTGTGCAATTCCCAGGTGCTTTACACCAACTGCAGCAGCTTTGTAGCTGATGTGCCTGCGGGATCGCATATTCTGCTTGATGACGGGGCTATAGACCTTCTTGTCACGGACAAGGACGACACAAGACTGTTGTGCCGTATTATGAACAGCGGTGTCATAAAAGGCAAGAAAAGCGTCAATGTTCCCAATGTGCATATCTCATTGCCTGCTCTGACGGAAAAGGACAAGACTTTTGTAGAATGGGCGATAGAGGCGGACATAGACTTCATTGCGCATTCATTCGTGAGAAGCAAGGAAGACCTTCTTGAAATCCACGAGATACTTGACCGTCACAACAGCCATATAAAAATCATATCAAAGATAGAGAACCAGCAGGGAATAGACAACCTTGACGAGATTCTCAACCATTGCTATGGAGTCATGGTAGCCAGGGGAGACCTCGGAGTCGAGATTGCCGCAGAGAAGATTCCTCTGATACAGCAGCATATAATCCAGAAATGCAGAAAGAGGAAAAGACCTGTGATCATTGCGACCCAGATGTTGCACAGTATGATCGAAAACCCTCGTCCGACAAGGGCAGAAGTGACTGACGTCGCAAATGCCATCTTCCAGAGGACGGACGCGATAATGCTGAGCGGAGAGACTGCAAGCGGAAAATATCCGGTAGAGGCCGTACATACCATGTGCAAGATAGCAAAAGAGGCGGAAAAGTCCATAGACATCTCTCTGGAACTGAATCTTGAAACAATCGGGAAGCCGATCGCCGCCGTACTTGCAAGATCTCTTGTCGCTTCTACGCAGGAAATTCCGGTAAAAGCTATTATATTTGACACCTGGACAGGAAGGACCGGAAGGTATCTTGCTGAATTCAGGCCAAAGGTACCTATCTTTGCTATGTGCTACAACTCATTCACTATGAGAGAGCTGAACCTCACTTACGATATTTATTCATATAAGTTTGAAGTTCAGAAAAGCAAAGAGGACCTTGTCAAGAATTCAATAAAGATACTCAAGGCGGACGGAAGGATACAGGAAGGCGACCTTGTCGGTTTTATAGGAGGAAGCTTCAACGACGAGCTTGGAGCCACATATATTGAATTCAAATACGTTTAAAGATGATATCCTACAGAAAAGCCATCAGAGAGGAAGCGGATGTGATTGCGGAATATTTCGTATCAGCCCTTCCGGTGGAGAGTTTTCTTGCCCTTGACAGCAGACTGACTATCGAGGGGCTGACCAGCCTTTATGCAGATTATATAAGGGCGGAGAATACTCTCTACAGCTACAGGAACACCTTTGTTGCTGTCACTGAGGACGGATTTGTCGCAGGGGCAATCTGCGGATATTCCGGTGATGACTTTCTGGAACTGAAAAAGCCCATAACAGAAGATTTTGAAAAAAGGTTCGGTCCGAACCCGTACGCACAATGCAACGAGACTGGTCCTGGAGAATTTTATCTGGATTCCATCGGAGTTGCAAAGGATATGCGTTCACAGGGCATAGGACGGAATCTGTTCGAGGCAATCATAAAATACGCATTTGAGCAGGGCCACAAGACAATAGGTCTTCTCGTGGATACCGACAATCCAAAAGCGGAAAAACTTTACTGCAAAATCGGATTTGAAGAAGTCGGGAAGAAAGATTTTATGGGACATACGATGAAGCATATGCAGATAAAGGCTGCTGATTGAGAACAAAATCTGATTTTACAGAATGCTGAAGCACAGGAACAGACTTATGTTGCTGCTGACAATATGTATTGCCGGCAGTACCTGTGCAAGACCCAAGTCGGCAGGAGCGGTATTTTCACCAGGAGGTACGATGATAAGCTATCAGTCGTACGTATCGGAAAGGTCGTTTGTCAATTTCCTTATCGGCATTGAATATGGAGCCCTGCTGCTTGAGCAGACGTCCAAACCAGGTATCAATGCAGGAGCAGGATACAATTTCATATTCAGACAAAGAAACAACAGGTCCGGAACATCCGTCTGGTATGCAGGCCCGGCCGTAAGTTTGGGATATATGGCCGACAAGGACAAATTCCACGGAATGATATTCTGCTTTTCCGGGGTAATCGGATATGAATATTCTTTCCATCTGCCTGTCAGCCTTTCAGTTGACCTTGCTCCGACATTAGGCCTCAGTTTCCATAATGTCGACGAAAACCTCCAGCTGTCTCCGTATATCAACGGATTCATCTGGTCTCTGGTCCCGCGGATCGGAATAAAATACAGATTCTGAGCCTATGAGACGCGGATTTCTTGTCATATCGATCCTGATGATGTCCTCATGCTTCCTTGCCGCAGGCGACAAGGGCCGGTCTATGGACGCGCCGAGGTTTACATACGGAATAGAATGGAGCTATATAGGTACTTTCTTCAATCATTTCCACCACAACTATATCACATCGGACGGATACAGGGAAAATGAGCAGGACAGCTACTTCAGCTACAGAAACAACGCACAGATTCTTCTGAACGCCGGATGCAACATCAGCAAAAGGTTCAATCTTTCCATATATGCAGGCTACGGTGGACTTTATGGCACCAAAGTCTTCCCTGTATCGTTGCGCGGGACATATTATATAACGAAGGATATTACGCATCCCCATTGGCTGGCATATATGGATTTGGGATGCGGACTCGAAAATTTCAAGAAAATGCCAGGATGGACTGGAAAGGCAGGAGCCGGATACAGGATTCCTTTGTCAAGAAGCGTAAAGCTTGATTTTCTGCTTTCATACCAATGCGCATACGCCGACATACCATTTTCCGATGCGGACGGGGAATATCTTCCTGCGCAGAATATAAGAAGGAACGACAACTTTCTAAGTTCATTCCTTGTAGGTATAGGCATAATGTTTTAGATAAGTTTTAAAATTACCGGATATGAGTAAAATAAGTGAAAAAATCAGGTACGTCGGAGTCAACGACAACAAAAAAGTAATATTTGAAGGCCTTTGGCCGCTTCCATACGGAGTTTCATACAATTCGTATGTCATTGTGGACGAGAAGATCGCGCTTGTCGACACCGTAGAAGCCGACTTCGCGGAAGAATTCCTGTCAAACATAAAGTCGGAGATAGGGGACAGACCGGTCGACTACCTTATCGTAAACCACATGGAGCCAGACCACTCTTCTCTCATTGCTTTCATCAGAAAGCATTACCCTCAGATATGTATCGTAACATCACAGAAGGCTGTAGCTATGATCCAGGGGTATTACGGAGTATCCGACAACATCATGACGGTCAAAGACGGTGATACCCTGACACTCGGCGATACTGTATTGTCATTCCATCTGACGCCTATGGTGCATTGGCCTGAGACAATGATGACATATCTTCAGCAGGAGCATACATTGTTTTCAGGAGACGCATTCGGAACATTCGGTGCTGTCAAAGGGCATATTACAGACTCTTCCGCAGCACTTTATGGCTCTGCGGAAAACTCAGGGGACAGCTTCAGGGACTTCAATGACGAGATGCTCAGATATTATTCGAATATTGTAGGTAAGTACGGTATTCCTGTACAGAATGCTCTGAAAAAGCTTTCCGGCTTTACAATCGACCGTATATGCAGCACACACGGGCCTGTATGGGAGCATCAGATAGGTGAAACAGTGTCACTTTATGACCGTATGAGCCGCTATGAAGGAGAACGGGGAGTCTGCATAGTCTACGCCTCGATGTACGGAAACACAGAAAAGGCAGCAAAGGCATTGGAGGCAGAACTTGTCAAAAAAGGTATCAGGTATGCAATACATAACCTGAGCACGGAAAATGTGTCTTTCGCATACCGCGATGCGTTCAGATATGACACTTTGGCTATAGGCTCGCCTACATACAACACGGAAATATTCCCTCCTGTGAATTCATTCATCACGGGTCTTGCCGGAAGGGGACTGAAGAACCGCAGATTCTTTGCTTTCGGCTCATATACCTGGGCCGGCACCAGCGTAAAGCTGCTCAATGAATTTGCCCAGAAACAGGGATTTGAACTGATTTCAGAAGGGGTTTCGTTCGCACAGGGATATTCTGAAGACAAATTCAGTATTCCGGAGAACCTGTAACCACAGCACAATATGACAAAAGAAATGAGCCGGCTAAAAAGTGATTTTAGCCGGCTCATTTCTTGTTTTATGCAGAATATTTCCTACCTGAAAATCTTGTCCTTGCGTTTGCTGACATTGAATGAGAGACCGAAATTAAGACCTACATTGAGTTTTCTGTAAGGTATATTGACGGTCATAGATCCAACTCCTGCCACAGGAGCATAATGGCATACCAGGGAATCAGTTCCGAGGAAGAAATTGAGTGCCCGGCAATGAAGGTTAAGGACAGCACCGAAAGTGGAGCCGAACTTGGATATACCGTAGCTTCCTGAAGCCGAAAGCCAGTTGCCCACGGCAACATTCACTGAAAAACGTCCCTCAGTCCAGGTATAAGGTCCCTGTATACGTGTAGAAGAGAGAGCACCCACCGAAAGCCCTTCCCAGAACGGCATCTTATACTCAAGTCCGACATTCAGAGTGGCTGCAAGCATCTCATTGAACTTATGAGGCACACCTTCTTTCTGAAGCTGGATCAGATCCTCCATACCGTCCGCCAGATGGGAGAACTGGTTGCCGATGGAATTTTCACTTTCACTGTCAAGCGTAACATCCTCAAATCCGGTAAACTCCCAGGTATTCGTGCCTGTAGTTGCGAAAGTTGAAGCTTTCCAGTTGATGAATCCCAGATCAAGCACCGCCGCAGAGATGGTAAGGCCTCTGATGATTTCAAAGGAAGCACCGAGATCGAATGCCACGCCATATCCTCCGATAAATCCTCCTATTCCGCTGTTGCGGAAAGTGTTTTCAAAATCAAAGTCCACAGCATCGTAATTGATTCCGGCTGCAGGTGCATCTGTCACTCCTGTTTCAGCATTGGTAGGAAGCTTCAGATAATTTCCTGCTGAAACCCTTGCATCTCCCTGAGCCTTTATGCTCCATTTTTCAGCATTCATATCCGCAGAAAGACTGTTGATGCGTACGTCCGCACTTGCAAGACCGAGAAGGATCTTCACCTTTCCGCCTACTGAAAGACGGTCGCTGACTCTCTGTGTATGTCCGAGCGACCACTCCATATAGGTTCTCGCGCGTACTCCGAGATTGCTTATGTCATAGTGCTGCTGCTCTCCAATAGTTTTCATAAACGAAAACAGATCGTACGGAAGATTGAGTGACACATTTGCCTTGACATTGCATTCCACTGTCGTGAAACCGTTTCTTTTGCCCCAGGCTCCTATCGAGAAGACAGATGTGCTGACGTCTGTAGAGAGATAATTGTTTTTGTCCAGCTTGCCGAGGAAAGTCCTGCTGTCCACGCTCCTGTTCATAAAAGTTGTCAGCCCTCCGTCTGCAGTAGGATAGAGGAAAGTATCGATTCCGAGGTTGGATGAAATCCCGATGTTGGTATATCCGAGTGCAGGCAGGGAGAAATAGCTTCTCGCTCCCGCAAAAGCAGGGTTCATCTGATGACGGAAGTTGTAGCCGTCAAGAAAATATGCCGAGCGCATCTGTGTCTGGGCGGATGCGACATTTATTCCGATGCAGGCAAGTGCCAATATGATAAAACATTTTTTCATAGCCATTACTCATTTAATGAAGTTGTAACTCCGCCTTTTATTCTTAATGAGATATTCTTCAGTTGGATTCCCTGATTGCTGTTGAGAGGCTGTCCTTCCAAAGAATCACCGGATGTTCCGGAGACAAGCAGCCTGAGACCGTCAAACGTTTTCAGAGCGTCCTTGTCAGCCTTCAGGGTAATGTGCACAGGAGTCAAGGCAGGGGAGTCGAGAGTACCGGGCATAACCTCACCGTTGAGCGAAGCCTTTACGCCGTCCATCGGATTCCCGTCAAGGTCGATTGCCGTCGCACTCAGAGCAAGCTTAAGCGGAATGCTGTTGTACATATTGAACTTTATGTCCGCTTCGGCAATTTCAAAGGCAAATGAATTCTCTTCAGTATTGTTGAATGTGCCGTTGAGATCTTTTATATCCGTATCGTACTCGATTTTCAGATCCTTTCCGAAAGCAAGAGGAGCATACACGGCATACTCCATAGCAAATCCGTATGCTGCCGCTCCGGTAACAGTGGAGTATCCTTCCGAGTAGACTTCAACATTGATGTTCTCGATATCAATCTGTTCAGGAATTGACTTGATGAGGTCTCCTATCGCAGGTACCTTTATGTCAAGATCATTTGCAGAAGCTTCATCGCTTCCGTACCTTGATATGTATATATTCCTCTGCGAGTCGGCATTCAAGATTATTTTATCTGTACTGTTGTCTGCAGGGCCCTTGTCGCCGATATGTATGTCAGAAGTAACCGCACCGGATTTTTTCGCCCTGATATCTGCATCAAGAACGGCAGTGAATGGTGAACGGTTGTCAGCCGAGAACTTTATTACGGGATTGTAGAGATCAAGCACTACATTTTCTCCAGAAATGAATTCGGGGAGCTCTCCTATTGCAATGCTCTGGCCGGCAACATTCACCTCTGTAGCTATCTTTACAGACGCAGAAATCATATTCAGGCTGCCCACGGATATGTTGAGAGCAAGAAGGAGTTCAGCAGGAATCACACTGAAATCGGATGAACTGACATTTATTTCCCCGGAAATATTG
>Ga0073906_1006060_pt1 | contig 10279 bp, 7 predicted proteins | sample Inofromicrocosms_FD_65485 | JGI IMG/M metagenome (GOLD analysis project Ga0073906, IMG submission 65485) | Mouse cecum microbial communities from Vienna, Austria - Inoculum for glucosamine and mucus D2O microcosms | ecosystem: Host-associated > Mammals > Digestive system > Large intestine > Cecum... | reverse complement strand
GTATGCGTTTATCTGCGTGTCGCCCACGGCGATAAAGGCTTTGTCGCCGCGCACCACGCCGCCGATTATCACATCCTGCGGCAGACGCATATCCTTCACCTTGTTCTTCGTGGCGGGCGAATTGGGTTTCACGATGAACTCCAGCACCTCGGCCTCGCTGCCCGAGAGGCACCGTATGGCCTGCACGTCGGTCGACATGGTGAATCGGAATATGTTCGACGCCGTAACGCGTTTCTTATTAATAATGGTATCGATGCCCACGCTCTCGGCCAGACTTATGTAGTTGAGGTTCTCCACCTCGGCTATCACCTTCTTCACGCCCATGCGCTTGGCCTGCATCGCCGCCAAAATGTTGGTCTCGCTGCGGCCAGTGACGGCTATGAACGCGTCCATGTTCGAGAGCCCCTCCTCCAGCATGGCGTCGAGCTTGCGCCCGTCCTCGTGGATTATGAGCGTCTTGTCCAGCTCCTCGGCCAGACGGTAGGCCTTCTCGCCGTTGTACTCCACCAGCTTGATGTTCATCTCGTCCTGCAACTCCGACGCGACCCTGACGCCGATGCGCGAGCCGCCCAAAATCATAAGGCTCTTAACCTCGACGCTCTTCTGGCCCGACAGCTCCGTAACGCTCTTGGCAGCCTCCTTGCGCGAGATGACATAGACCGTATCGCCCTCGAAAAACTTGTCCTGCCCGCGTGGGATGATGGTCTGCACGCCGCGCGTGATGGCCACGGCGCGGAACTCCGAGATAGACCCGTCGGCCGCCAGATCGATCAGATTGCGCCCCAACAGAGGCGAGGTCGGCTCCAGACGGAACACCACCAGCGCGAGGCGTCCGCCCGAGAAATCGACATAGTCGGTCGTGGAGGTGTGGCCCAGCAGATTTATCACCTCCAGCGCAGCCACTTTCTCGGGATAGAACAAGTAGTCGATGCCCATGCCGATGAACATCTCCTTGTTGTTGGGCTCCAGATATTCGTTGTTGTCGACGCGGGCGATGGACTTCTTGGCCCCCAGCTGCTTGGCCATGATGGCCGACAGAATGTTCTGGTTCTCGTCGTGGTTGACGGCGATGAACAGATCGCACCGACGCACGCCCGCCTTGCGCAGCACGGCGAAAGCCGTGGTGTCGCCCTCGACCGTAATCAGGTCGGCGAAGCTGCCCAACTCGTCCAACGCCTTGGCGTCGCTGTCGATCACCGTGATGTCGTGACCGTTTCCGCTCAGCATGCGCGCCAAATGGCTGCCCATCTCTCCTATGCCCGAAATTACTATCTTCATCCGTTTACATCTTTCGACCGCATCGGCCCGCGACCCGAAGCCGACCGCCGAGGATCGTCTCCAATCGCAAACACCGAGCCTTCGATGCGGTGCGCAAAAAAAGCACTGTTTTTGCAAAATATGCAACAAATATATAAATTTGTCGTCGTTAATTCAACTAAAACCCGTTTTTACTAAATTTAGCGCGCCATGTTAACCAAACTTTCGATCATGATGATCGCAATACTCGCAGCCATCGTCTTCGTGGCGTTCTTCGTGGTGGGGCTGTCGCTGACTCTCATTTTCAAGGGTCACAACATCGATTCGGAGATCGCCACCAACAAGAACATGCAGCGTCTCGGCATAAAATGCGCCGTGCAGGAGTCGCGCGAGGACGTGGGAGCCGACTGCGCCGACGCGGGTTGCGCGGGCAACTGCTCGGCCTGCGACATCGAACACGGGAAATAAAAAGACCGCACCGAGTAAATTCGGCGCGGCTGCGTAAAATCGCTCTACTTTGTCGTACTCGAAGCCGGGGTCGAACCGGCACGGCCGTATTTGGCCACAGGATTTTAAGTCCGGCGTGTCTACCTATTCCACCATTCGAGCAGTCTGCCCGCAGGGCGGTACGACGCGACAAAAGTAGCAAAATTATTTCATTGTGCAAATCTTCGACTCTATATATTCGATTATGTCGGCCGTATGCGTCGGCGGGAACCACGCGATCTCGTCGTCGCGTCGGAACCACGTCATCTGACGCTTGGCGTAACGCCGCGAGTTGCGTTTCACGGCCTCCACGGCTTCGTCGAGCGTCAGGCGGCCGTCGAAATAGTCGAACATCTCGCGATACCCCACCGTCTGCAACGAGTTCAGATGCCGCAGATGGCAGACGGCGCGCGCCTCGCGTTCGAGTCCCCGCTCCATCATCGCATCCACGCGTCTGTCGATGCGGTCGTACAACTCCGCTCTGTCGACTTCGGTGCCGATCTTCACTATGCCGAACGGACGCTCGCGCCGACGTCCCGTCCTGAACGACGAATAGGGACGCCCCGTCGAGATACACACCTCCAAAGCGCGCAGCACGCGCGCGGGATTGCGTCGGTCGACTACGGCGTAGAACTCGGGATCGAGACGCCGCAACTCCTCGGCGAGCGCGTCGATACCCTCCTCGCGCAGCCGCTCGGCGAGCCGCTCGCGCAAACGTGCATCGCACTGCGGCATATCGTCCATACCCTCGCACAACGCCTTGACATACAACCCCGACCCTCCCACGGCGACTACCGTGTCGTATCGGGCGAAAAGGCTGTCGAGCAACTCCGAGGCCGCAGCCTCGTACGCTCCGCAGTTGAAATCCTCAGTCAGTTCGTGAGTGGCTATGAAGTAATGACGCACGCGACGCAACTGCTCGGCGTCGGGGTGCGCCGTACCGATCGGAAGGTCGCGGTATATCTGACGCGAATCGGTCGAAACCACGGGCGAGCCGAAATGCTCGGCCACCGCCACGGCAAGATCGGTCTTGCCCGAAGCCGTCGGACCGACTATGACTATCAGGGTCTTGCCGGCCATAATCAATACTCGTCGTCGTAGCTGTCGTCGCCCTCGAAGTCGCCGTACTCGCCCATCATCTCCTCGAAGATCGAACCGCTCTGCTCGTTGGCCTCGGGATCGTACTGGTCGGGAGCGGGCGAATGCTCGAATTGCAGACGGGGATACTTCATACCATCCTCGGGATTCTTGGCCTCGACGAGTTCGAGATAGTAGGCCCGTTGCGAAAAGGGATCGAACACATATATAAGACGGTCGCGCAGCCTCCGCAGCACGTCGCACAGCCGCACCGAGGCCATCGGCGCGGGCGCGCCCTCCGCCTCGCCGCCAAACCCCATATCCATGCAGGTAAATTCGCGCAAGCGCTCCCACCGATCGTCGGCGGTATATAAAGAGGCCATGCACGGATCGTAACCGAGCATCGACAGAATGAACTCGTGCAGATCGAGCAGCGACGCCTCGGCCTCCAGCTCGAAGTCGCGGACGAAATTATCGTTTTCGTCGCTCAGCATCCTGAATCTGTAAATCATCGAAATAACATATTAAGGCAATTATATATTTCAATGCACCAGCGTCATATTACCGTAAAAGCAGCTCCGACTGTCACTTACCCGCGGCCTTTGGCCGCGTTTACAGGTCTGACCCTCCCCTAAATCCCCTCCTCGGAGGGGACTTCGGTCGCTGCGCTCCGAATAACGCTAATCAAAGCATATAATCGCGAATACAAATATAGCACAAAAAGATTATCCGCGACCGTTATCGGCGCAATTTTCCGCATATCGGCCGACGACGGGGTTTATTTCGGCGGGCGCGGCGCGAAATATTGCGCTTCACGCTTGGAGGGCTCGAAAATTGTATTATCTTTGCAACGTCAAAAAAAATAATCGTTCGGTTATTTTACAATCAGCGAATTATAGATTAATACGAATCATATATGCAAGATTTAAGCGCACTCGAAGGTAAGACCCTTGCGGAATTACGTGAGATCGGCAAGGTGCTGGGCATAACCGACACCACTTTGAAAAAGAAAGAGTTGTTAACCAAGATAGCCGAAAGCGCGAATACTTTCGCAGACGACGCGACCGAGGATTCGACGACGGACAACGCGGCCGAGACCGCCGCGGCCCCCAAGTTGCGCGGCCGTCGTCCCCGCATGAACACCCTGCGCATCGAGGAGAACAAGCCCGCGGGCGAAGCTCCGACCTCGGCCGAGTATCCGACGACGACTCCCGCCGAAGCGCAGACAGCGGCGCCCGAATCGCCCTCGACCGACGACGCGGCCGACGAAGAGGCCGCCATGCCCAAACGCCGCGGCCGCAAGCCCAAGGCGCTGAAGGAGCAGGAGGAGCGCGAAGCGGCGGCGAAAGCCGCCACGGAGACGGCGCAACCTCAAACGTCGCCGACAGAGCACGCCGCCGCGCCGCAACAGCACGGCAGACAGCCCTATCAGCAGGCTCCCTCTTACCAGCACGCGCAGCAACACGCCTCGCAACAGCATTCGGCGCAGCGTCAGGACCAGATAAAGGAGTACTTCGCGGGCGAGATCATCGGCGAAGGCGTTCTGGAGGTCATGGCCGACGGTTACGGATTCCTCCGCTCGGCCGACTACAACTATCTCAACTCGCCCGACGACATATACGTGTCGCCGTCGCAGATCAAACTCTTCGGACTGAAGCCCGGCGACACCATCAGCGGCGTGATCCATCCGCCGAAGGAGGGCGAGAAGTATTTCCCGCTCATCCGCGTGAACGAGATCAACGGACTCTCGCCCGAGTATATCCGCGACCGCGTGCAGTTCGAGTATATGACGCCTTTGTTCCCCAGCGAGAAATTCAACCTCACGGGCAAGGGCCACAACAATCTGTCGAACCGCGTGGTCGACCTCTTCTCGCCCATCGGCAAGGGTCAGCGCGGACTGATCGTGGCGCAGCCCAAGACGGGTAAGACGATGCTGCTGCAATCGATCGCCAACGCCATCGCCGACAACCATCCCGAGGTGTACATGATCGTGCTGTTGATCGACGAACGTCCCGAGGAGGTGACCGAAATGGCCCGCAACGTGAAGGCCGAAGTGGTGGCCTCGACCTTCGACGAGCAGGCGTCGCGCCATGTGAAGGTGGCCGAAATGGTGCTCGAAAAGGCGAAGCGCATGGTGGAGTGCGGCCACGACGTGGTGATATTCCTCGACTCGATAACCCGTTTGGCCCGCGCCTACAACTCGGTGCAGCCCGCATCGGGCAAGGTGCTCTCGGGAGGTGTGGACGCCAACGCGCTCCACAAGCCCAAGCGTTTCTTCGGCGCGGCGCGCAACACCGAGGAGAAAGGTTCGCTCACCATAATCGCCACCGCCCTGATCGACACGGGTTCGAAGATGGACGAGGTGATCTTCGAGGAGTTCAAGGGTACGGGCAACATGGAGTTGCAACTCGACCGCCGACTTTCGAACAAACGCGTCTACCCCGCCGTCGACGTCATTTCGTCGGGCACGCGCCGCGAGGATCTGCTGCTGGCGCGCGAGGTGATGAACCGCACGTGGGTGATGCGCAAATACCTGTCGGAGATGACCACCGTCGAGGCAATGGAATTCCTCCAGAAACAGATGTCGTTGACCGAGACCAACGAAGAGTTCCTCGCGACGATGAACCAATAAGACCCTGCCATGAAGAGACTCGTTTTATGCGCGCTCGTCGCGCTCTGCATCGCCCCCGACGCCTTCGGTTGGGGACAGAAAGGCCATGACGTGGTGGCCTGCATCGCCGAATGCCATCTGTCGCGCCGAGCGGCGCGCCGCGTGACCCGCGCGCTCGAAGGCCACTCGCCCGTATACTATGCCAACTGGATGGACAACGCGAGCCACACGCCCGAATACGCCTATTCGAGCACATGGCATTACGCCAATATCGACGAAGGATACACCTACGAGACCATGCCCCGCAACGAGGCGGGAGACATCGTAACCGCGTTGCACGACATAATAGACGATCTGCGCAAGGGCGGCCTTACGCCCGAGCAGGAGAATATCCGTCTGCGGATGCTGGTACATCTGGTGGGCGACCTCCATTGCCCCATGCACGCGGGCCACAAGAGCGACTTGGGCGGCAACACCGTCTCGGTGCTCTACTTCGACACCCCGACCAAACTCCACACGATCTGGGATACGCAGCTGGTCGAGTCGGCCCACAAATGGAGCTACACCGAGTGGCAGCGCCAAATCGACCGCGTCACCCGCAAGCAGGAGAAAGAGCTGAGCGACGGCACCGTGGAGGAGTGGTTCGCCGAGACGGCAGCCATCTGCGCCGAGATATACAAGGAGCTGCCCGAGGGCACGAAACTCTCTTACGATCATGTGGCCAAGTACGCCCCCGTAATAGAGGCTCAATTGCTCAAGGGCGGACTTCGGCTGGCCCGCATCCTGAATTACATATATCGTTAGGCGATTGTCGATCCGACCGCAAAAAAACGGGCTGCCTCATTCGTGGGGCAGCCCGTTCCAGTTAACTATCAGCTCTCGGGTCGGAACAACGATTTATGAATGGCAGATCCTTCAGCGCGTCGTACTCTTTTCGCAGGATATCCACGGCCCGTTCGTTGTAACGCTCCACCATCGGCGCCAATATCTCCGCATCCTCGGACGTGAGGTCGCAACGCATCACCAGCTCCGACGACACCCGCAACAGATCGCCCTTGCGCGCGCACTTCTCGCACAGATAGCACACGTAAGCCTCGAACAACCGCTCGAACTCCTCCACGCTGAAATCATCCGCCTCGTCGAGCGCGATCAGGTTCACCTTGTCGGGGTCGATGTACTCGCGTTCGTACTTCGACCGTATGTCGAAATAGACAGTGAACACGTCGTCGGGTTTGAAATTGCGCGAACGGGCGAGAAACTGCGCGAGAGTCATATCGTCGGCAATAGCGTCTCCTCCCCCCGACGACCGGCCGCAAATATAGAAATCCGTAAGGTCGGCATCTTTCAACATCGCGAATATGTAGTGTTTGCAACAACGCAATTCATCCAAGAATGCGATAAGGCGATCCGTCGTAACGATGTTATCTTTCATGATTCAGGTATTGTTAAAGTTCGATTGTAGGTTCCCGTCGCGTCGACGCTCCACGAGCCTTGCGCACGCAAAAAAGGACGTAGTTACAGCGTCGCGTTTCTGTATCGGTCTTGGGAACCGTGGCACATAAGCTGTTCTACGTCCATGCCAGTCCCATCCGCAAGTTTGCAGATGGAACGTAACAAGGACCGACAACTATTATACCGTGCCAAACAACCTCGCGACGAGGCTCCCAAGTTTATACAGAAGTATAAAGAGTTGTTACCCTTTTATCTCTAATAATTTCGGCTATGCCGAATTGTTCGGTTGCAAAGTTAACATATTTTCGTAAATCGGATAATTCGGTTACTCCTAATTTTAGGCCGTAAATATACAATAAAATATAATCATTACAATGTTCTGTCGTAAAAACTCATATTATCCTTGAAATTTATATTCCAAAATGTGTTTCGCCCCCCCTCCGATATTTCACACCTCTGTATTTCAAGTAATTACAACCACGCACGATCGAACAGCCGACATTCGGGCGGAAATTGCGATTCTTTTAAATTTCCCCACGTTTTCGCCGCCGCAACTCTCCGCGAACACTGCAACGCGGCCACCCATGCAATTATATATTGATAAAACCATAACATTTCGCATAAACATTTTCAGGCTGCCCCAAACGACATTCACCCCGACGGAAGCAGGTTTCCGTCGGGGTGAATCGCAATTCAAACGTTAAAGGCTATCGGCCAGATCTCATCAACTCGGGCGTCACGCGCATCTTCATCGCAGCGGGCGAAAACGCGGGCGGAGTATAGGCGCCCGGGGCGCCCGTCCACTTGTCCATCGCCGCGCCCGGCTCCAGAATACGCAGGTCGATCAAAGGCGGGATGTCGCGGTTGTTCGGAATGTTGATCAAACCGTCGGCGCTGCCGTCCACATCGGGATTGCCGCCCCACGGATTACGCATGACGAACAGAGCCGAGCTCGACTTGGGCGAGAACATGAACGTATAGGCGTGGAACGCCACCGTCTTGGTTCCGTCGACGGGGATGTCGCCGGGCTGGAAACCGCCGATAACGATCTTGCCCTGCTTCAGACTGATATCGACCGCACGCTTGATCTGGTCGTTGTCGAGTTTGCCGCGATCGAAAGCGAAGCTGCCTCCGTCGCCCGTGAACAGGCAACCCGTATTCTCGGTGGCGATGCCGCCCACGCTCGAATTGCCGCGGAACACCCACTGCCACTTCATTACGGCCTTCTCGAGCACGGTCGACCAGCACGGAATGTTGTTCTTGCCGCTCACGGCATGCAGATTGCCGTTGTTGTCGGCGAAGAATCGCGAATTCACGCCCACCTCGATGGCATTGCCTTTCGGGTCGAACATCGCCACCGTATAGGTGCCGTCGTGGTTGTCGGTGATGATCGACTTTATGAAGTCGGGATGCAGATATGCGAAGCTCGCGAACACGGCCACCGCGCAGCAATCGCCCACAGCATGCTGGTTGACATCCGCGGGGCTGGGACGTCCGCCCGTGGAGGGATAGAGCACGACGCGACGGCTGAAATCATAATACTTGAAACCGTCGAACGGGGCGGGATCGATCGAGGGATCGGCCAACTTCTTCAGGTCCTCCGCGGTGGCAGCCCTCAAATGGGTGAAGTTGCATCCCATCGGATTCGTCGAATCGTAAGTGTGGCTCGTCGAGAGGTGCATCAAATCGTCGATATTGACATCCACGTGTTTGATGCTCAGTTCGGCGATCTGAGTGGTCGCGGCGCCGCCGTTGTCCTCAATCTCCAGCTTAAGGTATTTGTAAGCGCAATCGGCCGAAAATTCGTACTCTTTCTTCTCCTTGCGTTTGGCGAAGATCTGGCCCGTGCGGCTGTCGAGCGCCTTCCACGCGACATTGTCGTCGGATCCGTACAGCGTCCACGCCTTGGGATCCGCCTCGGGAGCGTCGTCGGCCGAAGTGATCGAATAGTAGTTGGCTTCGACGCTCTCGTCGCCCGTCCAAAGCAGATAGAACTCGGAATGCCCCGTAATGAACTTGGTGTTGCTGTTTCGGTCGACGATCTTGTCGATACCGCAGCCCGAAGGCGCATCGGCATACTCCGCCTCCAGCGTGCCGCCGCAAGGCATGATGCCCGAGCTCTCCGACACGCGCACCGAGGCGGGTTCGTCCGAAACGGGAGGGGGAGCGGATTCGTCGTCCGAGCCGCCCGAAGAGCAGCCCGCGAGCAGTCCCGCAGGAATCGACAACGCCAGACAGAGGACGGCTCCGAGAGCCGCTCGCGTCGCGTCGGCGCCGAACAGGACAAAAGGTTTTTTGGTTTTCATAACGTTTTGGTTTTAAGGTTAAAATATTGCTTTACAGGTCCACTGACAACAGTTGCGGCCCCATAAAGAGGGGCCGCAACGATCATTAATAAACCGTAAACTCGTATATTCTGACCGTGTTGCCCTCGCTCTGGTCGGGCTTGGTCACAGACAGTCGCACATAGCGCGCCTTGACGGGTTTGTCGAGCAGACGATCGGTCTCCAAAGCGGTGTTGTCGTACACCGTGTCGACCGTGGTCCAGTTCTCGCCATCGTCGCTCACCTGAAGGCTGTACTCCTTGGTGATGTAGTCGAGCGCCTCCAGACCAGCGTGCAACACCGACCAGCCGCGAACCTCGTTCTGCTGCTGCATATCGACGGTGATGAACTTGGGCTTCGCGCCGCTCGTGTCGCACCACTTGGTGTCGATATTGTCGTCGACGGCCAGTTCGGCCTGCTCGTTGCGCACCTGACCCGAACGGTCGATGACGGGCTTGCCCAAGATGAGGTTCTTGCGCGAAGCCTCGCCCTCGTCGGCTCCCTTGGCGGGCAGCTCGACGCCCGTCAGGTCGACGGCGGGAACGACCGTATTGTTGCGGTCGTCGGCCAGCGTCACGGCGAACACCACGATGCGCGGGTCGTCGGGCAGAATCAGGCTGCTCGCGCCCTCGGGAATGTCGATAGACGATGCGAAGAGATATGTGAACTCGTAAGGCAGATCCTTGTTCTTAATCATATCGTGCTTGTGGGTGCCCACATAGGCGATATCGGCCGCTTTGAGGTAACCCTCAGTGTGACCCGTGTGGCCCCACTGTCCCACGAAACCGCTGTAATAGGGAACCAGCACCGTGTGCTCCTTGCCGTCCACCGTGAATACGGCGTTGTTGTCGTGACGGGTCGAAGCGGCGAGGATATACATCTTATTATAGTTGCCTGCGGGCAGCTCTATCGTATCGCGACGGCACTTCACGCCGTTCGCGCCCTCGGGAGAGGCCAGATGGAAACGGATACCCTTGAAATCTATCGTCTCGGGCAGCAGCTCGGCGGCGAAAGAGACTCCCTTGCCGTCGAAGTTGGCGTCCGAACGATAGGGGTTGAACGATGCGGTCTT
>Ga0073906_1006059_pt1 | contig 10279 bp, 7 predicted proteins | sample Inofromicrocosms_FD_65485 | JGI IMG/M metagenome (GOLD analysis project Ga0073906, IMG submission 65485) | Mouse cecum microbial communities from Vienna, Austria - Inoculum for glucosamine and mucus D2O microcosms | ecosystem: Host-associated > Mammals > Digestive system > Large intestine > Cecum... | reverse complement strand
TGGAAGCCCACCTGGCCCTGTGCCCCGACATCGAAATTGTAGAGGTCTACATTGACAACGGTATCTCCGGGCGGACCTTTGAACGGCCCGCCTTCCAGATGATGCTGGCTGATGTGGAGACTGGAAAGATTGACTGTGTTGTCGTCAAAGACCTGTCCCGTCTGGGACGCAACGCCATTGACTCAGGATATTATCTGGAAAAATATTTTCCGCTGCATCATGTTCGGTTTATATCTGTGAACGACCAATATGACAGCGAGTGTGCGGACAACAGCGGCAGTCAGATCGCACTGCCGCTGAAAAATCTGATAAATGAGGCCTACGCCGCCGACATCAGCAGAAAAGTCCGGACGCAGCAGAATCAGGCCATGCGGGCTGGGGAGTTTGTAGGTTCCCGTCCACCCTATGGGTATCGCAAGGACCCGGACAACTGCCACAGGTTGCTGGTTAATGAGGATACCGCCCCAGTAGTGCGGCAGATTTTTCAGTGGGCCGCAGATGGTACCGCCTTAAACGCTATTGTCAAACGGCTGAATGAAACAGGAGTGCCGACACCCAGCCACTATCTGGCCAGCATTGGGCTTATTTCTCACGAGAAGCTGATTGGCAGCGGCAAATGGCAAAGCAGGACAGTGGGAAAGATTTTGGCAGACCAGGTCTACACCGGAGATATGGTGCAGGGTAAGACCAGGTCGGTCAGGCGTAAGCAGTCCCCTACCCCGCAAGAGGATTGGATTGTAGTACAGGACACGCATGAGCCGCTTATCAGCCGGGAGCTGTTTGAACAGGCACAGGCTGCCCGCTCTAAGACTGCGGCAAAATATGTGCAGAATGAAAAAGCATCGTTTACCCCCAACATTTTTCGGGGACGCATTTTCTGTGGTCACTGTGGCAAAGCGCTTCACCGCCAAAAGAGCCGTGACCAGTACTTTTTTCGGTGTATTTCTAACGATAGGATTGGGCCGGGAACCTGTCCCGGCGATATCCGTGTTCTGCCGGAAGACGACCTCATCGCGACTGTCCTGACTATTGTCCGGAAAGAGGCTGCCGTTATCATGGGGGCTGGATACCGGCTGAAACAAAACGGCGAAACATTCACTTTAAAAGCGGATTTGAAAAAACAAATCTCCTTGCTATGTCAGGAAATTGAACGCGATCGGAAATATCTCATCAGTCTGTATGAAAACTATGTCTCCGGCATCCTCTACAAAGCAGAATATACTGAATTAAAAACTGGCTATGAGCAAAAAATCAGGGCCGCCACGGTTCGTTCTCAGCAGCTTTCAGAACGGAAAAGGAATCTGGAGAAAAACCTGAATGACTACATTGAACTGGCCGATTGGCTGGTGTCTGCCAATGGCAATATGACCTTGACCAGTGACTTGATAGACCGCTTGGTAGACCGGATTGTCGTCTACAGCGCACTGGAAATAGCGGTATATTTCAAGTTCAAAGACGAGTTTGGTGAGGTTTTGGAAAATGATTAAAACACCTTATATTATTGCACTCTATGTCAGGCTTTCTGTTGAAGACTGCAAGGTAGATAGCTTCAGCGTAGAGAATCAGAAGATTGCTCTCCATCAGTATGTCGATACTGTAGAAAGCTTTGAGGGTGCAGAGGTTCAAGAGTTTACCGACAACGGATTTTCTGGGACTAACTTCGAACGGCCCGCCGTCCAGCGGTTACTCGACCTGGTACAAAAGGGAGCGGTAAATTGTATTATTGTCAAGGACTTCAGCCGCTTTGGACGCAACAGCGTTGAGGTGGAATATTACTTGGAGCGTGTGTTTCCTCTATACAATGTACGCTTCATTTCCATCAACGATGGCTATGACAGCGCTCAGCTCCGGGGCGATACTGGCGGCCTCAGTGTTGCTTTCAAGTATCTTATCGCTGAACTCTACAGCCGAGACTTGTCTCAAAAATACAAAAGCGCCAAATACATGAAATTTAAGCGGGGCGAGTACCAAAGCAAAATATGTCCTTACGGTTACCGCAAAAGCATCGATGGCAGAATGGAGCCAGACGAGGAAACCGCTGCTGGCGTTAAACTGATTTTTGAATTGGCCCAAAGTGGACTGGGGGCGAAGCAAATTGTCAGAGCCATGCACGAACGCGGGATCGCTACCCCGGCCGAGTACAAAGCGGCCCACGGATTTAATGGCCATGATATCTCCCGGTGCCACGGAATTTGGCAGGAATCCACGGTAGCCCGCATTTTGATGGATGAACGCTATACCGGCACCTATATCATTGGTAAACGTGAAGTGACCGAGGTCGGCGGACATAAAGTCAAGTTGAAAGATGAGAGCCAGTGGGTCAAGATACCTGACCATCATCCGGCTATCATCAGTAAGGAATTGTACGACCGGGTGCAGGCCCTGCGGCCGAAGGTCAGCGGTATGAAGAAAAATGTCAATACATATCCTCTGCGCGGCAAGGTGTTCTGTGGTTGTTGCGGTCACACTATGGCTCGAACATCAAGCAAAAATCACGCCTATATCTGTCGGCACAGCTCGGTGGATGAAGCGGCTCCTTGCAACGGGCTGCGTATTTTCGAGTCGGAGCTGGAGCACATAGTTTATGATATGGTTTTGTTACGACTTCAAACTTTAGCCGCCTCGGAAAACTGTGCTTCGACATCTGCTCCAGAGGAGCTGGACCAGAAAATTGCTGCTTGTCAAGAGAGAAAACGAAAGCTGTATGAACAATTTGTAGTGCAGGAAATTAACTGGGAGGATTACAAGGTACAAAAGGCTAAGCTGGATGGTGAATTGGACCGGCACAGGCAAACGTTAGCTAATGTCAGTACTCGCATTGCCGGGCGACGGGACGCCGAAGATCAGGCCAGTCTGTTGCAGCGACTTCAGGCCGAAAACCATTTAACAGTTGAATTGGTGGATGAGTTGATCGACCGGGTGGAGATTTACTCTGACGGTCGAGTGGAACCCATCTGGAGATAGCGCAGCCCCCTGATTCGGATACGTCTGCATCAGGGGGCGTTTTCTTATTGCCTTTGTCAGTTAGAAGTTCCATTCTATTGTTTCCAAATGGACGATAGCATTTTGGGGCCTGAAAATAATTTTTTCAATGCGCTCTCTGCTCCCATCAATTTTTGCCACTGCCCACGGATAAAAGTATCGGTACAGTTTGCTCAAAGACGCCACCAATGCAATATCACCGTATATACTACAGTCGGTTTCTGACTGCTCAAGCCTTTGGCGAAGCTCTGTAATTTTCCTGTGATCGCATCCTACTTCGCTGGCGTATTCTCTGAACTGCTGGTTCTCGTCATACCACTGCTGAATAGTTTTGAAAGCAGCACGTTCCAAGTAGAGCCTAAAATTCTGATTTAAAATACCGCTCTTATTTGTATGGTTCAAAACAATATTCAATGGAATTTTTATACGGGCTATTATCGGGGCGATATAGTACCATCGCTCATCAGAGTCGTACAGATAAACATGGTCGACAAATGCTATTTTACTGTAAATATCTAACTCGCCGTTGCCAACCCAGTGAGATTGGCCAGTGGGTTTGGTACGAAAAAATTGAGAAGAATGGTCACTTCCGGGTGATGACAGTGACCGGAGCTGCCCCAAACCAAACAGGTACTCCACCATATCAGGCGTATTGTAATGAATCCAAAGACAAGCCCCAACTGTTCCCGGATAGCCTCCATTGCCGCTCCAACCGTATTGCACATACTTGTCTGACAACCGTCTGGCGATGATGCTGATATCTCCCATGAAAATTTCCTCCCTGTCATTTGTGGTGTATGAACACTATTGAAGATTATATACTGTGGGGGACAAATCGCCCAGTAACCGAACGGCAAAATCCATACTATGAGGTTACTACAAAAGTTTTGTAAAAGTATTGACTTTCTCTAAAACTTAAGATACCATAATAAATGTAAACGTCACTAATCACTGCTAGAAGCAGTTCGTTTTTGTTGTCACGGAAGGAGTGATCGTGTTCTATATATAAATGTAAAGAAGAAAAAGAGGATAATTGTTTTCTGAGTCGGCTTGTTTTTAATAAGCCGGCTTTTGTGGAAACAATTCAAGGCCAAGGAGATTTTTAATCTTCTTGGCCTTTTTCTATATAAATGAGAAATCAGCCGCTTAATGCGGTCCGGCTACAGACATCGGTAACTGTCTGCCAGGTTCAGGTGGTAACCTGACGCACTCAAAATCACCACGATTGCCGCTTGCGGCCAGTTTTGCCGTTGTCAGGTAGACCAACGGCAGATGCCCAGCTGACGCACTGGACATCGTCCTTGGGAGCGTCAATCTATGCAACATGCCTCTTACCGAGACCCGCCCGTAGCCATCGGAGATTGGCTACCGCTAATATGATGACGGTAGGCATATTGGTAATTCTTGCAACACTGCCGGAGATGTTCCACATATGGGCTTCGTGTGGTATATCTGTTTTATATTATGAAGCCCGGTCCGCTGTGGGCCCTTACTGGTTATTTGACGCCGACCGGCGGAAAATAACCAGTTAAGGAGCCGCGAAAGTATTATACGACTGGCAATCGTATAATATGGGGTCATTACGTCCCCCAAAAAGACGTGTGCCAACTTTAACATGGCAGTTGCCAAGGGGTGCCCGGACACCTAACTCCGGATTACCTTATATATAATAATGGAGTTCTGAAAATAATGGGAAGCCTAAAGTATGAGATTTCGCAACGATGTAAACAACTACAGGCAAATCCAGTCGATGGAAAACATACATCACTAAAGAGCTGGCGGACTTATATGGATTCTGCTATACATTTTGGTCAATGGTGCAAAACAACTTATGGGTGTCGTCATTTCGGCGATTGCCAGGAGCACATCCCAGATTACGTTGATTGGTTGGCACAACAGGGTAAAAGTGCCAGCACCATCCACACTTATTTGGCCGGGGTGTGTCGTGTGTTTGAGGTTCCGTTAGCGGATGTGAAAAAGCCAAAGCGGGTCACTTCTCAAAACACCCGTAGTCGAGGTGAAAAGGCTGTGGACGAGCGCAGGGATGCGGGGCGAGAAGCATCACCACGACTGTACGACTTCGCCAGTACGGTGGGAATACGGAGGGCCGAGTATACCCGGCTCCGGGGGGATGACCTTGTGTACGACGAGTCTGGATACCCATGTGTCCGAGTGAAAAGGGGCAAAGGTGGAAAATTTCAACTACAGCGCATCTTACCAGGGGATGAAATGCTGGCCAGGTCATATTTTGATGGTTCGGATACACTGTTATTCACTCGGGCCGAAATGAGCAACAAAATCGATTTGCACCATCTCAGGGCCGTCCAAGCCCAGCGGGCCTATCGGTATTACGCCGGACGGCTTCATGAAGAACCGGCATATCGTGCGCAGTTGGAACAAGAGATTAAACTCCGTTGGCAACTGTACAATAAGCGGCGTTGGAAACAGCATGAGTTTGAGGGCACATATCGGTTGCGAGGGGCCAACAAGCAACTGGCTCGGAAGCTGGGACGGTCTACGGAGTATGACCGACTGGCGGTGATGGCAACAAGCGTATTTCACCTAAGTCACTGGAGGTGCGACGTCACGGTATCTAATTATCTGTTGGCATATTGATGGGGGGCTATAAAATTTCCAGTCTGTCTGATATTTGCCATGGCCCCAAAATAGGAACAGCTCTACGGTTCTGCGCTAGCAGGCCCATAGAGCTGTTATTCGTCGGGGACATACTCTGCGACATCTTCCAGTCGGCAATTTAAAATCGCACACAGTTTGTTCAGCGTATGTGTCGATACTGGCATATCAGCCTGGAGACGCTGGACAGTAGCATGGCTCATACCATGCTTGAAACGCAGTGTATAGGTTGTTACCTTCTGTTCTTCCATCGTTTTCCAAAGTGGCGCATAGCGAATCATTGTCTCTGGCCCCCTTTACAGCCTTTATTATGGCTGATATAATGGCCATGCGATATGGCCATTATTTAGCCATATAAAAAGGAAGAAAACTACAATGATTGAACATTGCTGTGCGTTCACTGGCCATCGCCCACACAAATTTCCCTGGAAGTATGACGAAATGGACAGTCGATGCGTGGCGTTGAAAGCGGTGCTGGCGGAGCAGATTGCCGCACTGGTCAACATCGGTTTCACACAATTCCTGTCCGGCATGGCGGAGGCCACCGATACATGGTCGGCCCTCTCCGTTCTCGACCTGAGAGAGAAAAATCCCGCAATCAAACTCCACTGTATCCTCCTCTGCAAAGAGCAGGCGGACAAGTGGTCAGCTTCATCGCGGGACCTTTATCATTCAATTCTGGACCGGGCGGATTCTATCGTCTACGTCAGCAGGGCTTACCACAAAAATTGTATGCTGGACCGTAACCGATTCCTGGTAGACCATGCCGCCGCTCTGCTGGCCATCTACAACGGAGAGCGGCGCGGCGGAACGGCGGCGACTATGCGTTACGCACAGAAGATGGGCCGGGAAATCATCGTGATTGACCCGCTCACTCGATTTGTGGTTCATGGAGGCGGTAGTGTATGAAAAATCTCGGAAATAATCCTTGAGGAAACTGATAGATCATTCCTTGAAATATTTGAACTATAATGAAGCTTCCCTCAAAAGCACTCTAATCGTGCTTTTGAGGGAAGCTTTTATCATTTATTTAAAATCGTCGACCAAGGTGTTTTGCTGGCATCAAATGTTTTATAATTTTTATCCAAAATTTCACTGAGGTACTGTACTTTTGCTTTCAAGCCGGGATCAGAGCAGCCAGACACAACATTGTTGGTACGGTGCCACAGGTAGGCCCAAGTATCGGCCCAGTCCTCCGGGCGGCTTGTCATAGCGTAGTCAGAAACGTAGCTATATGGGCTTGTACTAAGACTTTCCCAGGTGGAACAGGTCTTGTCCCAGCCATTTAGGACGGCAGCGGAGCTTGTGACCATATGACCCATCTCGTGGCTGTAGTACTGGCTGTCACCCATGCCGGTATAGTAAAGCTGGTCCACCTTTTTCGCGTCGCTGGAGTAATCATATACATGAAGCCCATAGCTCTGTACTCCTTCAAATGTGTAGGGGCACAGGATAATCTCTACCGAACGGCTGCCCTTCTTCTGCACCATTTCTTTCAGGAAGCCCTCAGGATAGAGGCTGTAAGCCGCCTTCATTGAGCGCAGTTCCGCTAAAACATTGTTAAAATATTCTCCGTCAAAATCGAACTGCTCTATATCGCTATATTGAAGCAGGCCGTCTTTTTTGGGCGTCCATTCGGGAAGATAGAAAATTTGAATGCCAATTTCCTCCTCCAGGGCCCGGCAGAACTCATAGGCCACGTCATTTGTATAATGTATTCTATTTTTGCCCTTGAAGTCCGTGCCGTCGGGAAGGCGGGTGCCGGAGTTGCCCATATTTGCGAGAACCATATCCCAGTCAATCTGTTTCCAGTTTTCCGGGTGAAGCAGGCTGACAGTCATGGTGCAGCATTCAGCCCGGGTAGTATTGGCTTTCGGGTTATAGTCACCGTTGGCATTCACACCGCTGATGATACCATTGCTGTAAAGCCAAAGAATTTGATTTTCATATCTGCTGCCGGCTACAGCGGTTCCGTAATCCCCAACCAGCGCGACCGCCTCATTATTAAAGGACAGAGGCTGGTTATTGCCCTGGGCCTTCTGCGCATAGGAGTAGACGCGGTGTATCATGTAGGCAATTTCTTCCCGGGTGGCCAGCTTGTTCCACTCCGTTTTACTGTAGCCGAAGTCCTGGATGCCGCACAGATTGGCCCGGCCGATATTACCGTTTGCCCAGAAAGTTCCGTTGGCCTGAGCGGCCCGGGCCTCCGCCTGAGCAATCTGAGAGGACTCAAAAGCCTTGTCCACAGGGAAGGCGCTCAACAGGATGGTACATACCTCCACCCGAGTAATGGTATTGTTGGGGCGGAAGGTTCCATCCTCATAGCCCTTGACGCTTCCCCGCCGGGCCAGCTCAGTGACATAGGGGGTGAACCACTTGCCTTCAGGCACGTCGGTAAAACTGGCAGTTCCCGCAGGCTGGACAGGAGCCTCGGGCTGAGTTTCGGGCTGGGTGGCCTGGAGACCGATGAGGGGTGCGGCAGCCCCGCCGTCCATGATCTTGTTATAGATTCCCTGAACCCAGTCCCGCTCCAACACGCTGCCATCTTGACTGACATATAAACTGCAGGAAGAAAATGCCGCTACGTGGTCTGCAAACTTTTCCGGCTTGCTTCCCAGGTGCCACAGTGTACCATCCGCTGTCAGGACTGCGAGCCCATGCACCTCCCGGACATTTGTCATGACCTGCTTGGGTATCGTCTGTAGGTACCGGATCATTTGGTATCCATTGGGCGTTGTGCCCAAGTCCACGGACACATTTCCGTCCGGATAGCCCAGATCAAAACTCGGCTGGCGCGCATCCTTCTGCCCGTTAAAGCCAAAACTCCACAGGGTATAGTCGTTCTTGACCACAAGTGTTGAGATACTGGCGCACTCTACCGCTGCCACTCCGTCCATAATCTTTATGAACGTATTGGAACCCGCGTCCTCGCCATATGTTCCATTTCCAAATTGGCCGTTTGTGTTGTCACCGCATATCCACAGGGAGCCGTCCGTCTTAACGATTGCGGTGTAATCGCTGCCGCAGCTGACCTGGGCAACATCGGCGGCCACCCTTGCAGGTATAGTCTGGGCGGGGGAGTTTTCGTCCATAAACGGCATGCTATGGGTATAGTTCCCGCCGGAGAGATTCAGCTGGCCCGATTCATTGCTCCCCCACATATATAGGGAACCATCCTTTTTTACCGCACCCACATGCTCGTCGCCAATGCTGAACTGAACCACATCGTCCAGGACTTTTTGGGGTGTCCACTGGATGTGCTGGCTGCCGTTGCCGTCGCCCAGTTCCCCGTATAGGCCGCCGCCCCACATCCATAGTGTTCCGTCGGTTTTCAGTGCCCCGGCACAGTTGCTGCCCACGGCCACAGCGGCCACATTATCCATGATTTTCACAGGCGTGGTCTGTGTAGTGGTAGGAAAAGCAGTATTTGGGTCGGTTCCGTGTATATCTCCCTGGCCGTCGTTTCCTACCTGCCCCCGGTCATTTTCACCCCACATCCACAGGGAGCCGTCCGCTTTGATTACGCCAGTGACACGGCCTTCAGCCAGGGTAGTTGCACCGCCAGGCCGGATTTGTGCTGCTGCGGCTGACGTTGGCACTACAAACAATGCCAATATCAGGGCAAAAACGCATAACATAGATAACATTTTCTTTTTCATCCTAAACAACTCCTTTTATATTCCCAAGCCCGATATATTCGAGGCTATTGGGTCTATTTACTTCAACTCTTATATGTATAGATAACTGTCCCATTCAATTATCGTATCTTTAAAATTTAAAGCATGTTTCTTTGATATGAGGTTTTGTACTTCGCTTTTATTATACGACAAAAATTATTAAAATGCAACGACTTATAAAAGTATAATAAACGAAGAATGAAAGTATGGAGGGGGCGAGCAGACTGAAAGATATCCTCAAAGTTATTGCAGAACACAGAGTAGCTAGAGGATGGACCGAATATCAGCTTGCAGAGCATGCGGGTCTACCGCAATCGACAATCTCTTCCTGGTATCGAAAAAAGATGATTCCTACGGTCCCCTCCCTTGAGAAAATCTGTGCAGCCTTTGGAATAACTCTTTCACAGCTTTTTGCGGAGGAAGGGATGCCTGTGTATTTGACAAAATCGCAGTCTGCCTTATTGGACCATTGGTCCCACTTGACAGAGGAACAGCAAAATATAATATTTCAGTTGATTGACATCCTGTAAAGTTGATTGTTGACGGAAATAGGATGCAATAAGGTTTTTATAGCAAAGGAAACTGCTTATTGCGGCGGCAACACAGTTGTTCTTTTGATGCTTTAATTCAAATGGATAAAGGCTAGTACAGGGAGATGGTAATTCATCTCCCTGTACTGGTAAAGTGCGAAAAATAAGTATAACCTTAAACTGGTAAGCTTAGCTGATTCTGTTTCCTTCAAATAAAGATAAAATTAGCACACAAACCAAAAAGACTGTTTAACTTTTATGAAGCAGAGTACATAAAAAAATCCTTTGATGAAGCTATAGCATTTATAGAAAAACGCAGGATTGATTCTAACAAGAAAAAATCTATGTGGTTATCCCTTTTAAACAGCCAGAGCAAAGTCCTGATTATGGGATATACCGGAGAGTAAAATCAAGCCATGAACCCAAAGTGGAGGGAAAGAGTCATGGCAAAGAGCA
>Ga0073906_1006052_pt1 | contig 10292 bp, 8 predicted proteins | sample Inofromicrocosms_FD_65485 | JGI IMG/M metagenome (GOLD analysis project Ga0073906, IMG submission 65485) | Mouse cecum microbial communities from Vienna, Austria - Inoculum for glucosamine and mucus D2O microcosms | ecosystem: Host-associated > Mammals > Digestive system > Large intestine > Cecum... | reverse complement strand
CTGAAACGATTGATTGGGCTAAATTAGCACAAATTCTCAGGGCCAAAACAAGGTTTCTAATAGAGATCCTTGAAACCTTATATTCCAGCCCTATGTATGTTATAATAGCATAAATGAATATAGATTTCCAGAAGTTTATTGACGAAAAGGCTGAGATTGAGGCTTTTTTGGCGTCGCCAGAAGCGTATGCGAGTTCCGACTTCGCAGCTAAGTCGCGCCGTTTGGCGGAAATAAACACGATCTTAGACTTGCATAAAGATATTGAACAATCCCAACAGGCTTTGCTGGAGGCTAAAGCTTTGGTTGACGATCCAGAGCTGGGAGAGTTGGCGCGGGCTGATATTGATGAGCTTACGCAAAAGATCCAAGCTAAAGCCGCGGAGCTGGAGGAGATCTTGCTACCACATGACCCAGCTGATGATAAACCAGCTATTATGGAGATTCGTGCTGGAGCAGGTGGCGATGAAGCATCACTCTTCGCGGGTGAACTTTACCGTATGTACGTGCGTTATGCTGAGAATCATCACCTGAAAGTTGAGCTGATGTCACAGAACGAAAACGAAGCTGGTGGCATGAAAGAGGTTGTGATTCGCGTGTCGGGCGAGAAGCCTTATGGTCAGTTGAAGTTTGAAGGCGGTGTGCATCGCGTGCAGCGTGTACCAGTAACGGAGTCACAAGGTCGTATTCATACTTCCACGGCGACAGTGGCAGTCTTGCCAGAAGCGAGCGAGTCGGATATTGAGATTAAGCCGGATGATTTGCGGATTGATATTTATCGTTCTGGTGGTCACGGTGGACAGGGCGTCAATACGACCGATTCTGCAGTACGTATTACGCACTTGCCGACAGGAATTGTAGTAGCTATGCAAGATGAACGTTCGCAGCAGCAAAACCGTATAAAAGCCATGACTGTGCTACGTTCGCGTTTGATTGAGAAACAGAAGCAAGAAGAGATGAAAGCCGCTAGTGATGCCCGTAAGAGTCTGATTGGTTCGGGTGATCGTAGCGAAAAGATTCGCACCTATAATTTCCCTCAAGATCGCATTACTGACCATCGTGTGCATTATTCACGTTCCAATGTTAATGCAGCGATGGATGGCGACATTGATGATTTGATCAAAGAATTAACTGTGGCTGAGCGAAATTTGGGTGAAAATAACGCAGCAAAACAGTAAATTTAAGAAAAACAAGCTCTATCTATTGACTTTCTAGATAAAGTGTGATATAATGAAAAGATAGACCTATTGACGGATAAAACTTGGTTAAAAAATGGAAAATAAGCGAGTAATGAACGTAAAAACTTGGTTACAAAAAGCGAAGCAACGAATCGACGCTCTAGATGCAGAGCTGATTGCGCATTTTGTTTTTGCGCCAAGGCGTTCTGATCGGAGTTGGCTGGCTGCTCACGGGGACGACCAGATATCTCAACCACAGCTTAGACGCGCTAATGTCTTGCTCGAGAAGCGTTTGCGTGGGGTGCCGCTAGCTTATGTTTTGGAGCATAAGGAGTTCTACGGACGAGATTTTTGGGTACGACCAGGCGTGTTGATTCCCCGTCCCGAAACCGAGAGCTTGATTGATATCATCAAAGAGCTTGACCTTCCTCAGCAACCAAAGTTTCTAGAAATTGGTACGGGCAGTGGCTGTATTGCGATCACCCTAGCTTTGGAATATCCACAAGCGGAAGTTATCGCCTCAGATATTAGCACGAAGGCTTTGGGAATAGCTAAGCGTAATGATATTCGACACGAGGGGCGGGTGGAATTTGTGCAGGCAAATCTTTTGCGCGATCTGGGTTTAGATTTGATGCAGGGAGAGCATTTTGACGTTCTTGTGGCAAACCTTCCCTATGTCAACAAAGATTGGGAGTGGGTAGATGAGAACTCGCTGAGCCACGAGCCATCCACGGCCTTGTATGCTAAGGGCAATAATGGTCTTTCGATTTACCAACGTCTTTTGCGTGAGATCTCTTATCACCGCAATCTCGATGAGTTGTGGCTGGATTACTTAGTCTTAGAGGCTGATCCCTGTCAACATGAAGCTTTGATAAAAATGGCCGAGAAAGCAAATTTTGCCTATCTTAAGACTGATGGCTATGCTTTGCTATTTGAAGATGGGTGGCGATATTGGTGGGATTGGCGTAAACAAGGTTATGTGCACAAGACGCCGGAAGTGATCGCTGATGAGCTTAAGACTGGTATGATTAGCTATTGTCCAGAGGAAGACTATATGCTTGAGTCAAACATTGACCCTGGTAATCCAGATTTCTCAGAATAAATCCCCCTAGATCCTAGAGGGATTTATTTTTGGAACTATGAGATTAACTTTGAGTAGTTTTACGATTGTCGACTTGGTAATTTTCTAAGGTAAGTTTGAGATTTTGCTCCTTGCCGTCACGAATAATCGTCAGCTGGATGGTTTCGCCTGGGGCATACTCACCGATCAGGGTGGAAACAGAACCAGCTTTTCCGACTGGCACGCCGTTTACTTTGGTGATGATATCTTTATCCTTTAGGCCAGCTTTATCACCTGGGCCATTAGCGATAACGGAAGCATTCTGAGAGGAACTAATTAGATAAGCACCACTAGTGACTGGGAGATCGTAGGTGACGGCTACATCTGGTGTGATATTGATGTAATACACTCCGATGTAAGCGCGACTTGCAGAGCCGTTATTGATAATGTTTTTGAGCATACCTTTGACGCTAGAGATCGGAATAGCAAAACCAATTCCATCTGCTTCGGAAGTAGTAGCGGTATTGATGCCAATAACTTCTCCGGCGGCATTTACTAACGGTCCACCTGAGTTGCCAGAATTGATAGCGGCGTCAGTCTGAATCATATCGCTGAGATTCTCAGAAGAGGAATAATCGCTGCTATAGGCTGTTAGTGAGCGTCCTGTACCAGAAATAATACCTTGAGTAATGGTGTTTTGATACTGTCCTAGCGCGTTCCCAATGGCGATAACTTGTTGGCCGGCATGAATGGTTTTGGAATCGCCGAGCTTGACGATTGGTAGGTCATCGACGCCGTCAATTTTTAGAAAAGCAACGTCATTGAGCGGGTCAGTGCCGATTAACTTGACTTTGTCATAAGTTTCACCACTGTCAAGCACTACTTTGATAGTATTTGAACCATCTACGACGTGCTTGTTGGTTAAAACATAGCCATCCTTAGTCACGATCATACCTGTACCAGCAGAGGTTTGTGTGGAAGACTGACCAAACCAGCCTGTAGTGCGGGTTTCGGTGACGATCGATACTACTCCAGGCGAAACCTGAGCTGCAACCTCAGCGATCGAGCCTTCAGTGAAATTGGCGGAGTTGCCATCGCTATCATAGCCCCACAAAATCGTACCATCATCGCGTAGGTAATTCACGATTGACAGACCTAAGCCAGCTCCTGCCGCACAAAAAGACAAGATCATCAAAGTAATGATTGTGATTTTGAAACCAGCATCAGAACGGGCAGGCTTCTCCGTAGCGGGTGCAACGTGTGACTTAGATGCAGATTTAAGCTTGAACTTGTTGGGTTTCTCAGTTTTGGTCGTATGAGAACTAGTTTCATGATTAACGGTTTTTGCAGTTTTTGACATTATACCTCCTAATTACTCTTATTTTAACAGAAGTAGCTTTAATGAATATTAAAACGTGGTTGACTAAAAGTAATGATAAGTACCGCTACTACGACCAAGCTAAAGATAATTGGCAAAGCGACCTCGCGAATCTGGAGTTTGCCAGAATTTTTTGCCATATTATTATAGAGCTTGAAATATAAGAATGAGAGAATAGTTAAGATAAGCGAAAGCTGTGACACGCAGATGCCAGTACTGGCAAAGTTATAAAGAATGAGCCAGGCATGCGAGAGCCAAGCAATTTCCGCAAAGAAAAGTCCGCAGATAATTGAAAGAAAGGAGCTTTCATGCTCATCGCCTTGCACAAGTACGTGATGTGAAGCGGCGTAGCCGATAATGAATTCTGAAATTACCAAGACTAGCGAATCGGAGATCGCTGCAAAGATTGCTGCGGCGGTACTACCGACAAAGACTGCAATCAAGGCTTGCACGATAGCGGCATTGAGTGAAGAACGGGGTTTAATAACGATGAGCCAGATCGCGTAGAGTGCCATCAAGACAAAATGTACTGGCAAGAAGCTGGAGCCAGCTGCATAGGCTAATAGCACGAAACCGACACCAACGATAAAATCAACTAAACTTGAGCGGATATTTACCCACCAGTAGCGGTGGTTGACAGCAAAAACGCGCCATTTTGAAACCACAATCAAGACAAGACCGATGATAAAATTACCCGTAATCACGGTAGCGCCGATCGATACGACGGCTAGGAGTAAGTTCAAAATCGTATGGATTAACGAACTTAAAGCATTGCGACTTTTGCGAATAAAAATATAATCAGCCATATGTAACCATTATAACAAAAAACTATTAGAAAATGGCAAAAATAGATCTTTTCTAGAGGTTTATACTGGAGGTAAAAAGTGATGTTTAAAATAAGCAAAAAATTTATGCAAAAAATGCGAAAAAATCATAATTGTGATACAATGAAGTAATGGAACAATCAAAGCCGAGTTTTCTGAAAAAACATCCTTTACTTAAAGATTTGTTGAGTCTGGCGATTTTCGTGGTTGTGGTGATCATTGGTACATTTATTTTGAACGCCTATGTCTATCGTTCCTATGATGTAGTTGGTAAAAGTATGGAGAATACTCTTCATAACGAAGACCGGGTGATCGTGAATCGCTTGACGGTTAGTTGGTCACACTTCTTGGGAAAAGAATACATTCCGAAACGTGGCCAGGTGATCGTTTTTGCTAATGGTGATGCGCACGGGGCTTTGACTTGTAGCGCGCCGACTGGCCAAAAAGATCAGTATCTTATCAAACGTGTGATTGCTTTCCCAGGTGAGCGTGTGACAGTGAAAGATGGAATTCTGACGGTTTATAACGATGAATATCCAGATGGCTTTCACCCAGATGACGAAACCCGTGTTGATGAGAATAACGGACCAAAATCTTATTCTTCGGGCGATGTAGACATGATTGTACCAAAGGGCGAAATCTTTGTGTCAGGTGATAATCGTGAGGGCACGCATTCGTTTGATTCGCGTTCGGGTCTAGGGACTATTCCATTCTGTCGTATTATCGGACCAGTGATGTTACGCATTTATCCTTTCGATCAGATTCGCACTTTCTAGGAGTCTAAGTTAGGCCCTGTTAGGGCGTAAGAAACGGCCACCGTAGGGTGACCGTTTTCGGTGCGGAGGAATGTGGCGTGACAATCGCGTTTGATTAGGTCAAATCATCTGTTGGAATGTGGGTATTGACGTTGAATTGTCGCATAGGTTACTCATGAGTGTCTTTGATAATGAGCTCTTGAAGTGTGTCATACCGATCCATGTCAAAGGCATATCTTTCCAAATTAAGCTGATAGACGGAGCCAGTTCGCTTGGTGTGAAGGACATGTGTGCGGCAGTGACAAAACTCCGTTGCCCGATCATCCTCGACGTGGAAGTTGATACGATCAAAACCAATGTTGCTACAGACTCGAAATGTCACGTAGCTTGACGTATCCGTTGATAGGCTAGCTAGATTAACGAACTTACACTTCAAGTGGTTGGCTGAAAGCCTGATCTCAATCATTCTCCATTCAGGATTTTGTGCAGGCTGTAGGACACATCCGTCTGAAGTACAACTGTAACCTATACTGCAGGCTATGATTTCATGCAAATTTAGATTGCGAATTGTTTGGACAGGGGTCACTTCGGCATGATGTATAAGATATCCTATGCCATGCACGGTGCGATTGCAGATTTCTGAATAAAGGCTGAAGGCATCAAAGATAATTGGTGGGGGTGCTTGCGAACCTTTGCGATGATTGTCGGCTAAAGAGATAACCTTGAGTACATGGTTTTCGTGGTCGTAGTGGCTATACATAAAACCTCCTCTTCTCTCGCGATAAAGTACTGATTAGCTACAGAGCATTTGTATTGTGTAGTTTATCTCTTTAAATTATAACATAACATCGTCAGCTAAGAAATAGTAGGACTTGAGCTAAGCTCGAGATAATTCGATCGACTTATTGAGGGGTTCAACTTTGACAAAAATGTATTTTTTTGCGATAATAAGTAATATGAATGAGAATGTTTGGCAAAAGCTACCACATGCCTTTACGGTCTTAGCTCCTATGGAGGGAGTGACGGATGTGATGTTCAGACAAGTTATCGCCAAGGCTGGTCGTCCAGATTTGTTTTACACTGAGTTTACCAATGTTTCAAGCTTCGCTTCTGAAAAAGGACGTTTTAACGCCTTGGAAAGGCTCGAAGTGGTACCTAGCGATAGACCGATCATTGCGCAGATTTGGGGCAAAAATCCTGCACATTTTGCTGAACTGGCTGCCGAACTGAGAGAGTTGGGTTTTGCTGGACTTGATATCAACATGGGATGTCCAGATCGTCATGTTAATGCTGCTGGAGGTGGAGCAGCGATGATCCGCACCCCAGATCTAGCTGTAGAATGTATTAGAGAGGCCAAGAACGCCACGTCTTTGCCGGTTTCAGTGAAGACTCGCCTAGGGTACACCTATATTGAAGAGTTGCAGGAGTGGCTGAGTCTGCTTTTGAAGCAGGACATCGCAGCTTTAACGGTTCATCTGCGGACGCGCAAAGAAATGTCTAAGGTTCCAGCACATTATGAACTGATTCCGGAGATTATCAGCTTAAGAAATAAGCTAGCACCTCAGACCAAACTTGTCATTAATGGTGATATTAAAAATCGTCAGCAAGTTCAAGAGTTATCTGAACAACATCCAGAAGTTGATGGTTTTATGATTGGACGCGGAGTGTTTGAAAATCCGTATTGTTTCACTACGCATGAAGCTACACGTGAAGAATTAATGGAGTTACTGCATCTTCACCTTGATTTATTTGATGCGCAAGATGCTAAGCACTGTGCCATGCAGGCGGAGATGATGCGCGAAAATCTTGATTTCGCTCTGAAGATGGATGGAAAAGTACGCGGTTTACCTTTTGAACCATTAAAACATTTCTTCAAGATTTACATTAACAATTTTCCTGGCGCTTCGACTTTGCGGGCAAAACTCATGGAAACTCATACCACTGCGGAAGTGCGCGAAATTCTATCGTCAAACTAGTCGACGTTTATAATTATAGCTATTCAACTTGGCTATATGTGGACTGCTTGTCGCGGGATTTATTTTTTGTCCTGGTCGGTTTATATATTGTCAGACTTACGCTTGTCTTGGTCGTTGCGGAAAGAGAAGAAAATTGGCGTACCCACAAATGGATATTTCTCGCGAATTTTACGTTCCAAAAAGCGCTTCCAAGACCAGTGCAAAAGACCTAAATCGCGACCATGCACTACGAACCAAGGTGGGCAAGTATCGGTTTGGACGATGTACTTTGGCTTAGGACGGGTATTTTTAAGTCCCGCAGGCGGATGTTCAATGATAGCTTCGCCAAGAATTTTATTGAGTTCGGAAGTTTTGATTTCAAGATGGCGAGTTTGGTCAATCTCGGTGACAAGTTCAAAAAGCTTTGTAATATTTTGACCAGTTTCTGAACTAGTAATCAGGACTGGTGCGTATGGGAGAAAATTAAAATCGTTCTCTAGCTTATCAAGAATATCATCGGTATTATCTACCAAGTCGGCCTTGGTTAATACGACAATAATACCTTTGCCGGCCTCAATGATTTGCCCTGCAAGCGATTGGTCTAGTTTGGAGTGCGGCTCGGTAGCGTCCACTAGCAAAGCGCAAATATCGGATTCTTCAATGGCTGCCAGTGTGCGTAAGGCAGAAAATTTTTCGATCCCAACTTCGCGCTTGCCAGGTTTACGTAGTCCAGCTGTATCAAGAATTTCTAGGGTACGTCCATGAAAACGCACCTCGACACGATTTACGTCGCGGGTTGTTCCCTGGCGAGAGCTGACTAGGGCTTGCTGTTTTTGGCCTAAAGCATTAAACATGCTCGACTTACCAACATTTGGGCGACCGATCAGGGCGATAGTGAGGGGTTGCTCTTTTGAAGTATCACCATCGGGTTTTGTGGCAGCGGTAGTAGGACGTAGATTTTGATAAATTGCACTTTTGAGCTCTTTAATTCCCTGTCCGGTCGTAGCGGAAACGCGGAACGTCTGGTCAGACTTAATGCCGAAATGTAAGAATTCATTTTCTGATAAAGAATCACCAAGGTCGGATTTATTGAGTAGAAGTAAAACTGGTTTACGTGAACGCAAGGCCTTTTTGGCGATATCTTTATCGCGATAGTCGGGATGTCGCGAGCTATCTACGGTTAGCAAGATTAGATCAGCCGCATCAATAGCATCAGAGATCTGGTCCTGGATTCCCTCCTCAAAGTCGTCGGTCGGATCTTTCAAGCCAGCCGTATCGATCAGTAAAAACTTATCGTCAATCCGCGCCATCACATTATCACGCGTTGTACCCTCTTCGCGAGCAACAATAGCGATATTCTTGTGCGCCAAACGGTTTAACAAGCTGGATTTACCAGCGTTGGTCTGACCAATTAATGCTACGATAGGAAGCTTCTTCATAATATTATTCTATCACAAAATTATATAAATGACAAACGGAATGCAAATGCATAGAGTAAACTAGAGTGTTCGGTTATTATGCAATGTATTATGTAATAAAACCAGTCTTGTAGGGTTTGAGCTGTACCAGTATAATAGAAATGTCTTAAACATACAGTATTAGCCGATTCGGTTTTCGTTGGTACCATTAACGAGTTAAATGGCATCACGAGTTTAGCCGCGTGAATGGTTTACCTTTCAATCGGTTACTGTAGGTTTAAGACACCCCTCGTGGTGCCATTTTTGTATAGAGGGTTCTCTATTACTTATAAGAATGGTACTTAAGGTATATAAGTAAAAATAATATAAGATCGTTCTTTCATATAGTATTCCATGTATGGCATATTTGTACATATGCACTCTTACTTTCTTCATAGTATTCCAAAAATAATAAAGATTAGTAAGTTAGAGAAAAGAACGTATCTTATTACTTAACTTAAGTATTGTTTTTGATACCCAAAAACTTAAAGCTACACCATAAGGGCTAAAGAATAAACGGATATGAGTACGCTATATGTATATATACGTATATACAAGTGTACATATAGTATATATGTAAATAACATATACCTACTCACCTATCCTTTTATCCTTTACTATATACAAACTACCTATAAGGAGGGCTTAAGATGCAGACAACACAAAATAACTATAACTACGGGAGGAAGTTCCGTAAGTATACTTATTCTAGTATTCCGATTAGTTTCTGCATCTTAGCCCTCCTGACAGTAGGATATGGTATGGTTAATCCTTTCTTGCATGGCAAGACTTATGCTATGGAAGATAATGGCGTGGATACCCCTACAAGTAGAGCAGTTAGTCCTAATGTTTCGCTTACAGTTAACAATGGAACAGGCACTAATACTACTGTTAGTACCACAGCTGGTAGTACAGCCTACATTAGTAATGATATACGTGTGCAAGCTAGTGATATAGAATCATATGCTTTACAAATATCTTATGCTAGTGGGAGTAATAGTCTAAATGGCAATACAATCATTGGTGGAGCTGGCGGTAAAACTGGTAGTAATCTCAGTAATAATACCTGGGGATATGGCTGGGTGAATAGTAGTAATACTGCCATACCTAACATAGCTAATACGGATATGGTCTATAATACTCTGCCAGCTTATGGTAGTGGCGTAAATCTAACTGGTCCTAGTGTGAGTAATAATACAGTAGATTTTGCAGGTAAGTTAGTCTTTGGAGCTAAGTTTGGTGAAGATGCTAGCTCTGGGCATTATAGGACTAAGGTTTTGTTGTCTTTGGTAGCTACACCGAAAGCAATTCCGGTAGTGACCGGCTTTGCTGGTATTAAGACCATGCAAGCTATGACGACAAATATATGTAAAAGTGCCGCTAATGGCACGACTGGTCAACTTTATGATACCCGTGATTATAGTACTTATACGATTCGTAAACATGAGGATGGCAACTGCTGGATGACTCAGAATTTAAGAATTGTAGATACTATCATCAACAGTAGCGACAGCGATATGACGAGTGGAAGTTTTACGATACCAAGTAGCTCTATATCTGGGTTTGGCCCTAGCGATCAATACAAACCCAAGGCTTATTATGCTAATGATAGCAATAACGGAGCGTATTATAACTGGTACACCGCTACAGCAGGAAGCGGTGATAGTTCCCTCACTTCCGGCGATGCT
>Ga0073906_1006047_pt1 | contig 10305 bp, 5 predicted proteins | sample Inofromicrocosms_FD_65485 | JGI IMG/M metagenome (GOLD analysis project Ga0073906, IMG submission 65485) | Mouse cecum microbial communities from Vienna, Austria - Inoculum for glucosamine and mucus D2O microcosms | ecosystem: Host-associated > Mammals > Digestive system > Large intestine > Cecum... | reverse complement strand
TGAGATCATGGAACACGCTATAAGGATGAGGTGCTTCCACATTGAAGTATGGATTATTCTTTGCAGTCTTATCACCATCCCAATAGAGTTTAGCCAGCGGATTATTTCCTGTAGCATGATTATAAACCACATCCAGAATAACTGCCATACCAGCCTCATGACAAGCATCAATGAACTGCTTATACATTGTTTTTGTCCCATAAGCTTTATCCATCGCAAAGAAAAAACAAGGATTATACCCCCAACTGTCATTGCCGTCAAACTCCTGCACCGGCATCAACTCAATAGCGTTGACACCCATTTCTTTCAAGTAAGAAAGCTTTCCCATCGCACCGTTAATGTCACTCGTAGCCGTAAAGTCGCGCAAGTGCAATTCATATATCACTAATTGCTTAGGATTTGCTATTTTAAAATCATTATATTTCCAGTTATAACTATCTTTCTGTATCTTGAAGGTCGAAACGATTCCTACCCCTCCCTTAGGATAAACCAGGTTTTCATTATAGGTAGAAGCTGAAATATCTTTATCATTATCAGGATCCAGTATTTTTTCAGTATAAGCATCTGCCAAATGAATTACTTCACCTTCCTTTGTACCCACATAGTATTGGAAAGCATACTCTTTACCAGCATCTAACCCCGCCAACGTAATCCACCAACATCCGGAAGCATCATCACGATACATCTGCGACTTTTCGTCATTACTTAAGGTCCAATTGTTAAAGTCACCCACAACATGTGCAAAATCCTTATGATTTCCATTCACATCTTTATCATAAAGTACCAGTGTCACTGTAGAATTATCCATTATGTTGATACCTTCGACCATATCAGCCGGTACAGCGGCAGTTTTAATCTCACCGGGTGCAAATCCTTCATATTTTGTATCAGTTACCGCTATAAAGGAATCAGTATCTATTCCTTTTTTACTACCATCCGCACTACGAATCACTATTCCAAGTTGGTTCACCGGTGTCTTTCCACTCCCAAACCACTCCCGGATATTCGGACTCAATGTAATACTCCAAATATTAGCCTCAGATAAAGTCATCTTACATTTATCTTTGTTTTCTGCCCACTCTGCAGGCACGAATTGCCAACGACCTTCACTGACAACACCAATATGTACATACACATCTCCTTTATACTCATAGAGGGCAGACTTTGTATCCGCTTTAAACGTAATGACAAGAGACTGATCAGCATCTGGTACCACCGGTGTATAACTCAGACCAGCAGGAATTGCAATTGCATTGGCAGCTTGAGTGACGGATATTTCTTCCCTTTTTGAACCGGATATAATATTCAATTGTGCTGTACGCGCTATTCCAGTTTCATTTTTAGCAACAGAAACCATAATCGTAGCTTTTCCTGACAAGCCTTTTGCCGGATTGATACTGCACCAGCCAATATCCTCACCACTCAGCTCAGCAGTCCATTGATATCCGGCCTCAAAACTGACACTTTGTGAAGAAGCAGCTTCAGCAAAGCTAAAACCTTGTTCAAAAATAGCTTCACTACCGGAGGCAGGAGTCAAATATTCCTGAAACTCCTCTTTGTTGTCACTACATGCCGTGAATGCCAGCAGCACGCTGAAGCATATCAAATGCCATAAAACAAGATTCTCACGTTGAACGATAATTTTCATAATATGAAGTATTTAAAGTTATCACTTCACAAATATAACCGGAAAAGAAAGGGCAAATCAATTAACGTAAAGGAAAACGAGAACAATATCACGAAAACGTTTGCATATCAAACAGAAAGAGGAGACCTTACACAATATAATAGTATAGGGTCTCCTCTTTTATTAAAATCCAGCCGTCAGAATCTAATTATTCTATACTCTAATGCATTCAGTTTAATTTCATTCATCAATTCCAGAGGTTTATTTTCGTAAATATCAGTAGCTACATGATGCTTCCAACCCTCCGGTAAGATAACAGAAACATCTCTATTACGCACATTAACCAATATCATAAAAGCATCTTTACCATCACTTTTCTGATACATCAAGACGTCTGAAGCAGGATACCCAGTTAATATTCCTTTCCGAAGTGCAGGATATTTATTATACAATCCCATTAAACACCCATATTCTTGATAAATATCCGAACATTCGGACCAATCCACGGATGTATATGCAAAAAAATTAATAGGAGCCTCATGTCCAATTTCTTGTGAACTATAAATCAATGCTCCACCATGCAAAAAAACTGTTCCAACAAAAGCAGCCATAGCTGCCCTTTCACTTCCTAACTCCACAATTGGCGACATTTTAGAAGCCTCATCATGATTGGTAATAAAACGTAATTTCATTTTTCCTGCCGGAATTGAGTCATACTCGCTCCAATCCACCTCCAACAAGCGTGCCGCACTACTATCATTAACGAAAACATCCCGCATCGCCTCCATCAAATCCCAAGCATAGTTCATATCAAATCCTGCATCAAAATGATCTTTGCGCTTACCTTCTGCCAACATTAACAATTTCCGATTTGGAATAGCCCTCAGAGAATCAACAGCTTGCTTCCAGAAAGTATATGGAACATAATCAGCAGCATCACAGCGAAAACCATCTACACCAACTTCTTGTATCCAATATTTCATAGCATCAATCATTGCAAGGCACATATCTGCATTATCGTAGTTCAAATCTGCCACATCATTCCATCCCGTTCCTGCAGGAGAAATTATATTTCCGATACTATCCTGAGTATACCACTCTTTATGTTCTTTAATCCAAGCATGGTCCCAAGATGTATGATTAGCAACCCAATCTAAAATTACACTTATTCCTTTTTCATGGCATAATTCCACTAAACGCTTAAATTCTTCTACTGTTCCAAATTCAGGATTTATTCTTTTATAATCTTTGATACAATAAGGAGAATTCACCGTATTTACCTCACCAATCTCATAGATTGGCATAAACCAAACAACATTAACACCCAAAAACTGAATAGAATCAAGATGTTTTGATATGACATTAAATGCATTCTTCAGAGCAAAAACACGTGGATTGATTTCGTACATCACAACGTCTTCTACAGCAGGTAATACTTGCTTTTGTTCAGTAACTATCTCGCGTTTTCCGGCACAAGCATACACTGTCAATAATACAAGTATAGTATAAAATAAATTCCTCATCTATTTACAATTCATTGGTCTGACAAATAAAAAAGGATTAAAGGTCCCCCCTTAATCCTTTTTCTATAAATAAGAGAGCCTTAATTGGCTGTCATTGTAGCATTCTTAGCTTCTGGATCCAATACAATCGTGTATGTTCCAGCTGAAACTTTAATATTTCCACCATCCTGCGTCAGCGCACCTAAACTACCACCAAAGTTTATAGTCCAAGCTGCATCCCATCTGAATTTCATTTCACCATCACCTAATGTAACAGTCACCGACCACTTTTGCGTTTCAGCATCATAATCCATTAAAGTGCCTTTATCCCATCCACCAGGAGTAGCATCACCAATAATCTCCCAACCTGTCTTATCCAAAGTAGCAACCATCTTCTTAGTATCGGCACCTACTCGATAATAACCGGCAGCCTCAATCTTAACATTACCGCCATCACCGATAACAAACGTAGTTGATGTCTTAGCCTCATTCCAAGTAATATCTCCAACAACACCAATCCACGTACCAGAATCATAGAACTTGAATTCTGTATCGGCAGGGAAATAGTGAGTGCCAGTATATTTGAAATCACGAGCTGCAGATTCTACCTTATAGCAATCATCAGCTTCCGGCTTCCAACCATCACCACTCTGATAGCTACCAGGCAATGTCATTGCAGAGCTAGAAAGCTCAATCGTTGTTTCTTCCATACTATAAGTATATTTTCCTGCATTAGTCAAATTTAAAGTAATAATATAGGGACTTGCCTTTACCACTTTGAAATTTTGACCTCCAGCAACCAAGTTACCGGCCAACTCAGAAAGTTTACCTTCTTCTGCTCCATAATTGAATCCCCAGTCATTATTGGCTCTAAATTTGAATTCCTTATCGAGCAACGGAGTAACCACTGTCCAAAGACGAGTAGTGGTATCGTATTCCATCTGGGTATCTTTGTCCCAACCACTAGACGTAGCATCTCCAATTACTCCCCAAACCAGCCCTTTCTCTGATTGGGTTACCTTACCTTCTGCATCTAAAGTAATTTCAATGAAACCTTTACCATCAGCAGTAACTTGCTGGTCTTTAGCCAATACTTTCGTAAGGTCTGCACCATCAATGATTGCATAAGAAGCAGCACCATCAAAATTGGCATAACCACTATAAATGCCATCACCGTCAGGGTCACCTATCAAATAGGCAGTAGTGTAGTCCCAATCAGGATAGCCAACAGCTACATAAGCATACTTCCATGTAATATTATCTACATTAGGGTCATAAGGTGTAGCCTTAAAAGTTATTGAGTTACTAGCTGCATCAGTATAAGCATCATATGCCTCAGAAACCAAAGAAACAGTAAAATCATACGTTTGCCCCGGATATGCTCCTACCTTAGCCAATAAAGAATTCATTTCACTATTTGTAAATGCCAGTTTTGCATCCCCTGTTTCTCCTATTACAATACTCTTATTGGTAGAAGTATTTGTTAGAGTTACAACATAATTAACTACTGCAGAAACTCCATAATCTGCCTTATCCCAAGCTATTTCCGGAAATTGCGCATCCTTATTGTCTTTAGTAATAGTAATGTCTGTTTGGGAAAGCGCATGCAATGCAGCAGCAGTCTTCAATTCCAATATGGGGGTAGCATCCTCCTCACAAGACATCAATGCGAAGATTCCAGCCAAAAGTAAATAAATATATTTTGTCTTCATATCATTCATGTTTAATCATTAATATTAGTATCCTTCATTCTGTACCAGGTTCTGATTAGAACCAACATCGTCTGAAGGCAAGGGGAACACTTGATAAAAGCTTTCAACAGATTTTCCTGCCGCAACTCCACCCTTCCATGGCCAAACATAATCAGCAGAAGTATATTTACCGAAGCGAATCAAATCTGTACGTCTTTGAGCTTCGTAGAATAGCTCACGTGCGCGTTCATCCATCATAAAGTCCAAAGTAAAATCACTATCGGAAATAGGTGCGGACGCCTTGTCTGAATATGCACGTTTACGCAAATCATTTACATATCCCAAAGCCTCTGTTTTTGTTGCTCCTTGTCCGCCACGAAGAACAGCTTCTGCTAAATTCAAATAGATTTCACCTAAACGGAATAATGGATAATCTGTCCAAGCTTCCGCAGATGCAGGTTTACTTCCATCTTTATTCACATTATAAAACTTGGTAACGGGAATGCCATTATTGACAAAATCAGCCTCATTTGTGATCTCAATATTTGTGGTAGCTTCTGTACGCAACATTGCTTTACGAGTATCCTTATCACTGCTATCCTCTTTTTCAAAGATATTATATAAAGACGACTTAGCTCTAACACCTTGCCAACCTCCCTTTGCATTCGTTTCTTCTTGAAAATCAGCAGAACCCCAGCATAACAAAGCTGTCATACCTCCCCAGGTCATTGTATCTTCACCTTCATATCTCAATGGGAAAATCATCTCTTTGGATTGGTCATTATCAGCTTTGAACATATCGCCATAAACCGGTTCCAATTGGTAACCTGCTGAAATAATCTTTTTAGAATAAGTCACACATTCAGTATATTTATTTACACCTACATACGTGTCTGCATTCAAATACAAGCGAGACAATGCAGCCCACAGAGCAGCTTTATTAGCATGTCCATAATTATCATTAAATCCAACTACAGGATCAAGCATATCACTTTCACATGCCAACATTTCACTTTCAATGTATTCAAATAATTGATCTTTCATAATTTGTTGTGGACGAACGCTACCAATAGGGCTGTTTTCATCTACAAACGGAACATTACGATACAAATCCAAAGCATACAGATACATCAAAGCACGCATAAAACGAGCTTCTGCACGGAAAGTTTTAATAGAAGCCTTTACTTGCTCTGAACAACCTCGTGAGGCAAGTTTATCATCAGTTGTTTCACGTAAAAACGCATTTGACAAGTTAATCTGATAATACAAACGATAATATGATCCTTTGATCCATGGACTTGAAGCAGCCCAAGAAATATGATTGAAGTCTGGAATACCAGGATCATTCCAGCAACAATGAGCGATATCAGAAGCCAATTCCTGCATATTCCACAATACGCGAATAAATGAAGCCTGAGAACCACCGTCAATGCCGACAACATCCTGGTCTGAGTCTCCACCTGCATTACCACCTATTACCAAACCTGCATATATTTTAGCCAAACTTTGTTCATAAGCTCCTATCTCCTTTCCAAAAACGACATCCGAAACCAATTCATCCTTATCCAATGGAACCGTATCCAGATCGTTCACACAAGAGGTAACCCCTAACATCGTACTCAAAAGGGCTGCCGACAATATATATTTATATTTTAATATTTTCATAACTTCATTGATTAAAAATTAAGATTCAAGCCTAACATAAATACACGAGGGCGAGGATAGATATTATTATCAACTCCACTACCGCTAATTTCAGAATCCAAACCATCATATTTGGTAATAACAAACGGATTCTGTACCGTGACATAAACACGTGCACTTTGTTTATCATTGAACAGCTTGTTAAAAGTGTATCCTAATGAAATATTGTCCATCCGTACAAAAGAAGCATTCTGAACATAGTAACTAGAACGATATTGCCCTGTCTTGAAATTTGTTTTCCATGCAGAAGTCAAACGATTTTTCAAGAAACCAGTTTGGTCATACATTTGTGAACCATCCCAAGCCTCACGATTGGATTGTACATTGTTATAAGCATAGTTTCCAATACTTGCACGCAAAGCAAATGACAAATCCCAATTCTTATAAGACAATTGAGAAGTTAATCCCATAAATACGTCAGGAGCAGACTTTTTGTAAGCGACCAAATCTTCTTCGTCTATTTTATTATCCCCATTTTGATCAACATAAGCACCTTCTATCGGATTTCCAGCCTTATCATAAAGTTGTTCCCATACATAGAATGAATTATAAGGATGATCAACAGCATTTATCATGATATTATAACCGGTTGCTCCATCAATACCAGTATGAATCACACCTTTATAAGCCGGGTCATCATTAAATGTCAATTTGGTAATTTCATTTTTATTATAAGAGATGTTATAACTCAATGTCCAGTCCCAATCTTTTGTCGTGATAGGATGAGCCGTCAAAGTAAGTTCAATACCTTTATTCTCCAATGTACCTACATTCGTCAACAACTGGTTACTAAAGTTTGTACCGGCAGGAGCTGTAACTGTATTCAGCAAATCATCAGTTTTACGATAATACAAATCAAGAGTACCTGTCAATTTGTTGTTCAATACACCGAAATCCAATCCAATATTGTAAGTTGTAGTTTCTTCCCATTTCAAGTTTTCATCATAAGCTTGAGGAGCAATCAATGAATACTTGTTATTACCAAAATAATAATTTGCTCCAGCTTTGGAATACATATAGCGAGCCATATAAGGATAGTCACCATTATTCAGGTTTTGCTGACCAGTAATACCATAGCCCAAACGCAACTTCAAATCAGAAAGCCAATCCACTCCCTTCAAGAAATTCTCTTCTTTCATCTTCCATGCCAAAGCAACTGAAGGGAATAATCCCCAACGATTGTCTTTATTGAAACGTGAAGAACCATCATTACGCAAGGTAAATGTCACCAAATAACGATTCAATAATGTATAATTCAAACGCCCAAAGAAAGAAACAAGATAGTTTTCAGTTGAATAATCTTCCATATCCTTATAGAATTCCTTACCAGTTTCTTCAGCTTTTACTGTAGAATAAGGATATTTGGTCCATGTAGAATTATAGAAATGCTGCCAAGAATAACCGCCCATAACATCGACATGATGTGCACCAAACTCTTTAGCATAATTCAAATAGAAATCCAGCAATGTATTCCGCTTCAATTGATAATAGCTGCTATTTTCCCCAAACCCAGTTTTATAGTTACCTTGGCACCAAGTCATAGGAGCATTATCTTCTATAATAACATCACCTTCACTCTTAGACACGTCGTAACCTAAATTCAAGTTTGCTCTCAATTCGGGCAGGAAATGAAACTTATAGTCAATTTGTGCATTACCAATACTTCTATAAACAGTTGATTCGTCATGCTTTGAATCTAAAATAGAAACGGGATTAGCCAAACCAATATCAACCGGTGTAGGATTATTGCCACTTTTCATATACATAAAGTAGCCGTTACCATAGGGATTTCCATCCATGTAAATAGGCTGTGTCGGATCATATTGCGTCGCCATACCTATCGCACCAGTATCTGCAAAACGGTTTGTATTATAAATACCTTTCACATTCAACTGAATATTCAATTTCTTATCAAAGAAATTAGGATTCAAGCTAATAGCACCAGTCAAACGCTCCATATTAGAAGTCTTCAATATACCATTTTCATTGGTATAAGAAACTGATACACGATAGGGCATGTGTGGTATAGCACCAGAAACATTAACATTGTGGTCTGTACTGAAAGAGGTTTTGAATATTTCATCCTGCCAATCAGTATTTGCCTGACCTAATGCTTTAAACTGAGCACTTGATTCACCGAATTTAGAAGTCACAAATTCTCTAAATTCATTTGCAGACATTACATCTACTTTATTGGGTCTTGTATTAATAGAGAATGTACCGCTATAACCAACTTGTACACGCCCAGACTTTCCTTTTTTAGTATTAATAATAATAACACCGTTAGATGCACGAGAACCATAAATGGCTGTTGCAGAAGCATCTTTCAAAATAGTAAAAGTCTCAATATCATTGGGATGGACAGTAGCCAAAGGATTTGACATACCATTAATACCACCGTCATCTACAGGCACACCGTCAATAACAATCAACGGATTATTGGATGCAGACATAGAAGAACCGCCACGCACACGAATTGTAGCACCAGCTCCCGGAGCACCACCGTCAGTAATCACACTTACACCGGCAGCTTTACCAACCAACATATCAGTAGCAGATGTAACAGCACCTTTTACCATTTTATCTGCACTAATAGCCGTAACAGACCCAGTCAAATCATTCTTTTTGGCTGTACCGTAACCAATTACGACCACCTCGCCCAACAATTCCGCATCATCTTGTAATGTAATAATTACTGAAGGAGCAGCAGCTACTTCTTGCGTCTTGTATCCGATAAAAGACACGACCAACGTAGCTCCCTGAGGAACTGTCAATGTAAAATTACCATCAAGGTCAGTGATTGTACCATTCGTGGAATTTCCTTTTTCCACTACATTTGCGCCTATCACTCCTCCCAAAGCATCTTTTACATGCCCTTTCACGGTGATGTTCTGTGCATAAGCGCCTACAGACAAGAATAACCCTAACATTAGGGTAAGAATCGTTTGACAGATTCTAAGATTAACTTGCTTCATGCATTTAATAAATTAAAGTTAACAATATTAATTACCTATATAATTATTCGAAAAATAATTTTCGTACTTTTGTTTTCTAACGTCTTTCAAGTACCCAAAACATAACGCAACAAAAATATGCTTTATTAATTTAGTAAAATGTAAGGGAAGTGCAAAATGTGAAGTTCAGGCAATGCAAACGATTGCATATTTCATCTTTCAGCACCTTCACCTTTTTCTCCCAAACTCCCTATTCATCGGATTTTCCGGTGAAACCTCTTTCTTTCGTGCCGCCGCATCTCACAAGTAACTTTCCCGACTATCATACGAATCGCATATCCACCTTTGATTCCGCATTTTTCCCTCCTAACATAACTTGTTATGATTCAACAGACAACTACTGCAAAAATCCGCAACAGCTTTGCAGTAATACTGCAACAGCTTTGCAGTGTCGCTGCAACCAGCTTTGCAGTAGCGCTGCAACAGCTTTGCAGTGTCGCTGCAACCAGCTTTGCAGTGTCGCTGCAACAGCTTTGCAGTAACTTTGCAACAAGTTTGCAATGACACCGCATTCCCATGCAGTGAAGCAGACAACAAGCAATTGCCAATCTGCGCGCCCTTAACCGAGGGCGGGTACAAGATAAAACAAGTTTCACCGAAAAAGCCGATGAATAGGGAGTTTGAGAGAAAAGGTGAAAGGGCTGTCTGCCGGACAAAGGTTGCCGTCCTTATCTACGACGCGGACAGTGATATACGCCAAGTCTTTACCGAAGCTTGCTTTTCAAGGTCTTGCATAACCGCTACCTCCAGCAAATCGTTGTTGCGGT
>Ga0073906_1006046_pt1 | contig 10305 bp, 10 predicted proteins | sample Inofromicrocosms_FD_65485 | JGI IMG/M metagenome (GOLD analysis project Ga0073906, IMG submission 65485) | Mouse cecum microbial communities from Vienna, Austria - Inoculum for glucosamine and mucus D2O microcosms | ecosystem: Host-associated > Mammals > Digestive system > Large intestine >... | reverse complement strand
GCCGGCGCCCAGTGCGACCACGTCACCCACGTGTCCACCCAGCTGCCCTATGCCATTACGGTGGCCGGCGTCAGCTTCGTCAGCTTCATCGTGGCCGGCTTTGTCCAGAACGCGGTGATCTGCCTGCTCATCGGCGCGGCCCTGATGATCGCCACCCTGTTCGTCATCCGCTCCGTTACCGGCAAGCAGAACATGTGACCCATTCTTCCCTCCATGCAAAAACCACCCGCGGACGGCTGTGCCGTCCGCGGGCGCTTTTTTCTTTTTGCACACAGCGGTCAAGGGGAGGTCAGAACAGCCAATCCAGCTGTTCCTCCGACAGCTCCACGTGGTAAAACAGCCGGAAAAATTCCCGCACCTCGTCATCCACGTCATAGGCCGCCGCATCCGGGTAGAGCAGCCCCGCCAGCCAGCGGACGCCGATGATGCGGTTGGGCCCCGGCGGACGCTCGATCCAGCTGAAGGGCGCGCTGGGCGCGCCGTACACCGCCCCGTTTCGGACAGCTGTGAGGGCGGCGAAATCCGGGTCGTTCAATATTCCCGCGGCGGCGGCGCTGCCGCTGAGGCTGGCCTTGGGCTCCCCGTTGACCACGATCACGTCCGGGTCCCAGGCCAGCAGCTGCTCCAGGGAGATCCGCACGCGGGCGCTGCTGAGCTCCACGTCCGCCACATTGACGGCCCCGGCCAGGTCCAGCACCTGCCCGTGGAGGGAGCCGGCGGGGACGGTCTCCAGGGAGTCCTCCTTGTTGCCGTAGTATACCCGAACCCGCTTCTCTTCAGGGAGCTGCATCTCTGCGGCCTCCTGCAGAGTATCCGCCGCATAGGCGGCCAGAGCCTCCGCCTGCTCCTCCGCGCCCAACAGCTCCCCCAGCAGGCGGTAGGCGGCAGGGGTGTCCGCCAGCTGGTCGCTGACCACCACCACGGGAATGCCCAGGCGCTCCGCCAGCCGGTCCGCCTGCTCCGCGTCCTCCGCGCCGCCGCCGGAGACCTGGAGGGCCATGTCCGGCCCGGCGGCAATGACCGCCTCGTAATTGACAGCGTCCCCCATGCCAAGGTTGGGCAGGCTGTGGTATTTCTCCGGGATCACGCGCTTCTCCACATCGTTGAGCGCGTAATTCCAGCCCAGCAGCCTGTCCGGCGCGACGGTATACAGATAGATGGCGGCGGTGGGGTCGGTGGGAAATACGGATTTGATGCCGGCGGGGACGGCCAGCGTGCGCCCGGCCATGTCCGTTATTTCGCGGCTGTCCGGATCCGGCGGCCCATCCGGCTGTCCGCAGCCAGCCGCCAGAAGGAGCAGGCACAGGACGGCGGACAGGATCCTTTTCGTGGCTTTCACAGGGAACCTCCTCCCCACAGGCGGCGGGAATTGACATTCCGGCGGCGGTGTGGCATACTGTTGATGAAAACGAATCGCTGTTTGACACAGCACTGTCAGGAAGCGTATCACAGGAGCAGGCATCTGTCAAGGGCGCAGGTTGGGGGCGGGATCATGGAGTTTTTTTACAGGGAAGAGGAGCGGCGCGCCCGGCGGCGGTACCGCCTGGTACTGCTGGCCCTGCTGGCGGCGCTGGGGGGCGCTGTGCTCCTGTCCTTTGGCATCGGCTACTATCCGCTGACCCCCGGCCAGGTGTTCCGGGCCTTTTTGTCCCGCTTCGGGTACGGGGGGGAGCTCCAGCCCCAGGCGGCGACCATCTTCTGGCGCATCCGGCTGCCCCGCATCCTGTCCGCCGTGTGCATCGGCGCGTCCCTGGCGGCGGCGGGAGCCGCCTATCAGGGCATGTTCCGCAATCCGCTGGTCTCGCCGGATATCCTGGGGGTGTCCTCCGGGGCGGGCCTGGGGGCGGCGCTGGCAATTTTCAGCGGCGCGCCCGGCTGGCTGATCCAGCTGGCCGCCTTCGCCGGGGGGATCGCCGCCGTGGCCCTGACGTATCTGGTCAGCCGGCGGGCGGCGTACACCCAGACATTGAGCCTGGTGCTGGCCGGCTCCATGGTCATGGCCCTGTGCAACGCCGGAGTCACCATGATCAAATACGTCTCCGACCCCAACGGCGCCCTGCAGCAGATTACCTTCTGGCTCATGGGCAGTCTGACCCGCGCCAGCCTGGATTCCCTGGCCCGGAGCGCGGTCCCCATGGGGGTGGGACTGGCGGTCCTGCTGGCCCTGCGCTGGCGGCTCAACCTGCTGACATTGGAGGAGGAGGAGGCCGGCAGCCTGGGCGTCAACGTCCGGCGCTGCCGGCTGCTGGTGATTTTTTCCGCCACCCTGCTCAGCGCCGCCGCCGTGTGCCTGGGGGGGCTCATCGGCTGGGTGGGGCTGATGGTGCCCCACATGGCGCGGGCCCTGGTGGGGGCGGACTACCGGCGGCTGCTGCCGGCCAGCGCCCTGCTGGGGGCGGTCTATCTGCTGCTGATGGACGGCCTGGCCCGGTCCCTGCTGTCCCTGGAGCTGCCCCTGGGGGTGGTGACCAGCATCGCGGGCGCGCCGTTTTTCATCTGCCTGATCTGTAAGCGAAGGGGGCGGTGAGGATATGCTGCTGGAAATACAGGACCTCTACGGCGGGTACGGCGGCCGGGACGTGGTCCGGGGCGTGAGCTGTCAGGCGGACGCGGGAGACATCCTCTGCCTTCTAGGGCCCAACGGCTGCGGGAAAACCACCCTGTTCCGCCTGGTGCTGGGGGCCCTCCCGATCAGAAGGGGCAGCGTCCGCATAGACGGGCGGGAGGTGTCCTCCCTCCCGCCCAGGGCCCTGGCAAATCTGGCGGCGTATATCCCCCAGTCCCACAGGCCGGTGTTTGCCTACACCGTGCTGGAGGTGGTGACGATGGGGCGGGCGTCCCACTTTTCGGCCTTCGAGGCCCCAGGGACCGTGGATCGGGACGCAGCCTTCGCGGCGCTGGAAAAACTGCACGCGGCCCATCTGGCCAACCGCAATTACGCCGCCCTCAGCGGCGGGCAGCGGCAGCTGGTCCTCATTGCCCGGGCCATCTGCCAGAATGCCAGGGTGTTCCTCATGGACGAGCCCGCCGCCAGCCTGGATTACGCCAACCACCAGCTGCTGATGGACGTGGTGCGGGAGCTGGCCGGGCAGGGGTATTGCGTCCTGCTCTCCACCCACGGCCCGGAGGACCCGGTCTCTGTGGCAGACAAGGCGCTGCTGCTGCGGGAGGGGCAGGCGGTGGCCTTTGGGAAAGCAAAGGAGGTTATCACGCCCCAGGCGCTGGAGGCCGTGTACGGCATGGAAATGGACGTTCTGACCGTACATGACCGGTACGGCGCGGAGCGGACCATCTGTCTTCCGGTGAAAAAGCCCTGAACGACAAGGCGGCAGTCAGAGAAAATTCCCTGACTGCCGCCGCCTGTTTTCCATAAATTACAGTACCTTGGCCAGAAACACCTTCAGCCGCTCGCTGGAGGGATTCCCGAACAGCTCCTGGGGGGTGTTCTCCTCCAGGATGACGCCGCCGTCCATGAAGATGACCCGGCTGCCCACCTCGCGGGCGAAGCCCATCTCGTGGGTGACCACCACCATGGTCATACCCTCTCTGGCCAGGTCCCGCATGACCTCCAGCACCTCGCCCACCATCTCCGGGTCCAGGGCGGATGTGGGCTCGTCAAAGAGCATCACCTCCGGCTCCATGCACAGTGCCCGCACGATGGCGATGCGCTGCTTCTGCCCGCCGGACAGCTGGCCCGGATAGGCCGCGGCCCGGTCCGCCAGACCCACCCGCTCCAGCAGGGACAGGGCCTTCCGCTCCGCCTCCTCCCTGCTCTTCTTCAGCACCTTGACGGGGGCCAGGGTCATGTTCTCCAGAATCGTCATGTGGGGGAACAGGTTGAAGTGCTGGAACACCATGCCCATCTTCTGCCGGTGGATGTCGATGTTCACCTTGGGGTCCGTGATGTCCACGCCGTCAAAGGTGACGCTGCCGCCGGTGGGCCGCTCCAGCAGGTTCAGACACCGCAGGAAGGTGGATTTGCCGGACCCGGAGGGCCCGATGACCACCACGACTTCTCCCCGGCGGATGTCCGCCGTCACGCCGTTCAGGGCGTGGATCTGTCCGCCCTTGAAATGCTTCTCCAGGTTCTCCACCCGGATGAGTACCTCGCCTTTACCGCTCACTGCTGCGCAGCCTCCTCTCCAGTTTATTCACCAGCGCGGCCAGCACCATGACCATGGCCAGATAGATCAGCGCCACGCCGAACAGGGGCATGAATCCGCCGTAAATCTTGCCTGTGATCAGCTGCGCGGCCTTGGTCAGGTCCCGCAGGCCAATGACTGTGACGATACTCGTCTCCTTCAACAGGGTGATCAGCTCGTTGCCCAGGGCCGGCAGGATGTTCTTGATGGCCTGGGGGATGATGATGTGCCACATGGTCTGGACGTAGTTCAACCCCAGGCTCCGCCCGGCCTCCATCTGCCCGGCGTCCACGCTCATCAGGCCGCCCCGGATGATCTCCGCCACGTACGCGCCGGAGTTGATGCCGAAGGACAGCGCCGCAATGCCCACCAGGTTCCGGCTGGATTTGAAGATGACAAACCCCATGATCAGCAGCTGTACCATCATAGGCGTGCCGCGGATGACCGTGGTATAGATCCTGCACAGGCCATTGAGGAGGCCCAGCAGCAGGCCGGACCGCTCCTCCCGCCGCTGGTCGTGGAACGTGCGCACAATAGCTACCAGCAGCCCCAGCACAAAGCCTAAGATCAGGGCCAGCACCGCCACCTTCAGCGTGTTGCCGATGCCCTCGATATACATGTTCCAGCGGCCCTCCTGTACAAAGGCCTGATAAAAATCCTTGTTCAGCTCCTCCCAGGGCCCCAGCACCGCTCCGCCCCGCGCCGTTTCCAGCAGCTGCTCACACCAGTTGATCCAGCCCATCACACCACTTTCCTTTCCTCAATCTCTTTATATCAGAAAGGGCGGCATCAGCCGCCCCGTCTGGATCCTGTTTCTGTTACGCCTGAATGTACTTATCAATGATCGCCTGAATGGAACCGTCGTCGGTCAGCTCCTTGAGGATGCTGTTGAGCTGGTCCAGCATATCGGCGCTGCCCTTCTTCACGGCAATGGCGTAATCCTCGACGGTGAACTCGGTGTCCAGGATCTTCAGGCCGGGATTGGCCTCCACATAGGCCTTGGCGGGCTCGTTGTCGATGACCACGCAGTCCACTTTGCCGGCCAGCAGGGCCTGCACGGCCACGGAGCCGTTCTCATAGGCCACCACGTGGTCCTCGCCATAGCCGCCGTTCTCCGGCGTGTCGGAGCAGTAGATGTAACCGGTGGTGCCGTCCTGGGTGCCGATGAGCTCGGCGTTGGACAGGTCGTCAACAGTCTGGATGGGGGAGTCCTCCGGGACAATGATCACCTGGACGCCGGTGGCGTAGGAGGTGGTGAAGTCCATGTTGACAAGCCGGTCCTCGTTGACGGTGATGCCGGCCATGGCGATGTCGCTCTTGCCGTTCTGCACGGCCTCCAGGGCGGCGTTGAAGTCCATGTCGTCCACCACCAGCTCCAGGCCCATCTTCTCGGCGATCAGCGTGGCGATCTCCACGTCGATGCCCTCGAAGCTGCCGTCGTTGGCGACCATCTCATAGGGAGGGAAGGATGCGTTGGTGGACATGTGCAGCTTGCCGCTCTCCACCACCAGGCTGCCGACGTCAACAGCATCGCTGCCGGAGGCGTCGCCGCCCGCGGTCTGGGAGCTGTCCTGGCCGTTGGAGCCAGCGCCGCCGTTGTTGCCGGAGCTGCCGCAGGCGGCCAGGGCCAGCACCAGGGTCAGGGCCAAAATCAGAGAAAATACTTTTTTCATTTCAAATAGCTTCCTTTCGTTGCCGCCTCTCCGGCGGCGATCTTCCAAACCTCCGGCCCGATGGCCAGAGCATATGTGAGCATACTACAGCGGCGGACAATTGTCAATGGAGACTTGTACAAAAATGTATAAATATTGACTTCAAATCTTGTAATTTTGTCATTCAGCGGAAAACAACGGCAGGATTGCCAAAAGAGCAGGGGTGGACGGCATGCAAAAAATGAATATATGCATGCATTATTCATTTAGGTTTTCATAAAAATCCTGTAGCAGGTCCTGCTCCGTGCACTGCAGCGCTTTGCAGAAACACGCCAGCTCAAAATCCGTCACCGCACGGTCATTGTGCTCAATTTTGCTGATAGACCGCTGGTCGATATTAACGCCCAGTACCTGCATACGTGCAGCCAGCTCCTGTTGTGTGACCTTGCACCGTTTGCGCCGGGCCTTCAATCGGGCGCTGATGACGTTTTTGTTCCCCTGATATCCGGTTGCCCACATCGCCTTTACTCCCATATCGAATATTTCCCTTGACAATATCCTATTCTCAAGGCTAAAATATTCATCATGATAGTAAAGGAGAAAAAACTTATGGAATTATATGCTGAAATCCTCTCTGCCGCCCTGCAATACGGCAAAGTGGAAGTGTCCTTCCCCGGCGGAGCCAGCCTGCAGGATGTGGTCGAGGGACAGTGCTATGCCGCAATCTGCAAGATCCGCCAAATCATCTCTGACCCCGCATTGGATGATCCTGACTGCTTCCGGAAAATTGAGGAGATCGTCTCTGCCCTTAACGCCTTCGGCATAGACACCGGCAGCCGGCACGATTTCTGACCGGATGGAGCACGACAGCAGTCTTGAAATTTCCACCACTTTGCTGCCGCTACAGGCGCAGACAAGGAGCGGCTCCCCGTAACGGGGGGAGTCCGCTCCTTTGCCGATTGTGCGCTTATTGATAGGGGTTCCAGGCGTAGGTGGTGGCGGTGGCCTCACTGACGGAGGACGCATCCCACTGGTGGTCCCGTCCCCGGAGGAATTCGCTGGTCACATTAAAATACATATGGGCGGTCATCCTGGAGACCGAGGAATAGGTGGTCGGGTCATCCCAGGTGACATCCACGCAGTACCACTCGCCGTCCAGACTCACCATATTCCAGGCATGCTCCTGGGTCTTGCTGTAGGCGGTCCCATGGACGGTCATGCACGGGATGCCCACCATGTCCATAAACAGCTGGAAGGTGGAGGTATACCCCAGACAAATGCCTTTCTTCCCGATCAAAAACCCATAGGGGTTGTCGTGGTCCGGGTTGGGCTGTGCGTTCTGCTGGTGGTTCAGGGTGTCGGAGTCATAGCTGCCCCAATCAATCATCCAGTCGTGGATAGCCAGCTCCTTGTCGTAGTCCGACATGTCCGCGCTGATATAGGATTGGATCACACTGTCACACACATCCAGGATTTCCCGGTCCCGCGTATGGAGGCGGCTCCAGTCCCCTGCGTTCCACGCCGCCAGCAGCCGGTCATGGTCATAGCTCCAGGGTTTTTCCGGCTCCGGTGTTTCCGGGACGGCGGCCGGGGCCTCCGCCGGGACGGACGGCGCAGGTACTTCGGTCTGCGCGCCCGTATCCGGCTTTTCTGTCTCGTCCGGCGGCGGGGTCTCCTCCGGCAGCGGCGTCTCCTCCGGCAGCGGCGTCTCATCTGGGCCGCCGGCAGTCTCCGCTGCGTCCGCGCCTTCTTCCGTGTCCTCCTCCGGCTCCGGCGCGGCGGCAGGCTGTACGGGAGCGGCGGGAGCCTGACCGCCTTGCGGGAGCGGGCTCTCCGCCGGCGGCTCGGTTCCCTCAAAATACCTGTTGAAGGTCTCCAGCGCGGCCTGCTGTCCCTCGCAGATCAGCAGCGCCACATAGGGCCCGCGGCTCACGGCGCTGGACTGCTCCAGAAGGGCGGCCTCCTCCGGGAGATACCCCGTAAACGCCCCTGTCCGCTCCTCTATGTATGTCTCCAAAGCCTTCCGCGCGTCTTCTGCGCTGTCCGCCCCGGTCATTTCCAGCACGGCGATCTCCAGCGCGGAGGCGCCCCCGGCATAGAGGATGGTTCCATCTGCGACGTCCTCCGGCTCCAGATGGTAGTAATTGGACACGTAGTCCGCGAAACCGGCCTCCCCGGCGGCGGTCCGCTCAAAATTGCCGGAGCCGCTTTGCGGCGCAAAGAGGGTCTCCGCCATCTGGGCGGTGGTCCAGGACGTCTCCGCGGTGTTTTTTTCCTGTCCGCAGCCGATGAGGACCCACAGCAGGGCGGCCAGGACCAGTAAACTCTTTTTTATCATTGTGCGCTCCTTTTGATGCTTTTCAAGCCGTTCATCATTTTCTGACAGTATATCAGCGCTCGCATTATACTCCCAGCAGGAAAAACTGTCAATGGTTCTGATTGGCGGTCACCGCCGGCAGCGTATCCGCCTCCGCCTGTGCGCTCACAGCGCCTCCCCCAGCAGCATCCCCTCCCGCGCGCCGGTGATCCTGGTGGGCAGGACCTGGTTGTGCAGACCCTCCGCCGCAGTGCCGACCACCATATAATTGGGTGCGTGTCCCTGGTAAACGCCGTCATACGCCTGCTCATAGAGCACGTCGTACACCTGCCCTACGCAGCCGGACAGATAGGCCCGGTGCAGCTCCCCGGCCACCTCCGCCGCACGGGCGGCCCGCGCCTCCTTCACGGCCCTCGGCACCTGTTCCATCTCCGCCGCCGGGGTGCCGGGCCGGATGGAGTAGGGGAAGATGTGCATCTCCGCAAAGCCGCACTGCCGCACGAAGTCCAGCGTCTCGGAGAACGCCTCCTCCGTCTCGCCGGGGAACCCGACGATCAGGTCGGTGGTGACCGCCGGGCGGTCAAAGTATCCGTTCAGTAGTTTTACCGACTGCATATACCGGCTGGTATCATATTTTCGGTTCATTCGCCGGAGGGTTTCATCGCACCCTGACTGCATGGAGAGGTGGAAGTGGGGGCACAGATTTCCCAGCGCCGCCGCCCGGCGGCAGAACGCCTCCGTCACGGTCCGGGGCTCCAGGGACCCCAGGCGCACCCGCATCCCCTCCGCCGTCCGGCAGACCGCCTCCACCAGGTCGATCAGCCCGGTCCCGTCCCGCAGGTCGTGGCCCCAGGAGGAGATTTCGATCCCGGTGAGGACGATCTCCCGGTAGCCCTCCTCCCGCAGCCGCCGGACCTCCGCCACCGCCGTCTCCAGGGGCAGCGAGCGCACCGGCCCCCGGGCATAGGGGATGATGCAGTAGGAGCAGAAGTTGACGCACCCGTCCTCCACCTTCAGCATGGCCCGTGTCCGGGCCGACAGTCCCCCGGCGGGCAGCGCCTCGAAGGTCCGCCGCCCCAGCGCCTGGTCCACCGCCACCACCGGCTCCTTTTCCCGGACGGCGCTCTCCAGCAGGTCCAGGAATTTCATCCGGTCCCCGGTGCCGGAGACCAGGTCCACGTCCAGCCCGCGCACCTCCTCCGGCTTGACCTGGGCGTAGCAGCCGCAGACCGCCACCACCCCGTTTTCGCTCTGCTTCCTGGCCCGGCGGATCATCTGCCGGGACTTTTTGTCGCTGACCGCCGTAACGGTGCAGGTGTTGATGATATACACGTCCGCCGGGCCGTCGAAGGGGACCAGCGTGTGGCCTCGGGCTGTCAGCTCCCGCTCCATGGCCTGGGTCTCGTACTGATTCACTTTGCAGCCCAATGTATAGATTGCCGCCCTCATCCCCTATGCCCCCTTGCTTTTTTCCCTGATCTATGCTATCATTAAAAATTAGGCTCTGTCCCAACGGACAGGACCGCATTTTATATTTGACTCCCATTATATAATACATTTTCCCATACAGCAAGGAGAAATTTATGCACTACTTAGATCACGCCGCCACCACGCCTGTCCCCGCCGCCGTGGCGTCCGTCATGACCAAGGTCCTGACCCAATCCTACGGCAACCCCTCCGCCCAGTACGCCCTGGGCCGTCAGGCCAGGGTCCTGGTGGACAGCAGCCGGGCGGTCATCGCCAGGGCCCTGGCCTGCAGACCGGAGCAGGTGGTCTTCACCTCCTGCGGCACAGAGGGGGACAACTGGGCCATCCGGGCCGCGCTGCACCAGAACCGCCGGGTGGGGAAGCACATCGTTACCACGGCGGTGGAGCACAGCGCGGTGCTGCAGTGTCTGAAAAAGCTGGAGCAGGAGGGGTATGCCGTCACCTACCTGAAGCCGGACGGCGCGGGCCGCGTCACCGCCCGGCAGGCGGCGGAGGCCCTGCGGGAGGACACGGCCCTGGTCAGCGTGATGCTGGTGAACAACGAGACCGGCGTGCGCTTCCCGGTGGAGGAGATCGCCGCCCTGCTGAAAAACCGGGACACGCTGCTCCATACGGACGCGGTGCAGGGGTTCCTGAAAATGCCCTTCACCGCCAAATCTCTGGGCGCGGACTATATCACCCTCTCCGCCCACAAGATCGGCGGGCC
>Ga0073906_1006044_pt1 | contig 10308 bp, 5 predicted proteins | sample Inofromicrocosms_FD_65485 | JGI IMG/M metagenome (GOLD analysis project Ga0073906, IMG submission 65485) | Mouse cecum microbial communities from Vienna, Austria - Inoculum for glucosamine and mucus D2O microcosms | ecosystem: Host-associated > Mammals > Digestive system > Large intestine > Cecum... | reverse complement strand
GCGTTTACGGATGGCACCCACACCACCGTCCAGGGCTGGGAAGTAGACAACGGGGCCCGGCTCTTTACTTGGACCCACCCCAAAGACAACCACGATCCGGCCACCGTCACGGTACAAGAGGTCCAAGCCCCCAGGGGCTACCTTATGGACCCCCGGCCTCAGACCGTCGTAGTGGCCCCCACCTATACCCGTGTCACCCACGTGGAGACCTGGACAGTAACGATCGTGACTGAAACCACCAGCAGTACTGTCATCGACATTGAGACCGGCGAGGTGGTGGCAGAATCCTCCTCTTCCTCCAGTGCCGAAACCAACAGCGACCCCCAGGTAGAGGAGTTCACGGACTTCATCGAGGGTGACCGGGAAACCACCATGACCTTTGTGAATACCGCCATGCCCTGCTCCCTCACCATCTACAAGCACGAGACCGGCAACAAGGGCGTTGCCCTGGAGGGGGCCACCTTCCGTGTCCGCTACGCCGACCCCAACATCTCCGCCCAGACCTGGACAGAGACTACCGACGAAAAGGGCGAGATATACATCGCCCTCCCCTATGCGGGTTCTCTTATTGTGGAAGAATTGTCCGCCCCGGAGGGATACGTTATGACCTCCAAGACCACCTACGACGTGACTGTCGCCAAGGGGGAAAATAAGGTTCTGGACATCCCCAACGACAAAAAGACCCAGTTGATCGTATTGAAAAAGGACGCACAGACTGGCCAGCTGCTGGCGGGAGCCACCATCAAGGCCACCCTCCTGCGCTCCAATACCCCGCCCTTTGAGGCCGGACAGTCCTTTACGGCGACCACTGGGACAGACGGGAAAGCTGTTTTCAGCAACTTGATACCCGGTGAGTATCGAATCGAGGAGACCGCCCCGCCCCAGTATTACCAGGGGACCGATCAGGTCCACACGGTGAACATCCCGGAGGGCAACAGTGAAACCATCACTGTGGAATTCCGCAACGAGCCTTGGACTGGGCTGACCATCAAGAAGGTGGACGCCACCGATGGTCACGGTCTGCAAAACGCTGTGTTTAAGCTATACGAGGGGACAGACGCCGAAAAATCTAAATTCCTGGGGGATTTCCAGACCGATGAAAACGGCATCGTAGTCGTGCAGAAGCTGGAGAGTGGCAAGTATTACACCATCGTGGAGGCACAGCCGCCCCATGGGTACTTTTTGGACGCTGAGCACAGCACCCAGACTGTCCTGATCAAGCCTGAAGCCCTGGATGGCAACCTGACCGTGGTCTTTCGCAATATGCCCAAGCCCAAGCTGCTCATTGAGAAAGTGGACGCCAAAACGGGCATCCGCCTGCCGGGCGCTACCTTCCGGGTGGCCCGCCGGGGCAGCAGTGAATACCTGGATGTGACCACCGGCGCGGATGGGACCGTGCTGTTGGAGAACCTGGAGCAGGACTGGTACACCGTCCATGAGTTACGCGCCCCTACCGGCTACGCCGCTGATGATACCCACTATGACATCGAGCTGATCCCCGGCAAGACCTCTGAACTGACGGTGAAGAACCACCGGAAACCGGGGATGCTCATCACCAAGCTGGACGCCGACACCGGCGAGCGTCTGCCTGGGGCAGTGTTCCGTGTCACCCGCCGCAACAGCGGGGAAAGCATTGATGTGACCACCAACGCCAACGGCACCGTCCTGGTGGACACACTGGAGCCTGGGTGGTATGAGGTCTACGAACTCCGTGCCCCCACCGGCTACACCGCCGACGATACCCACTACGATGTAGAACTTGTTTCTGGAAAAACCGCCGAGTTGACCATCAAAAACCGCAAACGGCCCACCCTTACCATCGAGAAGATCGACAGCATGACTCTCCAGCCGCTGGAGGGTGTGGTATTTGAGATCAGCGTTAAGGATGGTAAGTCCCTGGGACAGTTTTCCACCAACGCAGAAGGAAAAATCGTCTTGGAGGACGCTGACCCCAACCAGATCTACCAGGTGCGGGAGGTCCGGGCTTTACCCGGCTATCTGGCAGATGATACTATCCATGAATTCACGCTGAAAGAAGCCGAAAACGGCGTTATCAAGCTGACGAACACCCCGGAGCACCCCCTCATCATCTCGAAGAAGGACGCCATCACCGGGGAGCCCATCCCGGACACCATTTTCCTGGTCAGCCATTCGGACGGGCGGCTGGTTGGCGAGTACCGCACCGGCAGCAACGGTATGGCCACTGTCACCAGCAAGGATGTGGTCCCTGGCTGGTATCTCATTAAGGAGGTCAAGGCCAATCCCGGCTACATCGCCAGCAGTGAAACCAAGATGGTAGAGTTGAAGCTGTCTGCCCCCGCCGTGGTGGAGTTTGTGAACAAGTCTCGCACTGGCCTTCAGATCCGCAAGGTGGATGACATGACCGGCCAGCCTCTGGCTGGGGTGCAGTTTAAGGTCACTGAAATCTCCGGGGCCATCATTGGAACCTTCACCACAGACGCCGATGGCGTTATCAACATCCCGGACCGTGAGGAAGGCTGGGTGCAGGTGACGGAGGTGAAGCCCCTGGATGGCTACAAGCCTGACCCCGCACCCAGAAACATCGAGTTGAAATCCGGTAAATTGAATGCGGTAGAATACCGCAACCAGCCCTACCCGGTCCTCAAGATCGTGAAACTGGACGCTGAAAGCAAGCAGCCCCTGGAGGGGGTAAAGGTGAAGGTGTTGGACAAGCTGCACCGTGAGATCGGCACCTACACCACTAACCGGCTGGGGCAAATTCTTCTTTCCGGCGTGGATGGCGGTGAGACACTGTATGTGCAGGAGGTGGAGGCCCTTCCTGGGTACGAGTTAGACGAGACGGTCCATGAGGTCACTCTGGCCTGGGGGCAGACCAGCATAGTGGAAATTTTTAACAGGGAGAAAGCTACCCTCCGCCTCAAAAAGGTGGACGTTGAAACCAAGGCTCCTATCTATGGGGTAGTATTTAATTTGTACGATGCCAAAAACAACCTCCTTGGGGAGTACACCACCGACCAGAACGGCGTCATCGAGTTCCCCCGTGAGCTGCCCGCTGGGAAGTACAAGCTGAAGGAGGTCCAGGCAGCCGGATATGTGGTGGACCCCACCATCCGCACGGTGGAGGTGAAGTCTGGAGAAACCACAGAGATCACCATTGAAAACCGCCCCATGCGCGGATATATCCAGATCATCAAAAAGGCGGCAAATGACAACCCCATCACCAAGGACAAGGCCGGGGCGCTGCTGGAGGGGGCAACCTTCAAGGTCTACAACGAGAAGCTGGAGGTAGTGGACACCATCACCACCAACAGCAAGGGAGTTGCCACCACCAAGGCTCTCCCCTTGGGGACCTACGGTATCAAGGAGGTCAAGGCCCCGGAGCATTACCTTCTGGACGGGAAGGTGTTTTACGCCACCCTCAAGGTCCACGACGACTTGGTGCGCTTCGAGGTGTTGAACAAGAGCGAAGATGTAAATGTCTCGGTCGAGAAGCGTGGCAACCAAGAGGTATTGGCTGGGGACATCATGTCCTACGATCTCAGCAACATCCGCAACGATTCCAATGTGGCGCTGGAGGAATTCTACCTCCATGACCAGTTGCCCACCGATGCTGTGCGCCTGGGAAAGATCGTCACCGGCACCTGGTCCGAGCGACTGACCTACTCGGTGGAGTATCGCACCAACAAGAAGGACAGCTACCGGACCCTGGCCTCTGGGCTTTCCAGCAAGACCAGCCACACCTTGGATTGTGGCCGGGAAGCCCTGGGCCTTGCCGCTGGGGAATATGTCACTGACATCCGGTTTAACTTCGGCACCGTTCAGCCGGGATTCCATGAGGAGCAGAAACCTACCATCTATGTGACCACCCTGGCGAACCTCAAGAGCGGCTATCGGATCATCAACCGGGCGGATGTGGGCGGCAGGACCGGCGACGAGTGGGTCACCGCCAAGGACACCTGGATCACCGTGGTTTGGAGCAAGCCCAAGGGCAAGCTGCCCAATACCGGTATCTGACAAAACAAATTCCCCAGAAAGGCGGGGGCGGGAGTGATCCTGCCCCCGTTTTTCTATGGGGAGAAAGGAGCAATATGAAACAAGCAAAGGTAATTGCCCTTGCCAACCAAAAGGGGGGTGTGGGCAAGACCACAACGGCCCTCAACCTGGGGGTGGGGCTTGCCAACGCCGGAAAGAAGGTGCTGCTGGTGGATGCAGACCCACAGGGGAGCCTTACCGTCAGCTTCGGCATCAAGAAGCCGGATGAACTGCCCCTTTCCTTGGCAAACATCATGCAGTCCGCCATCATGGAATCTCCCGTTTCGGTGGAAAATCTCCTTCAGCACAGTGAGGGGGTGGACTTTATTCCCTCCAACATCGAATTGTCCGGTGTGGAATGGAGCCTTTTCAACGCCATGAGCCGGGAGTTTGTCCTTCGGGAGTGCCTTGCACCGCAGAAGTCCCGCTACGACTATATCCTCATCGACTGTATGCCCTCCCTGGGGATGATGACCATTAACGCCCTCACCGCGGCGGACAGCGTTGTCATCCCCACCCAGCCCAGCTTTCTCTCCACCAAGGGGATCGGCCTGCTGCTGGGGTCTGTTGCTAAGGTGAAGCGGCAGATCAACCCAAAACTCAAAATTGATGGTATCCTGCTGACCATGGTGGACAACCGCACTAACAACGCCAGGGAGGTCGGGGAGGCGCTGCGGTCCGGCATCGGCCAGAAGCTGCGGGTGTTCGATACCGAGATCCCCTTTTCGGTCCGGGCGACGGAGTGCAGCGTGGAGGGGAAAAGCATTTTCGCCCACGACAAGGGCGGCAAAGTAGCGATGGCCTATGGATCCCTGGTAAAGGAGGTGGCCGGCCTTGAGCGGGAAGTCCATAGACCTGGGCCTGACCGGGTACGATGAACTCTTTATGACCGGCACGGAGCGGGCGGAGAACCGCCTGCCCAAGATCCAAGACATTCCCCTTTTGGAGATCGACGATTTCCCGGAACACCCTTTCCAGGTGCGCCTGGACGCAGACATGGATGAGTTGGTCCAAAGCGTGAAGGAACGGGGCATCATCACCCCCATCACCCTGCGGCAGAAGGAGGACGGGCGGTATGAGATCGTCTCCGGCCACCGCCGCCGGAAGGCTTGCGAACTGGCGGGGCTGGACACGGTGAAGGCAGAAGTCAAGGAGTTGAACCGAGATGAAGCCATTATTCTGATGGTGGAATCCAACTTGCAGAGGACTACCATCCTTCCCAGCGAGAAAGCGTTTGCTTACAAAATGAAGTTAGAAGCTATGCGGCGGCAGGCTGGTAGACCGTCCAAAGAAAATGGTGTCCCAGTGGGACCCAATTTTCTTGAGGGTAAGTCGAGAGAACTTTTGGCTGCAAGTTCGCCAGATAGCAACACACAAATTCAAAGATATGTTCGCCTAACCAACCTTCTCCCCGACCTTTTGTCAAAGGTAGACGAGGGCAAAATTGCCATGCGACCCGCCGTTGAACTGTCCTATCTGGCTGAAAAGGAACAGCAGGCCATTTTGGACAGCATCGAAAGCGAAGATTGTACCCCCTCGTATGCCCAGGCCCTCAAAATGAGGCGCTTTTCCCAGGAAGGAAATCTCACCGATGAGGTTATTCTGTCCATCATGGAGGAAGAAAAGCCCAACCAGAAGGAGCAACTCAAGATACCAAAGGAGCGTATCGCCAAGTTTTTCCCGGAGGGGACGTCCAGGGAAAAGATGGAGGATACCATCGTCAAGGCTCTGGAGTTGTACCGGAAACGGGAGCGTTCCATGGAGCGGTAAATTTGCCCAAGGGGGTAGTCTGCCCTGTTGGGGGAGGGTGAAACACAGACTTTCCCCCTCTTAAACTCCCCCTATATATTTCTTACCAGCTGAAAGAAAGAACCTGTTTCTCTTTCATCTGGTAATTCTTTAAGAACAGGAGATGAGTATTTGAAAGGCAAAGAAAAGCGTATGGCCGGAGATTACGAAATCATCCAGTCTGTATATGTTGGCGACAAGGAAGTGGTTCTGGGGGAAAACCCGGCGGACACATCCGACAGAAAGTATCTCTGTTCCCTTTGTCAGCATAGTGATCTGGTCGCTCTCCATCAAGACCTTTTCATCAGCGATAACTACCTGGAGGTGATGAAAATTTTTGGTGAGCGGATCGTTCAGCAGGCGGAAAAAGTGCGGCAAGAATTATCGGCAGCAGAGGCGCAGGGTGTTTCCACCGTCCCCCTTTCTGCGGCAGACTGTATCCCTCTTTCCCCATCGGATGACCTGACTGGGAAGATCATTGTTATTCGGGCGGAGGTCCTTCGCCGGGAGTATCAGACAGCAACCCATCAGCTGAAATATTGCGGCGGTGGCTTTGGAGCCGCTCCCAATAAGAATGGCTCCGCCGTTTTCTGCACAGACCTTTTTTCCGGGCAGGAAAGCCGTTTTGAGCGGTGGGATGTGCTGGGAACCATGGAACCGGAAATGCTGCCCGATTGGGCGAAGCGGGGTCTTGCCAACATCCAACAGAAAACCCGGAAGCAAAAGGACAGGGAGGCGCGGTGAAATGAGAGAAAATCAAGGCTACCACATCACCGACTCCATCCAGATCGGGGACGTTGAGTTTGTTGCGGGAGAATTAGCAGCAGCCCCGAACTCCTATGTTACCTGGGAGTGCAAAAATGGCGATGATTACTTCTGGGGTCACTACTTTTCGGACCGGTTGGCGGCAAAGCGCGACCTTCTGGAGCGGGCGGGCCATGAATTGCAGTACCAGGAGAGGATGAGGGAAAAAGCAACCAAGGAAAAGGAGCGTGAGCGATAATGGAGATGACCTTTCGACCCGCCACCCCTGGGGAGCGGCTGTACACCTATGACCAAAGCGCCCAACTGAACAGCCAGACCGGCTGTATCGGCCATCTGCGAGGGGATATGGGCAAAAGCGGCAAGGAGTTTCATACAACCTGGACAGGCCACTACGATGACTTGAAAACCCCCGATTTCAAGGCGGATCTGGATGAAGTTATCAACGCCCTACGCTTTGATGAAAGCCGTGGCGGTGTGCTGAAAAACCGGACCGCTCTTGACCGGTTCTGTCACAGCCAGCCGGAAAGCGGCTTCGGCGGCGAGTCTCAGGATTTCGGTTTTCGGGCAGATACAGAAAAGTTTTCCTACCTGTTCCGGCTAAACCCCAACCAGGGGATGTACAACCTGTACTGTTACTGCTACCGCCGGGACTGGCTGGACCGGCACATGAGAAATGCCGAGCGAGGTATCCGGTTTATTACGCCCGACTTCCGTGAATTATTTCGCATTCCCGATGGGGATAAGGTACGCATCATCGCAAGTGATGGCAGTTTTGAGAACCTGCACTGCCGGTACATTGACGATTATCACATGGAAATAGGATTTGGCTGGAACAGCATCCTTCACATCTGCCAGTTTTCAGAACAAATGAAGCGGGATTGCAGCACCGTTATCCCCCTGCGGTCCTCCTTACCGGAGAAGTGCTTCTCCTTTCTGGAGGAAACCGGGGAGATGATCCTTCTGGAAAAGGGAAAGACCGGCTTTCAACACACCGGCCAATGGGTACAGGGGGGATACTCTCCCCAGGAGGGGGCAAATGCCCTCAACAGCCTGGACGGGACCACCAGGGCGCAGGAGGCCGCGATGAAGGCCGGGGCCTTTTCCGGCTGGGCCTCCCCGGAGGCCGACCCTAAAAATTACGATGAGCAGGGGAACTATATCCAGCCAAAACAGCGAGGGCGGGAACGGTAGAAAGGAGAGAGAATATGCCCAGCAAGTACCAGCAGATCGTGGCCTTGGCGGAGGAAACTGCCAGGGAGATCACCTCGGATACCGGGCGGTATTTGGCCTTTCTCACCACCGCCGCCCACAACTTCAAGTACAGCTTTCGGGACCAGCTGCTGATTTTCGCCCAGAGGTCGGATGCCACCGCCTGCGCCGAAATCAGCTTTTGGAACAGCCGGGGGCGGTGGGTGAATCGGGGAACCAGGGGGATTGCCCTTTTGGTGGATACCGATGCCCCCTACAAGCTGCGGTATGTGTTCGACATGAGCGACACTAACAGCCGCGCCGGGCAGACGGTCCCCGTCTGGCGGATGGAGGTGAGATATGAAGCCGCCGTGATGGAGAGCCTGGAAAACAGCTTCGAGGCAGCAGGAGCGGCAAACCTTCCCACCTGCCTGCTGGAAACAGCCGGTGTTCTGGCGAAGGATAACATCACAGATTATCTTGGAGAATTGACCAAGGTCACGGCGGGGAGTCTTTTGGAGGAACTGGACCCGTTGAATACCGAGGTCTGGCTGAAGGAAACGCTGAAAAGCAGCGTGGCCTTTATGCTCCTTGTCCGGTGCGGCTATGAACCCAGAACCTATTTCTCCCCAGAGGATTTTTCCAGGGTCTGTGATTTCAACACCCCGGAGACGGTCTCCGTTCTGGGGGCCGCAGTGAGCAGCATAGCAGAAGTGGCCCTGAGGGAGATCGCCGCCACTGTTTTCAGCCTGCAAAGGGCGGAGCGGCAAAAGTACACATTTGCAAGCCGGGACGGTATCGGGTATGATAGGGACGGAAGAACAGCAAACCATGTGGACGAAAGGAGCAAGAGAGATGGAGTTGACATACAGGCAGGAGGGGGACTATCTGCTCCCCAACCTCAGCGCGCCGGAGGCCCCGAAACTCGGGAAGTATGGGATGCTGCGGCGGACCTACCTACGCAAGCACCGGAACGCCTTTTACACCGTGATGCAGGTGACCGGCAGGTTGGACGCCCACTTGGAGAAGATCGACCGGCAGGCGGGCGGGATGATGGCCCGGCTCATGGCCCAGATGGCCAGGGAGCAGGGAGTGACCGAGGAACTCAAAGCCCAGGACCAGATGATATGGGTGGGGCTGATGAACAACATCCGGGCCGCAGCGGAGGAGATCGTGTTGCGGGACCTGGTCTACAGCGACTGCTAACTCTCCCCAGTGAGGAAGAACAGCGGCAAATTATCGCAGAAGCGGAGGTGCAAAAAACCTCCGCTTTTTCTATCTCCCAGGAGGATATTGACGCCATTCTGCTTCAGGGCAACAATGTTTCCGGCGGAAAATTCCGCATCTTTGAGCAGTTCCAAAAGCAGGCATCCGCTGCTGAAAATGCAACATTCCTAAAGGATGAGTACGGTGTTGGCGGCACGTATCCTGCGTCTCCGGGCCGCAAGCTGGACGAATGGCACGACCCTTCCGGGCTACAGATCAGCCGGGGGAGCATCGGCGCCCCGGATGCCACCGTTACCCTTTCCTGGAGAAAGGTGGAGAAGCGCATCGGGGAGCTGATAGCGGCGGACCGGTATCTCTCACCGGCTGAAAAGGAAAAATATCCCGCATACCTTCGCAGCAAGGCGGCCCATGAGGCCCGGTGGAAGATCGCCAAGGAATTTCGCTCCATTGTTTATGATTACAACGACTTCCAGACCCAGCTGGGGCAGAAGGAAAAATGTCTGGAACTGTACCCTCTCTCCACCTGTTGGAATGCTTTTGGCTGCGGAGAAAAGAAAATGTCCTCTCGAAAAACCGAGGGCGAATTTGTTCTTCCCCTTATGCGGGAGGCCATGGAGGTCATCATTGGGGAGGACACCCACCTCACCCAACGCTGTAAAAAGGTACTGGAGGACCTAAAGGGACCGCTGGCTGCTCCTTTGGAACCCACCTATGATGAATTGAATCCTCCTCCGAAACCTCCCAAGGAGTACCGGCTGTCCCTGGGGGATACCGTCCACCTTGGCACACAGGAGTATGAAATCATCGCTCTTGGCCCGGAGACAGTACGGCTTTACGATCCGGCCTTTCCCCTCTTTAATAAAGATCTTTCCCGTCAGGATTTTGACCGGATGCTGGCAGAAAACCCGCTAAACGACAGCTTGTCTCAGGCGGCAGATAAACCACCAGCCGCCGCCGAATCCGTAAAAACAGACACACTGGGCTATGATCTGGGATACGGATTCCTGGGTAATGGGGTAACGGTTTGGAACCGCAAGGAACTGCGGTACGGCGACTATAAGACCATCGCCCATATTGACTCTGACCGAAAGGTGGCCTTCTATGAGGACAGCCTGCCGGAAGAAGTCCGGGCAGAGATTGAAGAATATGCCGCCAAGTCTAATATGACTGTCTCCGCAACGCAGGATTCTTTGGTATTCCACACCCCGCCGGTGGAGGAACCGCCCCAAAAAACGAAACCGGATATTCTTGGCCAGGAGGTCCAGATCGAGGACCGGCGGTACATTGTAGATAGTTTAGATGAGACCGGCGGAACAGTCTCCCTCC
>Ga0073906_1006043_pt1 | contig 10308 bp, 6 predicted proteins | sample Inofromicrocosms_FD_65485 | JGI IMG/M metagenome (GOLD analysis project Ga0073906, IMG submission 65485) | Mouse cecum microbial communities from Vienna, Austria - Inoculum for glucosamine and mucus D2O microcosms | ecosystem: Host-associated > Mammals > Digestive system > Large intestine > Cecum... | reverse complement strand
GATACAAGCGTCAAAAGGTCATGCGTTTCATGCTTGCATGAAAAAGGATGACTTTGGGACGCGCAAAACACCGAAAAGTAGCCATTTTTCGCAGAAAAATGAGCGGATTTGAGGTGTTTTCGGATTACGGGAGTGCGTTAGCACGGAGTAATCCGTGTATCATGAGCGTCAAAATACCTTTTGACGCTCTAATCATAATATGTTCCATCGTAGAGCCTGCGGCACGCTTCCCCCACGCCGTTTTGAAAAATCTCCCGTAAATTCTCCTGCAGCTTACGGCCTTGCAGGCTCACGGTGAGCGGCGGGTAAAACCTGCGCCCCTCCTCCCCCACCGCCTCGGCCACGGCCTCGTCGAGCGCGCCGCCCGTACGATAGGACAACCCGTCAGAATCCATTTTCCTGGTCAGAAACGATGCCAGGGTGATGACGTCCACCACACAACGGCACGGACTCTCGGTCCTCCTATATTCGTCCGGGTATCCTTTCGCGCCATTGTACCACACGTGGTGTCCCAATGCCAAATCCGCGTACTCCCGCGTGGATTTCCGCTTTTCCAACATTTCCCAGCCCACGTACGTGTGCAACCGCAACAGCTCCTGCTCCTCCTGGAACAGTTCCCGGTTACGGATGGAATGGATATGATAAAAATGAAGGAGCCCCACGTCATGAAGCATCGCGCCCTTCTGAACAAACCGTAACAAAGCCGCCCGCATTTGCTTTGTTCCCCGCACGTCTTCCCCGGCGGGAACAAAAGCCTCCCCCCTCACGCTTTCCCCTGCGGGAACGCCAGCCTCCCCCCTCACGCTTTCCCAGGCGGGAACGCCGCCAGCCCACGCGCCTGCCCCGATGGGAACGCCGTCAAAAATCTGCGGTTCCTCCTCCATCACCGCCCCACAAATGGCCACGGCCACCTTGGCCACCACCCAGGAACGCACGTAAATGTCCGGCGTGCATTTCCCAAGTACCGTGAGGAGCACCTCGTCATACGGCGGGCATCCGTCCAATTCAATATAAGAGGAAATGAACTGGTTCAAGTAAAAAGCGTGGCCCTGGTCCGCCGGAAGGCCGCTGACGTACCAAAACGCCCGCTCGTTCAGTCTCTGTAAATATTCCCTTTTCTTCCAAATCAAGTCGCGCCCCACGAAATGCTGGTCCGTGAAGTTCCGTTCCGTAAAATTCTCGTTCGCGAATTCTTCCAAAATGTTACAATAGGACATGGGCAGGGTAATCTGGACGTACATGCCGTCAACGGACTGGTCGTCCTCGTTCGCCTGCTCAATCAGCATCTCCATCTTCCCCAGCATTTCCTGGATGGCCGTCAGGCCGCACATGTACTCCATTTCACAATAGGGCCAGTAAAACCGGGGATTCGGCGTGCCGCCATCCCTCTTCATGCTTTCTATCTGCTCGTCATAAAGAACGTGGCTCGACTCCATCAAGTCGGCCAGGTCCTGCGGAGAAAAGTCGGTGCAAAACAAGGAACGCCCGGAAACCATCTGCTGGTGGGTCAGGTACAAAAAGCGCTCCCATGGAAGCCCCGGCGCGAGGTTTTTGTACCAATCATCGCCAAGAACCTGGATGGTATGGCGGACGATGCCTATCTTCTCGCTCTTGTTCTTAAAACGTCCCAGCGACACGTTTGCCATGGCACGGATAATGTATCCCTTCGTCTCCTCGGATTCTATCTCGTCAAAAAATTTCCGATAGGCCCCGGCTTCCGCGAAGCACATGCGGAACCGCTGGTCGTAGGCATCCAAGACCGGATGCTCGACGCCAAGCAACATCCGCGTCTGGGAATACAGTCCCATCCCTTTAAAATATAGTTCACGGATGATACCGTCCTGCATCTTCCTCGTACGGTAAAAACTCAAAAGTGCCTGATGTATGGTACAGTACAAGCCCGAATCCAGATAATCCCCCTTGCAGACCAGGGCGGCGGCAAATTCTTCCAATCCCGTGAGTTCCTCGCCGCCCTCGGCAAAGAGATTGTCAACGGACTGCCGAAACTCGGTACGCAGCAACTCCATGCTGCGCACGCGCAATTTCGCGGCATACGCCCAGTTTTCCCGCAGTGCCTGATACCAGGACGCAAAAGACAAACCCTCCGTTGCCCCAAACGTCGTCCGTTCGGCGATGGAACGCAAGTTTTCTATGTACTCCTTCTGATAGGACTGCACGCGTACGCCCCCTCTCACGCAAGTTTTTGCAATACTTCCTCGATTTTCTTAACGTCTATGGGCTTTGCCAGGTGGAAGTCCATCCCCGCCTTTCGGGACCGCCTGACGTCTTCCGCAAACACGTTGGCCGTCATGGCCACGATGCAAATATCTGCCGCATCCTCACGATCCAATGCACGAATACGGCGGGTTGCCTCATAACCGTCCATCACCGGCATCTGGATGTCCATCAAAATCAAGTCATAATAACCCGGCTTCGACTCCGCGAACATCCTCACCGCTTCCTCGCCGTTGTCAGCCGCCTCGATGGCAATTCCCATGTCGGAAAGCAACTCGATGGCGATTTCCTGGTTAAGCAGGTTGTCTTCCGCCAGCAAAAAACGTTTCCCGCCGTAATCCGCCCCGCCCGGACAATCTGCGGAACCCTTGCCGCCATCCGCCGCCAATCCGCGAATCGCGGAAATCAGCCTGCTTCGAAACAGCGGACAAGGGACAAAGCCGTTAATTCCGGCACGAACCGCCCGGTATTCCATCTGCGGCCAATCCGCCTCGGACACGAGGAGGATTGGAAGACCCTTGCCTGCAATCTGGCGCAGGCAGGCCGCCACGTCCAATGCATACGCCCCGTCCAGGTCCTCGCCCAGCAAGACGGCATGTGGGGCATTTCCCTCATAAAGCGTCTCCGTGAGGAACGTCACCGCGTCCACGCTCTTGCCGACCACCTGCGGCCTCAACCCGCCATCCCGCAAATATCCGCAAATTTTTTCCACTTGCCCGGCATCGTTTTCCACCACCAGCACCGTCTCGCCCGAAAAAAATTTCTGGTTTTCATGTAGGTCCTGAACCTCGAGGGGAATGGCCACCGTGAAGCAGGAACCTTCCCCCAGGCGGCTTTCCACCCGGATTTCCCCACCCATCTGCACCACCAGGCGATGGCAGATGGCCAGGCCAAGCCCCGTTCCCTCGATTTTACTCTGGGTCGTGTTGCCCGCCCGCTCGAACGGCAAAAACACGCGGGTGAGGAACTCCTCGCTCATGCCCATCCCGTTATCCTGGCAGACGAACTCAAAGACGGGAGCCTTTTGCTCCCCGCCCAAAACTTGCCGCAACACGACACGGATACTGCCGCCCTCCTGCGTATATTTCACGGCGTTCCCGATGATGTTGACCAATACCTGGCGAATGCGGAGCGCGTCGCCGACGAGCTCTTCCTCGCGGATGTCCTCGATTTCGAACTTCAACGCCTGCTTTTTCTGCTCTGCCTGCGGCCGCACGATGACCACCACGTCGTGGAACACGTCCGGCAGGGAGAACGGCTCCTTATGAATTGTCATTTTTCCGCTCTCGATGTGGGACATGTCCAGCACGTCGTTAATCAGGCTCATCAGGTGGGAAGACGCCGTCTGGATCTTGCCCAGGCAATCAAGCACACGGTTTTTCTCGTCAATATGTGACAGCGCGATGGTGGTCATTCCCATGATGGCGTTCATGGGCGTGCGGATGTCGTGCGACATGTTCGAAAGAAACACGTCCTTCGCCTTGCTGGCCGACTGGGCATCCTCCAATTCCTCCCGAAGCTTGCGGTTTTCCTCCAACAGGCGGGCAACCCCGCCGGATCCGTCCATGCCCACGCGCTTGTCCGCGTCCTTATGTCCGCACCCGTCCCCATTCTTCGGCCCACGTTCGTCCTCGTACTTGTTCCCGTATCCGCCATCGCTTACATTGAAACGTTTCCTATCCTCTGCCATGGCCTCGTCCCTTCCCCCGCATGTCATCATTTTCTTCGCGCCGACGCACCTTTCCTTGTTTGTCCAGACTTTCTTCTACCTTGTCACGACTTTCATGTACCTCGTCCCGCTCTCTCCTCGCCCCCTCCTGAGCCTTCCCGCGTTCGGCACGCATCCTCTCCCGCGCCACGCGCGCGTCCTCGCGCTCCTTCTGCATGCGCTCTGACACCCGCTTGCGCCCTTCTTCCCGCCGCTTCTGTTCTTCTTTCAGCAAGTCCATCCAGTTCCTCGACGGCGCCGTCGTCTCGCCCCCTTGCCCGGCATCAAACAAGACCTGCCCGCTCGCCGCCGGCACACGATGGTCCTCGGGCGAGGACTGGCCGTTCGAGGACGGTGCCAGCACGACCTCCACGATTCTCTTGCAAATCGTCTCCAAGATGAATTTCATGGTAAACACGATATAACAAAACAGCGGGTTCATCATCAAAAGGAGGACGGACAACGTCACGCTGACAAAATTAAACGATATGGAAATCATCGCCTGGATACTCCCGGCCTTCTTGACGTTCGGGTTTTCTTCCTCCCGGACGCCCATGGCCCTCAAGCTTTCCCTCAGTCCTTCATCCATGGCGAACGCGTTCTCCAAACCCGCCGCTTTGCCAACGGAACCGCCCTTTTGGAAGTAGGCAGAATATTTTGCAAATTCTTTCATCTTATCCTCTGCCCCGCCGCCATCTTTCCTTTGGGCAAGCATCAGCGGAATCCATTTTTTAATCTTGTCCTCTTCCTCCAGCTGGTTTTGCACATACCTCCTATTTGCCAGATAGACAATCAACACCAGCAAGACGTTCATGACCACGTAGCTGCTGACATAAAGGATGCGGATTTCCATCACGTCCTGGTAAGCGTTCATGAAGCGGGTCAGGAACGGAAACACCGTCACCAAAAACATCAGGGCGATATGGGCGTTTATGACCTGTTCGTCCGCCACGCCCTCAAAATGGGCGAAAATCGCATGGTGCACGCGCCACAACTCCGCCAGGGCGATAAAGCTCACGAGGTACACGGTGACTTCGGACCCGATATAGACGACCAGTTCCCACCCATTCATCCCCGCATCCGGCAACGCGATTCCCATCACGATCATCGTGATTCCCACCGCCACGATGGCATCAAAAAAACTGACCAGGCGGTCCTGCCGTTTCTGTACGGTCTCCTTTCCTACCTTCCCCTGCAAAATGTCCGGTTCCATCGTTACCCGTTCCTTCCCTAATTGACCTTCATAATTACTTTTTTCTTTCATCCTCCCGGCAACCAGCGCAGTGGTTGGCCGGGGTCTGACATATTACCCGACACCATGTCTTTTCACAATGAAATCAAGCTCACGCGCCCATTGATGCCCGACGGCACGGTCGGATCCGGCACGCCGCCCATCATCGCCGCGTATGGATTTGGAATGTTCTTTGCCGCATAACGTTCCAAGGTCGTCGCCACCTCGATACGGATTTCATTGTCCCCTTCCTTCAAAAGCGTGGCAATGTCAAAACGATACGTCGGCACGACCTGGATGCCCGCGCTGACTCCGTTTACAAATACTTCCACGCCTTCGTACGCGTCGGAAATCTGCAAAATCATCCGCTTCGGCAACCTATCTACATGCAGTGACTTTTCATAACGGACGAATCCGGAGAACTCTGGCTCCTCCGTTTCCAAGGAATCCGGCAGATTGACTTGTTTTGCCTGTTCAAACTGCGGGTATCGGATACTCGTGCACGTGCTGCGCGTCCATCCTTCGCTGAAATCTTCCGTCTCCATGCCCGCCGCTTTCACCTGCATAACAAGCGGCGTGACCACCTCGCCCGCTGCCTCGTCAAATACGACAATCACGCTCTGTAGCGGTTCCAGTTCCACGTCAAGAATGGTCTTTCCATCACCGTCCCTCGCCTCCACGGACTCCAGACGGTTGTCCCATGCATTATAAGCATATACGTTTCCACTTCGCGGCACGCAAACCTCACCTTTATAAGTTTCCGTCCCTTCATTAATGAACATGTAGACGGGCGAACCATTTTCATAATGCCTATAATGCACCCAGTTACTTGCCGGAGTAATGCTGATTTCCGCCAAATTCAACGCACGCAGTTCTCCCGCCAGCGCGTCCAGGGAAACCACCCTGCATTTTACCGTGTCAAACGGCAACGCCCCGCCGCCGATGACCGCCTTTGGCAGTTCGTCCACGAAAATGACCGGGATACCCGCCTCAAGCAACTTGGCGATTCCCTTGGCCGCCGCCTCGCACAAGAACTTTGTCCTCGGCACGATAAACGCCTTGTATTCTTGCCCGTTGACCTTGAACACGTCGCCGATTTCCGTCCCGAAGCTTCCCGCGTCCGAGAATACGTCCGCAGGCACGATTTCGAAATCAATCTGGGTATCCACAAGCTTCCTGGCCGGCTCCTGCATCAGCATGAAGTCTCCCGTCCACTCGGCCTCGCCCATGTAGAGCATCGCCGCCGGAGCCACGCAATGTCCGTCGTTCATCAACTCACAAACATTGTTCAGATATTTCATCAACGCCCCGAAATGGCGGTACTGCGGATTATGCCCGTGCGCATAAAAATGCGGCGGACAATCCTTATCCGGGAATTCCATCGCGCTGAACGCGTGCGGCACGAAGTGGTTGATGCCTCGCACTAGGAAATGATCCAGCAAATATTTCTCCAGGCGCACGCCCTCGCTCCAACCATAAGCCCCGAAAATCTCGCACATGGCGCGTCCCTTCTTACGCGGCTCGATGGATGCCGCCGAACTGCCGAGTTTTCCCAGCACATAATGGAAAAATCCTCCTTCCCTCTTCGAACCAAAGCTGCCAACACCGCCGTCTTCCTCGCCCTGCGGCATGACCTGGCCGCCAATGTCGTCAATGCCGGCCATGTCCTGCCCGTACAGACCCCGGAAATAGTGACCCAAGCTCGTTCCGGTGCGGGCATGCTGGTTGTTGTCCTCGATGACATGCCCGATGTACTCCACGCCGTGCTCACGGCACCAGTCGCCAAGCTGCATGGAGAAATTCTTCTCCACCAGGCGGCTTACACAGTCCATATAGTCAAATCGGATTCCCGACAGCAAATTCCCGTCAAAGTCCGCGCTCCATACCAGCGGAAGGTATGCGGCGTACTTCTCGCCCCATTTCTCCTTCAGGGCCTCGCCAAGCTCCGCGCTCCACGGCAGGTCGTCCATCTCGCTCACATGCTTTTGTTGCTCGTAAAGATGCCCGTTTCCGAGCTCCGGCTCGTCCGAGAAAAATCCCGCCAGGGTCTTGCCAAAGTCATCCGCGTAATGTGCGAAATGTGGCTCATAGACGGCATCAATCTGCACGCGGCAGGAATCATGATCCATCATGTTGATATAATTCCGGTGCGGACCGCTGTTCCTGGTGGCATGACAGATATGGAGATTCCATTTGCCTTCTGCCGGAACCGTGAACACGAGCTCCTCCTTCGCCGCCTCGCTTGTCAAGTCCACGATATCGGCCTCGGTCGAACCCCCCTCGCGAATCAGGGCGATGGAAATTATCTCGTCCCCCGGCAAAAGCTCCGGCTTCTGCCCCCTGGACATCATCTCTTCAATCTGGTTTTGCTTCCACTCCGGCGCCTCGCGATACTCTGACAAATTGAGGCGCATCTCGCTTCCCGCCCCGCCGCATTCAATGACCTGGTGCACCATGTTCTTCCTGGCCAGCTTCGAGTCCGCTTTTTCCATCGCCCCATTGGCAAACCCGGTCGGGAAATGGCTGTCGTCCAAAATCCACACCTTCATCCCCCGTTTTCTCGCCTCGTCCATGATAATATCCATGTCGTGCCACCAGCCCGGGCCGCAATAATCCGGGTGCGGACGGCTCTCCACGCAGACGGCCTTGATGTTACTCTTCTCGATGACCTCCATGTACTTGCGAAGGACGCCCTCTTCCTCCCCGTGCTGCCAAAAAAACGGGAAAATGTAATTGCCACCTTTCCCGTTCAATAGCTTTGTAATTTTTTCATTCATGGTGCATGCTCCTCCTAATTATAATTGTTTCTGACTTCTATTATAACGAAAGTGGACGAGTTTTTCAATCTATTTCCGAGATTTGTGCACCTCTGGTTACTTTTACGGGGCGGCCACCCAAACGGCCGCGAAACCGTGCGTAAAAAGCGCACGTCGCCCTTCCAGGCATTCTTCTTACAAGTTGCTCTGCTTCGCGTTTATGCTTTTTTGCAGGAAATTTCCCAGGCTCGTGATGCTAAGCAGCGTCACAACCAGAAAAATGCCGGGAATCAGGATCATCCACCACGAATTTGTCAAAAGCGCCTTTTCCGAAAGGGAGAGCATGCTGCCCCACGAAATCACGTGGAGCGGCAGGCCGATTCCCATGAAGCTCAGCGTCGATTCCGCGACAATCGCCCCCCGCACGTTCATGACCACCATGAACATGATGGAAGAGACGAAATTCGGGGCCAAATGGTGCCAAAGTATATGGAAAAAACCACCGCCCATGCATTTTGACGCAATCACGTACTCGCTTTCTCGAAGCCCCCGCACCTCGGTCCGCACGACTTTCGCAATACTCGTCCAACTTGTCACGCCAATGACAAGCGAAATGCTGAACACGTTCGCCTCGCCCAATATTGCCTGAATCAGGACGACGAGAAGCAGGCTGGGAACACTTAGCAAAATTTCCGTAAGCCGCATGAGCAATTCGTCCAGCCACCCGGGCGCGATTCCGCTGGCCGCGCCGAACACGACGGCAATCGCCGTGGAAGCCAACGTGGACAAAACGCCGATGAACAGGGAAACGCGCCCGCCGTACCAAATCATGGAAAAAACGTCCCTTCCCATCGAATCCGTCCCGAACAAGAATTCACCGTTTGGAGGGAGGTTATAATTTTTCAAATCCATGTAGGCGGGATCCTTCGTCATGATCATCTCGCAGGCCAGACATCCCGTCACGATGGTTAATAAAAGAACGATGGCCAGAATCGGCTTATCCCGATGCCTCCTTGGTTTTTGTATCGGAACCACCCGCGGGAAAATTGGCCGTACTCCTTCCTGCCGGCCGATATCCACCTGGTTGGGAGCGTCCTCATTCGGATTTTGGATTCCGACGATTTGAAATTTATCTTCCATCATACTTCACCGCCCCCCTCTTCCGCATCCTCATTCTCCCCCGCGCTTTCCGAGCCGCCGTTGACCCTTGCGGCATCACGCGACGTTTCCCATACCACTTCCGCTTTCATCCGCGGGTCAATCCGCTCGTTGACGACCTGCGCGACGATATTGCAGAGGATGACCAAGATGCCAGACAACAAGCACAACAGCATCAAAAGATTGTAGTCCTTGTACCTGGCGCTTTCATAGGAGAGCGTGCCGATTCCGGGATAGGAAAAAACCGTCTCCACGATGTAGGTCCCCCCCAGCACGTGCGGCACGGAAATCGCCATGATGCTTAAGAAGGATGGCAGCACGTTTCGCAGGCAATGCCGAAATATCATGGCGCGTTTGGAAAGCCCTTTCGCCTTCGCCAAAAGCACGTAGTCCCTCCGCGCCTCCTCCACCATTTTATTGCGGACCATGTACGCATAATACCACAAATGACCCGCCACCACGACCGTCATGGGCAGGACCAGGTGCCAGGCGCGGTCCACCAGGTCCTTGTCCCCCCCGATGGAATACGCCCCGGAACTTGGCAGCACGCGCAGTTCCACCGCGAACAGCAAAATCAAGACCAACGACAGCCAAAATTCCGGAATGCAGCTCATAATCGTGCCAACCCTGCAGATGACGCGGTCAATCCATCTCCCCTCGTGCCAGGCACAAAGCACGCCCAAAAGCAGCGAGAACACGAAAATCAAGAAAAAGCCAATTCCTCCCAAAATCAGCGTGTTCCCCAAACGGCCGCGAATCACCTCCACGACATCCATTTTATATTTATACGAAATGCCAAAATCCCCGTGGAACGCATTGTCCAGCCAACGGACATATTGTACGAAAATCGGGGCGCTAAGCCCCAGCCTCTCCTCGGCCCGCCCGCGTTCTTCCGAACTCATTTTCTCCACGCGGTCGCCATAATAAGACACCAGCGGGTCGCCCGGGGCAAGCCTGGAAACGTAAAAGACCACGATGGACAACAAAAAGACGCTGGACAAAAAGAGCAGGACCTTCCTACCATAGTAATGGCAGCGAGAACGGATTCGGCTTTGTATTTTCATCGTTCACGCCCCCTCTCCGAATTCGGTTCGCCGCGAAAGCCATCTTCGATGATGGACGAAACGCCAACTGACACCGCCACTTTTCCAACCGGCGGCCATGCGGCGGGACGCGCGTTTTTGTAAATCGCAACCAATTTCTTGGTATAGGCATGCCTG
>Ga0073906_1006042_pt1 | contig 10309 bp, 6 predicted proteins | sample Inofromicrocosms_FD_65485 | JGI IMG/M metagenome (GOLD analysis project Ga0073906, IMG submission 65485) | Mouse cecum microbial communities from Vienna, Austria - Inoculum for glucosamine and mucus D2O microcosms | ecosystem: Host-associated > Mammals > Digestive system > Large intestine > Cecum... | reverse complement strand
GGGCGTGCGCGATTACATACACGTCGTCGACCTCGCCAAAGGGCACGTCGCCGCGATCGAAAAGCTGAGCGAAAGCGGCGTCCGCGTCTATAATTTGGGCACGGGAAACGGTTACAGCGTACTCGATATGATTCACGCGTTTTCCAAGGCGTGCGGCAAAGAGATTCCCTATGAAATTCTTCCCCGCCGCGCGGGCGACATTCCGGCGTGCTATGCGTCGAGCGCGAAAGCGGAGCGGGAACTCGGCTGGCGCGCGGAACGCGATCTCGAAACCATGTGCAAAGACCAGTGGAATTGGCAGAGACAAAACCCGAACGGGTATGAGATTGAGAATAGAAAATCCCGCCGATAAACGGCGGGATTTTTTGTAATTCGCGAAAGTGTCGCGTCCGCCCCGTCGCCGTTTGACATTTTCGGGGCTGTGTGTTACAATGCGGTTGTAAAACGGCGGAGTTCGTGAGCGCACGGAAAAAAGCCGTTCGTTGGGAACGGCAAACGGGATGGAAAGATTCAGTCGTTGTCGTCGAGATTTTCGAGGAGGAACATGGGTGGGAGAATGAACTCCTGCGGTTCGATGCGGAAACCTCGGCAGAGGTTGAGAATGGTGTCGAAGTTGCAGGATTTGCATTTGCAGAGAATGATGTTGGACACGGTGGAGGCGGGGATTCCGCTTTCAAAGGCGAGTTTGTACGCGGACCAGTCGCGTTCGTTGAGCAGTTGAATGACGCGGGCAGAAATGGCTTCGCTTGCGTTCATAGAATATTTACTCCTTTGTAAAAAGTTGATAAATATTCTAACAATCCAAAAAACGGGATTATTCCCAAATTTTGACAGCCCGAGTCGCAAGTAACGCGTTTGCGTTTATGGGTGAAAGCAAAAAAAATCGAAAAAACTTTTTATTTTCACCTCGCACGGATTTGACAGGGGGGGGGGTAAAAAGGTGTATGCTGTAATTAGGTTTGACGTTTTTCGCGGGGTTGTCCGCGAAACAAATAATTGCGTAAAAAGGCGTGAATACGCTTGGGAGGAGTAATGGAAACAGAAGTGTTCGCCGAAGTCGGCGACGAAATCGTACGGGTGGAGGGAATCACAAAGACCTTTACGCTTTCAAGAAAACAAAAGAAGATCGAAAAGACCGCCGTGGATCGCAAAGTTGCGGTGGATCGGTTGAGCTTTTCCGCCTACAAAGGGCAGATTTACGGCTTGCTGGGTCCGAACGGCGCGGGCAAGACGACGACCCTGCGCATTCTGTCAACGCTGATCAAGCCGGATTCGGGCGACGCGTTCGTGTGCGGTCAGTCGGTGGTGAAAGAGCCGCAAAAAGTGCGCGACAAAATCGGGTTCATGACGAGCGAACTCAAACTCGACGGATTTTTTACGCCCGACTATCTGTTCGACTTTTTCGGGAATCTGCACGGCGTGGACGGCGAAGTGCTGAAAGCGCGCAAGAAAGAACTGTTTTCCCGATTCGGGATCGACCGTTTTTCCGAAGTGCGCGTCAAGGATCTTTCTACGGGCATGAAGCAGAAAATCTCGCTTGTCGTTTCCATCGTGCACGATCCGGACGTCGTCATATTCGACGAGCCGACCAACGGACTGGACGTTCTGACCGCTAAGGTCGTTACCGACTTTTTGGCGGAACTGCGCGCTATGGGAAAGAGCATTATTTTGTCGACGCATATTTTTTCGCTGGTGGAAAAACTGTGCGATCGCGTCGGGATCATCATCGACGGAAAGACGGTTACGGACGGCACGTTGCAAGAGGTTTGCGCGGGTGAGACGCTGGAAAAACGGTTTTTCGATATTTACGGAGAAGTGAAGGGGGAAACGGTATGAAACTGATCGCGCTCATGAAAAAAGAGTTCAGGCGGTTTTTTCACGATCCCCGTCTGATCGTTACCATGCTGATCCCCGGTCTGATCATTTATCTCATCTATTCCATTCTCGGGGACGCGCTGTGGAGCAAAGAACAGGATACGTATTCGTATAAAGCGTACGTCGCGGGCGAATCGCGGCTGTGCGAGATGATCAATACGGCGTTCGGTTCGGATGAATTTTTGATTCCCGCCGCCGACGAAGAGACCGCCCGCAAAGAGGTGGAAGAGGGCAAGGCAGACGCGCTGATCGTATTCCCGCAGGGCTTTGACGAAGCGGTGAACGCTTATGTTCCGTCGCCGGGAGCAAAAGCGCCGCAAATCAAGATCTATTACCGCGCGGCGGACACGCAGAGCAGTGCGTTTTATGCGGCGGTCACGGGCATTTTAAGCGCTTACGAGGATTCGATCGCAAACAAGTTCGATATCGTCGCGGACAATTTCTCTTCCGATTCGGAGATCGTCGGCAGTGTGCTGGGCGGAATGCTACCCTTCCTCGTCGTCATCTTTATCTTTGCCGCGTGCATGAGCATCACCCTCGAATCGGTTGCGGGAGAAAAGGAACGCGGGACGCTTGCGACCATTCTCATCACCTCCGCAAAGCGTTCGCACGTCGCGCTCGGAAAGGTGATCCCGCTGTCCTGCATTTCGGCGATCGGCGCAACTTCGAGCTTCCTCGGCGTCGCGCTCTCCATGCCCAAACTCATGGGGATGAACGTCGGCGGATTTATCGGCAGCGTCGGCTTTTTGGGGTATTTCCTGCTCTTCTTGCTGATTCTGAGCGTCGTGCCGCTGATCGTTTCCCTCGTATCGGTCGTCTCGACGTATTCCAAATCGGTAAAAGAAGCCTCGGCGTATACGAGTGTTTTAATGATCATAACCATGGTGCTGTCCATCGTTTCGACGTTTGTTTCCGGTATCGGGAATTGGGTCGTCGCCATTCCCGTGTTGAACGCCGTCGTGTGCATGCAGGGCGTGCTGACGGGCTCCTTTTCGCTCTGGCAGTCGCTCGTCTCGGTCGCGGTCAATATCGCGTTTACCGCGCTTTTGGTTTTTGCGATCGCAAAGATGCTTTCCAGCGAAAGAGTGATGTTCGGTACGTAAAGAGTTTGCGAAATTTATCCCCGCTTGTTCTCCGAAAGAGCGCAAGCGGGGATTTTTTACCGTCGTTTTTCGCGGTTAAGAGCCGATTCGACAAAAAAAACGGTCTTTGCGGAGTTTTTTTCTCGTAAAACGGACACAAGTCCGCAAAAATATGGTATGATATCCCGAGAGTCGTCGCCGGTGCGGGATAGGGTATGAAACGAAAAAACGCGCGCGTACAACTGAATCCGAAGATCGAAGCGGATAAAGAGTGGTATCTCTCTCTGCTCGACGAAGAGGCGCAGACCGAATACGAATCGGAGCGTCTTGTTTCCGTGCTCGCCGCGTTGAAATCCTTCTATATCGCGCGCTATCAGCGGAAGATCGGGGAGCTGAAATCGGAGATCGCCGAAATCCGCGCCCGCGAGAATTATTCCGCCGAGGACTATCGCGCCATTCTGACGAAAAACGCGGAAATCGCCGCGGAATATAAAAAGCTGAACGCATACAAGTGTTTTTTCGCCGAGCCGTATTTTGCGCGCATGGACGTGACGGACGCGCGGGAGGGGTATAACAGTTATTATATCGGCAAAAAGGGAGACGTGAATCTCGAAATCGTCGATTGGCGCGCGCCGCTTGCCGTTCGGTATTACCAGAAAAGCCGCGTCAGTTTTCGGATCAACGACTACGAGTATAAAACCGTTCTGCGCCGCGCGCTTTCGGTGAAAAACGGGAAACTTTTAGGATTTAAGAACGAATACCTCTCGGTAAAAGACGTGCTTTCGCCCGAAGAGATCGCGGGGCGGGACGAAGAGATCCTGTTCGATCCGTATTTGCGCAGCATTATCAAGAACCGCAAGGACGACACGCAGATCCGCGATATTATTCAGACGATACAGGAAAAACAGTTCGGGATCATCACGTTGCCCGAGCGGGAAAGCTTTGTGCTTCAAGGTTGCGCGGGAAGCGGAAAAACCATGATTTTGTTGCATCGGCTGAGTTATCTGATGTACAACAACGAAAAACTCCGTCCGCGCGACGTGCTTGTGATCACGCCCTCCGATTCCTTCAACGCGTTTATCGACGAGCTTTCGCAGATACTCGAATTACAGCGTGTGAAAACGGTGACGCTGAAAAACTATTTTTTGCAGGTTCTCTCGGCGGAGGGGATCGCGCTTGCGGAAAAGTTTTCGGCGGCGCGCGAAACGCCCGAATATCTGACCTATCTCTATTCCGAACGCTTTCCGCAAGAGACCGAACGGCGGATCAATAAGCTGTACGACGCGCTTTTCGGGATCTTCGCGGGGGCGGAATGCCGGGAAGTTGCGACGGAACTTTTGGAGGACTGCCGCAAGCGGCAGGAAAAATACGTCCGCATCAAAAACTCCTCGCTCAGGATCCGCCGCGCCGTGCTCGGCGAGATGAAGGACGACAAGGAGGGCGGGTTCTATTTCACGAAGCCCTTCCGCATGCTGATGAGCGCGTTTGTACAGGCGGAGGATTTTCTGTCGTTCGTATTGAAGGAAAAGCCGCGCACGCCCGATTATTTTTTCCGTCAGTTCGTGGAGTTTTACCGTTGCGCGCACTTTATCGCCGCGAACGGGGACAAGATTTTCGCGGGCGCGGAGGAAGATCTGTCCGCGCTGTGCGCTTCGATCGACAAGGAGATCGCCGATCTGCGCCGTTACCGCAGGAAAACGGGCGATACGGAGGTATTTACTTACGAGGAGCGGATCGCGCGCCGCGAAGAGCTGAAACGCGAAACGGAAAAGACGGCGCGCACGGTATCCGAAATGCGGGAGGGAATGGAGCTCTTTCGCGAATTTTTCGGGATCGTGCGGCTTACGGGACACGGCGCGGAACTCGGAAAATGCAAGAACTCCACGGACGTCGCCCGCTGGCTGTACCGCGAAACGGTGAAAAAGGACAAGCGTAAGTACGGACTGAAAGGCATGTTCCCCTCCGACGCGTACGCGCTCTGCGCCGTGCTTTCGCTCGCCGGGCGGCGGCTGACGCCGCGTTACGGATTGGTGTTTATCGACGAAGGGCAGGATATTTCCGCGGGGGAATATGTTCTGTTAAAACGGATCCACGCGGACGCCGCGTTCAACGTGTTCGGCGATCTGAAACAGAATATCACGCCCTTCCGCGGCATGAAAGATTGGAAATCGCTCGACTGCGACGTGTACGAACTCAACCGTAATTACCGCAATACGAACGAGATCGTGGAATACGTTTCCAAGATCCTTTCGGTGGAAATGACGCCGATCGGACTGAGCGGCGAGCCGGTCGCTTTGCTGAAACTGCGCGGCTTGGCGGGCTTTTTCCGCGGGAAGCAGGGTTTGAAAGCGGTAATCGCAAAGGAAGAATATCTTCCGATGTTTGTAAAGCGTGGCTTCCGGATCCTTGCCGACGGAAAGCTTTCCAAGACGAAAATAAACGTCATGAGCGTATACGAAAGCAAGGGGCTGGAGTTTTCCGCCGTTGCGGTGTACGACAAGGGAATGACGGAGAACGAAAAATACATCGCATACACGCGCGCTCTGCGCGAACTTGCGCTGATAGGAGACTGAACGGCAAAACGAATGAAGAATCTGTTTTTATTGGACATGGACGAAACGCTGCTCGACTTCCGCCGGACGGAGCGGGAGAACTTTTTCGCGACGCTTGCGGGCTTCGGGCTCCCCGTCTCGGACAAAGCGTTCGCTCGGTTCCACGAAATCAACGACGGGCTCTGGAAGGCGCTGGAACGCGGCGAAGTCGCGCGCGGGGAAATCTTGACGAAGCGTTTCGAATTGCTGTTCGAAGAATATCGGATCGCCGCGCCCGTCGAGACGGTCGCGCAGGCGTTCTTTCGCAATTACGAACATATTTGCCATCCGTACGACGGCGCGGCGGAATTTTTAAGAACGCTTTCGTCGCGCGGAAAAGTCTGGATCGTGACGAACGGCGCGGCGGTCATTCAGAAGCGGCATATCGCAGACGCGGGCTTCGCGCCTTACTTGGCGGGCGTATTCATATCCGAAGAGATCGGCTATAACAAGCCGGACGTGCGGTTTGCCCGTTGCGTCGAAGCGGGGATCGCGGATTATAAGCGGGAGAACGCCGTCTGGTTGGGCGACAGCCTGACTTCGGACTGCGCCTGCGCGGAACGCGCGGGGATCGATTTCGTGCTGTATGCGCCCGCGGGCGCGCCCGACGGCTATGCGGGCAACGCCGCGCGCGATTATACCGAAGCGCTTCGTCTTTTCGATCGCATCTGACTTGTTTGCCCGACGCGCGCGTCGGGCTTTTTTTGCGCTACGGCGTTATCGCGCGGGATACGAGAAACCCTTGCAAAATCCTTGCTAAAAATCGCAAAATGTGGTATAATCTGTCGGAATAATTGTCATATTTTGAGGTGCTTATGGAAGAAAAGCATTACGCTGCGGGCGATATTACGATTCTGGAAGGGCTGGATGCGGTGCGTCTGCGCCCCGGAATGTATATCGGTTCTACGGGACAAAAGGGGCTTCATCATATTTTATGGGAGATCGTGGACAACGCGATCGACGAGGCGGCGAACGGATACGCCGATCGGATCGACGTGCGGATCCATAAAGACGGCAGCGTGTCGGTAGAGGACAACGGCCGCGGGATTCCCACCGACATTCACCCCAAGACGAAAGTTTCGGGCGTACAGGTCGTGTTCACGCAGCTACACGCGGGCGGCAAGTTCGACGAACACAATTACTCCTTTTCGGGCGGACTGCACGGCGTCGGCGCGTCGGTGACGAACGCGCTGTCCAAATGGCTGAAAGTGCGCGTGTGGAAGGACGGCAAGACGTGGGAGATGAAATTCCACTCCTACTATAACGAAAAGAAGAAGAAATACGAGTCCGGCGTGCCGGAAGCGCCGTTGGAAGATTTGCGCAAGAAGACGAAAAAACACGGCACGCTCGTGCATTTCATGCCGGACGACGCGGTGTTCACGGTCACGGAATACCAGCTTGCGACGATTTCGCACCGCCTGAACGAACTGGCGTTTTTGAACAAAGGTCTCACGATCACGCTCACCGACGACCGCATCAAGGCGAACGAGTACGTAGAGGAAAACGAGGAAGAGGAGACGGTTCAGCTCGACCTCCTCGGCGCGACGAAGTCCTATTCCGTTTCGTACTGTTACGAGGGCGGAATCTCGGATTTCGTGAAATATCTGAATCAGGGCAAGAGCGCGCTGTACGGCAAACCGATCTATTACCGGACGGAGAAGGACGGGATTCTGGTGGAATTCGCGATTCAGCATACGGGCGATTATACCGAAAGTCTGTTCTCTTTCGTCAACAATATTCCGACGCCCGAGGGCGGTTTCCACGAAATGGGCTTCCGCGGCGGGCTTACGCGCATGCTCAACGACTATGCGCGCGAAAACAAACTTTTAAAGGACAAGGACGCGAACTTCCTCGGCGACGATTTCCGCGAAGGGCTGACCGCCGTGCTTTCGATCAAGATGAAGAACGTGCAGTTCGAGGGGCAGACCAAGACGAAGCTCGGCAATCCCGAAGCGCGCGTTCCCGTAGAGAGCAGCGTGGTGGAGGGGCTTCGCGCGCTCGCCGCCGACCCCAAGTACAAAAAGACCTTTGAGGAGATCGTCAAAAAAGCGCAGGGCGCGGCGCGGGTGCGCATTGCGGCGCGGCAGGCAAAGGAGACCGCGCGCGCAAAGAACAGCATCGACTCGCTGACCCTCGTGGGGAAACTCGCTTCCTGTTCGGGCAAGAAACCGGAACAGAACGAACTGTTTATCGTGGAAGGGGATTCGGCGGGCGGCACGGCGAAACAGGCGCGCGTGCGGCAGTATCAGTCCATATTGCCTCTGCGCGGCAAGCCGCTGAACGTGGAAAAAAAGCGCCTCGATCAGGTGCTTGCCAACGAAGAGATCCGTACGATCATTTCCGCGTTGGGCGCGGGGATCGGCAACGAATTCAATATCGACAAGATCAACTATCATAAAGTGATCATCTTGTCCGATGCCGATCAGGACGGGTTCCATATCCGTTGTATTTTGCTCACCTTCTTTTTCCGATACATGCGTCCGCTCGTCAATGCGGGGCACGTGTATATCGGCATGCCGCCGCTTTACAAGGTGTACAAGCAGAACGGCTCGGTGGAAGAATACGCCTACGACGACGAGGAATTGCAGCAGAAGATCGACAAGGTCGGGCGCGGATATCTGATCCAGCGGTATAAGGGGTTGGGCGAGATGAGCGCCGAACAGCTTTGGACGACGACGATGGATCCCGACCGCCGCAATCTGACGCAGGTGACGATCGAGGACGCGGTCGCCGCCGAAAACATGATCACGACGCTGATGGGAGATCGCGTGGACGGAAGAAAGGAATTTTTGAACCGCAACGCGAATTTCAACAAACCGGACGAATTTATCAATAAAGTAAGATTGAAGAAGGAGGAGGCAGATGAAGAATAACGAGCAGTCGCGCGAAGCGCGGCAGGGGACATTGTTCGTAACTCCGCTTGAAGAAGTGCTTCCCGCCTCCATGCTTCCGTACGCGGAATTCGTCATCATGGACCGCGCGCTTCCGCGCGTGGAGGACGGTTTGAAGCCCGTGCAGCGGCGTATCCTGTACACGATGCACGAAATGGGACTGATGCCCGACAAGCCGCATAAGAAGTCGGCGCGTATCGTCGGCGATTGTATGGGTAAATACCACCCGCACGGCGACAGTTCGGTGTACGACGCCATGGTGCGCATGGCGCAGGATTTCAACATGGGCAAGACGCTCGTGAACGGACACGGCAATTTCGGTTCGATCGACGGCGATCCCGCCGCGGCGATGCGCTATACCGAAGCGCGTCTCGAACCGCTCGCACTCGAACTGTTGCGCGATCTGGATAAAAACACCGTCTCGTTTTCGCTGAACTTCGACGATTCGCTCAAAGAGCCGGACATGCTTCCCGGTCGATTCCCCAATCTGTTGGTGAACGGCGCTTCGGGGATCGCCGTCGGATTGGCGACGAACATTCCCCCGCACAACCTCAGCGAAGTGATCGACGGCGTGATCGCGTATATCGACCACCCCTCGATCAAACTCAACGAAATGCTGCGCTATATCCCCGCGCCCGATTTCCCTACGGGCGGATATATCATCGCCAACGAATTGAATCAGGCGTATAAAACGGGCAAAGGCCGCATCACTCTGCGCGCGAAGATCCGCGTGGAGGAGACGGAGGGGGATAAAAAGAACATCGTCATCACCGAGCTTCCCTATCAGGTCAACAAAGCGGCGCTGTTGCGGAAGATCGCGGAACTGCGGGAAGAGAAAAAGGAAGAGCTTTCCGCCGTGACCAAGGTATGCGACGAAAGCGACCGCGTCGGTATGCGCGCGGTGGTGGAAGTGCGCGCGGACGCCGATATTCCGCGGATCCTGAAAACGCTCTATAAATATTCCGATCTGGAAGTCACCTTCGGCATGAACATGGTCGCGATTGCGGACGGCAAGCCCATGCTCATGGGGCTGATGGACATTATCCGCTATTATGCGAAGTATCAGCGCGGGATCGTGCTTCGCCGCACCAAGTTCGATCTGAACCAGGCGCGCGAGCGTTGCCATATCCTCGAAGGACTGATCGTCGCCGTACGGCATATCGACGAAGTGATCAAGATCATCAAAAAAGCGGAGTCTACGTTGGACGCGCGCGAAAAATTGCGCAAGCGGTTCGACCTTTCGGAAAAGCAGGCGCAGGCGATCCTCGATTTGCGCCTTGCCCGCCTGACGAAATTGGAGGTGTACAAGCTCGAAGAGGAATTGAAAGCGCTGAAAGAACTGATCGAAAGACTGACCGCGATCGTGAACAGCGTCCGTTTGCAGGACGACGTGGTCAAGAAAGAACTGCTCGAAATCAAAAAGAAATACAAGACCGAACGCCGTTCGAAATTCGTATTCTCCGAAGACGAAGCGTCGGCGGAGCGCGGCGACGTGCGCGCCCCCGGGGTCGCGTGCATCATGGGCGTGACAGCGGACGGCAAGGTCAAATGCGTGACGGAAAAGAACCTGCACATGTCGAACAAGGAGATCGGAGAAAAGTCCAAGCCCGCGGCGGTATTGGCAAAGAGTGCGAGCATGAAATCCGATTCCGCGGTTTTGATCTTCACCAACGAGGGCAACTGTTACCGCACGTATGCGGAAAACTGCTTCCGCAAGTACAACGAGAACGGCTGTTCGTTGAACGAGCTGTTCGAAGACGCGGGCAAGAAAGAACGCCCCGTCGCGGTATTGAGCGCGGCGGACGAGGGGAACGTTTTGTTCGTGACCAAGAAGGGCATGTTGAAGAAGACCGCGTGGTCGGAATACGCC
>Ga0073906_1006040_pt1 | contig 10312 bp, 18 predicted proteins | sample Inofromicrocosms_FD_65485 | JGI IMG/M metagenome (GOLD analysis project Ga0073906, IMG submission 65485) | Mouse cecum microbial communities from Vienna, Austria - Inoculum for glucosamine and mucus D2O microcosms | ecosystem: Host-associated > Mammals > Digestive system > Large intestine >... | reverse complement strand
CCGTTTATTCTCCTGTATGTTCTCGTTCCAGATTGTATGCCGCTGTAAATATGTAAGGAGGAATTAAAATGAAAGTTTTTCTTTTGATCCATGAGCAAGATACCGATGCCGCTTGGGGAGCAAATGTAGACCCTTTCATCTCTTTGGAGGCAGCTCAGGCCGCTATGCAAAAGAGCTATGAGGATTCTATCAAATCGTGGGATTTTGATACCACTGAGCAGACAGATGAACATTATAGCGAATGTTTGGAAAAGTCTGCTGTGTTACGTGATGACTCTGACGTTGAAAAATGGCGGATTGAGGAAAAGGAACTGGACGTTCAGGTAGCTATTGAAGTGGAGGGTGGTGTGGTTCAGACTATCTACACTAATGCCGATAATCTTTACCCTGACGTGTTTGATTTGGATACCTCTGATTTTAGTACGGAAACAGAAGAGCGTGAGGTTGATGTGTTGAAGCGGGAATTGAATGAGATGGTAAATGCTCCTGGCTGGAGGGTAGTAGGATGAGGGTAATTTACAAGGCCATTCTTTCTCATCTGCTCCGTCACCAGCAGAAATATGGCCTAACAGGTAAGCAAAAATCTCAATTAGAATCTATCATATCAAAATTTTAGGAGGACATTATGAACACACTTACTTATGATATTGCCAAAGAGAGAGGCAGTAGTCGCTACTACGCTCATCATGTTGATACTCCCAAGGTTCCTGTTCCTGGTTCCTTTGGTGACAAGAAGAAAGCTCTCCATGTTGCCGCTGATTCTATGGGGCTGGACTATAAGGACTATATGGCATTGAGGAGGAAGCAGTAATGGAATATACACCTGAACATTTTGAGGAGCTGCATGATCGTAACGAAAACTTTGACGGTAGGGTAGCCGATTTTGGAAAGTTCGCCACGTATAACCAGATCAAGACCGCTCTGGTTGATTTCATGCAGCGGTGCGATGAGGTAGAACGAATTGATGAACAGTCACCGATTCCCCACGAGATGAACGCTTTGATCTGCGTTACCATTAAACAAAATGCCACTTTTGACCATGAGGAGACATTTTGGTTGACGGATATTATGAGAAAAGCCGATCTTGTGGTAGTTACAAACACTGGAAACAAAGTAAAATTTTGCTTTGGCGTTGAAAACGTTTGGAAAGTGTAAGGTGTAAAATGGATGATTTAACACTTGGTCTTATATACGCTATCAAACACAGCAAAAAATCAGCAAAAGAATCTATTGTTGATTTTCTTTCGGAATACACTGGAACACCGAAAGAACATTATTCTGATAGAGAAGTTGTGTGAATAATCCGTAACGCCTTCATAGACTATCTCAAAACTGCGGACAACCCAGCTTTTGACATGTGGCAGTATTTTGATGCAAAACGGCAAAAGGAGAATTTTCGAGATGTCTTTCCTGAGCAACACAAGCAGTACATAGAACGTAGCGGAGTGATAGACATTGATACGGAATCTATTATCTCCGCATTGTGTTTAAGTCACGTTCAAGAGAATGGTCAATATGTAAATGGATTTAGAGACATTGAAAAAAGTTAAAACCCTGTTAGCAAATCTCGTTTTAAGTCTGGAATAACAATAGGGTACGATAACACAACCAACGAAAATAAGGAGGAAATCGAAATGTCTGCAAATGTTGAAACCATGTTCTACACCAGAGAGAAGCCCTGGCATGGGCTGGGGACGGAAGTACAGGAGGCTCCTACCAGTACCGATGCGCTTCGACTGGCTGGCCTGGATTGGCGAGTGGATAGCCGTAAAATTCAGGTTTGTGGTGGGGCCAAGATCGAGAACTACAAGGCTAACGTCCGCAGTTCTGATGGGGCTATTCTGGGCGTTGTCACTGATCGGTATCGGATTGTTCAAAATGAGGAAGCCTTTGCCTTTACTGACTCTCTCATTGGGGAGGGTGTCACGTATGAGACTGCCGGCTCTCTCTGTGGTGGAAAGAAAATCTGGCTGCTTGCCAAAATGCCGGAGACTCAGATCGTTGGGGATGCCGTGGAGCCTTACCTGTGTTTCACGAATACGCACGATGGCAGTGGTGCTATTCGGGTGTGTATGACTCCGATCCGTGTGGTCTGCAACAATACTCTCAATCTCGCTCTGTCTCAGGCGAAGCGAGCGTGGTCTGTACGACACACTGGTGACATCCAGACAAAACTCCATGAAGCTCGGATGTGCCTCGATTTGGCGGATAAGTATATGGGTGCTTTGGCTATCCAGGCTGACCAGTTGGCTAACACCACTGTGACAGATGAGAAGATTCGGGAGATTTTGAACGAAATGTTCCCCATCACCGAGGAAATGTCGGATCGTGAGAAGCGGAACGCTCAGAAGGTCAAGGATGAGTTCATGGTGTGCTATTTTGCGCCTGACATCCTGAAGTTCAAGGGAACGGCCTGGGGTGCGTTGAACGCCATGAGCGATATGGTGAGCCACAACGCTCCCCGCCGCCAGACGGCGAACTACCGGGAGAATAACTGGGGTCGGATCATGGACGGTCATGTCATGATGGATAAGATGACCTCTCTGCTGGCGGCAGTTCATTAAACAGAGGAAAGCGGCGGGAATTTCCCGCCGCTTTTTTATTATAAACGTTAGCAGAAATCTCTTTTCTTTTGTAATAGTAGTGGGAGGTGTTACACATGATTATCAACGATAAAAAGATGGGTTTCTATGCTTCCAATATGGAGCTGGTAAAACACGGGCTTGCCGAAGAGCGGCTATATAACCTGACAATTCGCTACGAGTACACTGAAAAGGAGAAGCAGGAAAACAAAGCCTTTGCAGATAAATATGGTCTGAACTCAAAAGAATGGGATGATGCTATCTCTGAGGCGGCACAAAAGAAGAGCGATTACATGTTTCCTGTGATGTCCGCTATTGCACAAGTCCTTCCCTGCTATCAGTTTGCCGATGATATATATGGATATGACACGGATAAGTGGGATCTATTCTTTTGGTGTAACGATTTCTGGAGTGAGGGTTTTCGTAGCTTGAAAGGGCGGGATTATTCCCATTTTACTTTGGGATTCAATAAACTTCACTCTAAGCAGCGGCGAGAGGAAATTTTGAAGAAAGTGTTTGACATTCTTTCAGAATTTGAAAACGATGAACATATCAGCATTACAATTCAGTATTCCGTGGAATTGGACAAGGCTAATGTTCAGCAGGAGGCTCAGCGGGTATCCACCAGCTTGATTGGAAAACGGGTGGAGTATTCCCCTTCTGATGGATTCTTCAACTTTGCCGTATCACCTATGGAGGGTCGTATTGTGGAGAGCGAGGGACGGCTGTACTTCATGAAAAAGCGGGCCAGAAACTATGGTTTTCTGTTGAGCGATACTGATATTCTGAAATTGTATTGGAACATGAATGAAGGAAGGGATTAGAAATGAGCAAACGGCAAATTTTTACTGTGTCTTCTTGCGATGTATGGAAGACACGGGATAGTATGCGATTGATGATGGTAACTACATCTGTTCGGCGTTTGAAATCCTTTATTGCTGAAAAAATCCATGATGATACTTTTACCTATGGTGATGGCTCTTTGTCTAAGTCCCAGCAGGTAAGGCGTTTTAAGGCTGATTTTGATACCATCCCGAAGGAGAATATCAATGATCTGCTATCCTATGGGTTTTTGGACTTCTCTTATGATGGAGAAGAAATCTGAATTGGAGGACTGAACATGAAGGTTAAAACTTGGATCAAATATGAAGTTAGTTATGTTCCACCCCATTGTCGTAAGCCTCGCTATGAAGAGCGTGAGGAATATATTGATCTTACCCTAAAGGAAATAAGCCAAACTGCCTTGTACCTTGCTTTTCGGGATGATTCTTATAACGGAGAGGGTGAAATCTTTGCCTATAAGGGTAAGCTTTGGGCAAAGGCCAAGTTACGTAATCGGAGCTGGGCAGAAGAGCATGGGTTCCAAGATCCTTTGGAAGAATTGCTCTGGAACAACGAACACTGTAGCACCTACTTTCTGTTTCATTGGGATAGAGAAGAACGTGGCAAAGACACAAGTAGAAATGCGGCGATTTGCATGGCCCGCACCCATTTACGCAACTATTTGCTGGTGGATGGGGTTCTGTTTAACTGTGTCAGTGAGCCTCGCTATTGTATCTATACATTTGGTCTGGGGCACAATCATGGTGGAACTGCCTTGTCGGTGGATTATCATTACAATCCCAATATTTCCAAAGAGTGTTATTTCTCTGCTCTGCAAGGGGAAGAAGCTGTTAAGGAAGCAAAACGCATAGCTTTAGGACGTGGTGATACTGAAAGCGTTAAACGGTTTAAGCCAAGTATTACAGTCTTTATGCCGGAGCTTGTCAAGGTTAAACCTAAAAAGTAGCATGGGAATGGAAACAAAATGCTTAACACTCTTGAGCAAATTGTTTCTGCTTCTCCAAATTCTTTTACTGCTGGTTTGCTTTGCATAGCAGCAGTTGCTAATCGGAGATAAGTAAAATGGGAATTGAAAATGCAGTAAATCAAGTAGATCAAAACATGACAGAGGCGGTAAAACATTTACTTTTCATTCTGAGAAAGACAAATATTCAAAGTTTGAAATCTATTGAAAAGCGTGTGTATCAACATACAAGCAAAAGAGGAATTGTGACTGAAATCCGTGGTTATCTTACATTTGAAGAGTATTGGAGACATAAAGACGAAGGCGAATTACAGCGTTGCAACGGATTTTATTTTGTGCTAAAGAGAGTTTTATCCAGCAAAGGGGTGTAAGAAGTGGAATTTCTTATTATGGTTCCGATAGTCATTGGAGTGTTGATCTATGAGTCCTGTCAAAAGCGCAAAGCTAAAAAGTACAGCGATGCACATCTGGCGGAAGGTATTGCAGCGTATAGAAAAAAGTGGCACATGGATTGATTAAGCCGGCCCAGAAAATCTGGGCCAGCTTTTATTATGAAGTTAGCAAATGGGGATTTATTTCTGAAATACAAATAGGAGGTGCAAATTCATGAAAAAGAGTTGTGATACTTGTGCTAAGAAAGATACCTGCAAACGAACTACTGGTTTTATGTTTGGATTTTGCAATACAGAGTATGTTCCAGGATATGAAACTGAAGAGGAGGATTCTGACAATGCTTCTGAGTGAACTGACTACCCCTTTTGAGAAGAGAAAGGTTATCACCTACAATTCGGATCAGACCAAAGCTCTTTGCCATAACAAAAACCTTCAGTGCATTTCTGAAAATGTCTACCGGGGTGAAGGAACTGCGGATGGATATGCGGAATATTGTGGCCTTTATGTTTGTTATCCTGGAGTCCCTCTGGGATTGTGGATTACTGATACGAGAACGGATTATACCATTGAGGAAGTGCTGGAATATATTAACCATAAGAATCTGGACACCGTAGAACACTACTTATCTGATATGAAAGAACGGATACAAAGGCAAGATCATTTTCGTTTTACTGAAATTCTGTTCGTTAAGCAAATTGCTCCTGAACTGGAGAACCAAATGTGGGAATCCAGAAAAGCATTTGCAAAAAAGATGGAAGCTCAGCGTGAGGCCGAAAAATCCCAGCGTGAGGCCGAGGATTTGGCCTATGTACAGGAGAAGAACAAAGAATTTGACGAAGCTATATCTGCTGCCGTTACTACCCTTCAAAACGGTGGATTGCTAAGAAATACGACTGTGACTTTGTATAGAAGTCGGTACGATTATAGTAGTTATTCTGTTCTCAACTATCTTTTGCGGAAGTATGGCGTAAAGACACCTATCAAAACACAGGGGTGGATCAACGAAAAGATGACTGGGGTGTGTATCAATAAGGATGGTACATGTACAGTTTACTATGATAAAAAGCGAGGCGCACAATGCTCTCAAACGATTTTTGATTGCATCTTTGAGTTGGTTGCCTTAGTTAAAAAGGAGGAAATATAAATGAGTGTTTTAGATAAGTTTAGTGGCGTAGAAATCAAGGCTGACCGCCGTATTTCTGAGCAAGATAAGTTGTTTTGCCAGAAGAATCAGGAAGCCTATAACAAGTCGGGAGAGGGCTTGAAGAGGCTTGCTAAGGAAGTCTCCGAAATTGAAGCTGAGCAAGAGTTGTTGCTACGGGAACCTGGGGCTTCAGACTTTTATAGTCCGTACACTGGAGGATACAACAGTGGTTTTTCTGTTTCCAAGATTTACGATGTTTTGCAGAGTCGTCATCGTACTTTCATCCAAAGGCTCGTGGAGTATTTTCAGCGTACTTACCATGTTGAACTGGATTCACATGAAATCATTGAACATTTGCTACCAGAGCGTCCTACTTGTGGTTTATTTGATGCCCGTGTAGAGGAATTTAACCTTTGGGATGAGAAAATGAATAATCTGTCTCTGCGGTACGAGGTAATCATAGATGAGATTTTTACTCAACTCGGTGGTTTTTCTTTCACAGAACGAGCTATGAATGAGTTGCTGGAAAAGTGTTGGGATGCAACACACGGTAGGGTCTATGGTAAGGAAGGGATACAAGAAAAGTTTGAGATAAAGAAATCTACTCTTCGGTTGACCGGTTACTTTTGTCATTGTAATGATGAAAGCTGGAGATCTAATCCAGCATGGGAACCAAACGATTCTTTGAGAACGGTACTAAAGGCTATTTCTCATTTTGAGAGTGGTTTAATGAATGATGAGGCGGAATATTTCACCCCGTTTTTCCGTTACGATGTGGAGATAAACGAGTTTGAATATCCCTATCTCCAGAAGATCAAAAGCATTAAGCTGTTCAAAAATGGACGTGTAGATATTCATTTTTCAGATTCCACTACACTTTATGAGTTCGTGGAAAAGTATCTGCGGAATCCAGTTGGTAACACTGAGCCGTAAGGAGGTATTGAAATGACGAGGCGGCAAATATTTTTCTTTAATCCGCAAACGAACACCTACTATATTTCTGAGGAATTTAACGGTGACAAAAGTGAAATGCAGCGGTTTGGAACGGTGGATCGGTGTGACAAAGACTGGGACGAAATCTTGGAGGAACTGCGTGAGATCAGTACTATGGATCAGTTTCTGCCTGCTATATCTCGTATTTCGGACTACTATCACTCTTCTCTTTCTACTTCCCCGCTTCCTGGAACCAGAGTTCATGTGGTTCGACTGCCAGAACACCCAGAGATGAAAGATGAAACCTACGGAATTATCAACGGGATAAAAGGCCCGATGTTCTTCAAAGAGTTTTCTATTTGTGAGCCATCAGAATTAGAAACGGTGGTTTAGGAGGAAATGATATGGCTGATTACAGTCGTTATAAAACCGAAACGCTTCTATGTATGAAAGAAAGAGCATGGCAAAAGTACTATGTAGAAACCATAAAGTCTGGAGAGGGTTGGGGAGCTGGAATGAGGAAGTCTCGACTGTGTGATTATAAGGCGTGGGAAAGAGCTAAAGAACGGTATGATGCAATCTGTCAAGAATTGAAACGGAGGGTTTAGCATGGCAGAACCTTTTCAATCGGGTCAAGTAATGGAGGAGAAGATATATAGCATTGATGAAGTGTTTCAAGTGCTGGGGCTGGAAAATCTACTTCTTCAAAATGATAAACAACAGTCATCCAAAAATATTGAAGTGGATGGATTTCTTGTACATCCGATTTCTTTGCGGTATATGACTTTTTATCAAAAAGGGCTTGTTTGCCCTTGTTGTGGGCGAGTTGGAACATATTTTAGATTATGCGGAGATCCAAATACTCAACGTAGGCATTTTAACTTGTTTGCGGAAGATGGAATGCTGATGACTAAGGATCACATCATTCCTCGAAGTAAAGGTGGAAAAAATGAGGTTAGCAATCTTCAGACTATGTGTGAATCTTGTAATAAGGCAAAGGGTAGTTATTTTCCTGGCCTGGAGATTCAATATCTCGTGGCGACTAATTGCCAAACAGGAAAGAAAATGTATTTTCGTGGAATGGAGCAGGCTGTACAAACAATGATTGAAAATCATATTAAACCGAAAAAGCAACGGTCAAAAATTATTCAGGCAGTTGTTGGTGCGGTGTTGAAAATTCAGTCTGCGCTTGAAAACAAACAAGCCTATTGTGGATATACCTGGACTTATGAGATGAAATAAAAGTGGAGGGAAGGAAAATGAAAGAAATTTCTAAGAAAGAAGCCAGCGAAAAATATGGCATCTGCGTTTCTGGGCCAAACTCTCTTAACCGTTATTATCTGCGGGAAGATGGGTGTGTAGTGGATGATACAGACTGTGTTAGGTATCGTCCAAAGAAACCGACTATCTGTAATATCCTCGGTGTAGAAGTTGGAGAATCTTTCTATATCAAGGGAATCAAGGCGAGGTTCTGGATTCAGTGTGATGGTACTTTTTGTACTGCTCCTTCTAATGTTACTGGTTCTACCAGGGCTTTACTGCTTGCATTGGAAAATCCTACTCTGATACAGAAATATCCAGAATTGAGTATGGATGAACTTGCTTTGTGCCGTCAGCTTTATAACGCTGGCGCACGGTGGCTGGCCCGTGGAAAACATCTTCGCTGGTATAAGAAAAAGCCTTTCTTGCGTGAGGAAGATGGCAAGTGGGACATGACTGGGGATTGGAATGGAGACGCTGGTAGACTTCCTTATGGCCTATTGTCTTTTATTCAGCCCAAACAGGCTGTGGCATTACATACTCTGATTGGTAAAGACAAGGAATAACGGTTCTGGAAGGACTCCGTAAAAGCCTTCCTCCAGATATTATTAAAAATTAAGGACGGTGAACAGCGTAATGAAATTTCAGTATCATGGCGAAACAATTCCTCAAGAGTCCCGTAAGGAACTTAACGAGAAAATATTATACCTTATCGACCAGGACTTAACCAAAGAGTCTGGTATTACAGCGGAGGATGTTTTTAACGCCTACACCGGAGATGGTGGTCTTCATGGCCTGAAACGGTCTGACTTCTCCAATTATCACGACTATGCTGAGGCAAAGAAGGAGATTGAGAACGGCCAGTTTTTTACTCCTCCCCCACTCTGCAAATTTATTATGGACGTTTTGGAGCCGGGGAGAGATGATACAGTTGCCGATCTGACCTCGGGTATTTCCACCTTCTGCAACTATATGCCAGTAGAGGCAAACTTTTATGGTTGCGAATTGGATGTGAAGTCCCATAAGGTTGCACACTTTCTTTACCCGTCTGCAAATCTGGAGCATAAGGATGTTCGTTTCTATCAGCCTGACGCTCGGTTTGACTACATTGTGGGCAATCCTCCGTTCAATCTAAAGTGGGCTACGGATAAAGGAGAGTATATCTCCCAGATGTTCTACTGTGTTAAAGCAGCGGAACTATTAAAGCCATTAGGTATCATGGCAATTATCGTTCCTGCCTCCTTTCTCTCGGACGAATATATGGACGGTTTGAAAATAGCCGAGATTGAAAAGGATTTCTCTTTCCTTGGGCAGATTGAGATTTCCGCTGGTGCTTTTGAGTATCTTGGCGTTACTAACTATCTTACAAAAGTCATGTTCTGGCAGCGTAGATTAAACGGTGAGGAGTACGCCGGCAAGTACACTTTGGATTCGTTGGCAAAGATGGAAGATCTAAACAAGGTAGATGATCTGGTTGTCTTGATGAAAGACATCCTCTCCCCTGCCAAAGAACTTGCCAAGGAAAATCGTAGTCGTACAAAACTGGCTATGTTAGGCCATGCTCAAGATGATTTTACTTACCAGGTCAGAAAAATGATGTATCAAATCGGACAAAACCCAAAATTGCAGGATAAGTATGTTAAGTGCAAGGAATATCTGTATCGTTTTGAACATCAAGTCAAACCACAGGATATGAAATATGAGGAATGGATGAAGGTTCGCATTACAGAAGCGAAAGTGTTAGCTTATCTACGGCAGGTTCTTAGAAGTCAAAATAGGAAACCATACAAAGATGAGATCAAGTTGGTTAAGAGGGATTACGAGCTGGTTTTTAAGGCTTATAGTCCCAAGACAGCTCGGCAGCTTACCGATGGAATGAAAAAACCTATTCCTATCCATCGGATTGTTGTCAATCAGGATAATCCCAGCGGTTATGGTGTCTATGCAAAAGTACTTAGGAGAAAGCAAGCTGACTATATAAGGGAAACCAAACCGTTTTCTGAAATGGAACAGAATGCACAGATTGCGGAATTTTTAGATTGCTTCTCTTTGTACGATCAGGAAAATGAGGAAGAAATTCGGCTAAATGAAACTCAGAAGCACGATCTAAACCTCATTTTACAGAAGAAGTATCATTTGTTACAGTGGGAGCAGGGTGCTGGAAAGACACTGGCCGGCATTACTGTGGGGCAG
>Ga0073906_1006038_pt1 | contig 10319 bp, 8 predicted proteins | sample Inofromicrocosms_FD_65485 | JGI IMG/M metagenome (GOLD analysis project Ga0073906, IMG submission 65485) | Mouse cecum microbial communities from Vienna, Austria - Inoculum for glucosamine and mucus D2O microcosms | ecosystem: Host-associated > Mammals > Digestive system > Large intestine > Cecum... | reverse complement strand
GGCAGGCGCACAAAGATGTATTTTGTCAGCATAGCTGACTTGTGCGCCGCCGCAAGAACGCCGGTGGCGTTCCTGATCCGCCTTTCGCGGGTTCGAATCCCGCTTCAAATGGTGCCTTGGCGTTTTGTGGCTCCGAGCGTGAATGGAGGGAAAAGTGATGTTAAACTATTTGAAAGAGGAGTCCAACATGACTCTGACCGAGAACGGCGCGGCAACTTACGAAAGCACCCTGTCTGCGTGCCTGGACTTGTTTGCCACCATTGGCGCGATTCGCGGGGAGTCTGAACAAGAAATCGTCAACCGTTTCACAAGGGCATATGCCGAGGACGGCAATATCGCAATGAAGATTTTGTTCTTTGGTCGTGACGTGCGCGGCGGCCTGGGCGAGCGCCGGGTATTCCGTGTCATCGTGAACTGGCTGGCGGACCATGAACCGAAGTCGTTGCGTAAAAATATCGCGTTGATTCCCGAGTATGGCCGCTTTGACGACTTGATGGCCTTGTTGGGGACTTCTTGTGAAGAGGATGCCATGCGGGTAATAAAGAGCCGGCTGGAAAGGGACATTGAGGCAGAAGGGGAGATTTCCCTGCTTGCGAAATGGCTTCCTTCCGTAAATGCGTCCAACAAGGAAACGGTGCGCATGGGGAAGCATATTGCCCGTTACCTGGGCATGAGCGATGCCCGATATCGCAAAGTCCTTGCAGAACTGCGAGGGAAGATTCGCATTATCGAAAACAACCTGCGTGAAAAAGACTATTCTTTTGAGTACGCCAAGCAGCCTTCAAAAGCGATGTATAAGTATCGCAAGGCGTTTATAAGAAATGACGGGGAACGATACCGGCAGTTTCTGGAACAAGTACAAAAAGGCAATGCGGCCATGCACGTTGACACCCTGATGCCATATGACGTCATTGCCCCTTGCTTTGAGGGGTTGTCTGCCAGACGCAAGCTGTCCGAACCTGAGCGAAAGGCCATGGACGTTACCTGGAATTCGCTGGAGGATTTCGGTACGGACGAGAATGCCCTCGTCGTCGTTGACGGTTCTGGTTCCATGTACGGTGGCGGCCAGCCAATGCCGATGGCGGTGGCGTTGTCCCTTGGAATTTTCTTTGCGGAGCACAGTGCCGGCGCGTTCCACAATCATTTTATCACGTTTTCCGCGAGGCCGCAGCTGGTCGAGGTGAAAGGACGGGATATTGCCGAGAAGGTGAGGTACTGTGCCGGGTACAACGAGGTCGCAAACACGAATCTTCAGGCCGTGTTTGAACTGATTTTAAAGGCGGCGGTCAAGCACTCTGTTTTGCAGGATGAGATGCCTAAGAAAATCTATATTGTGTCGGACATGGAGTTTGACCACTGCATTTATAATGCGGATGTCACCAATTTTGACTACGCGCGAAAGTTATTCAAAGAACACGGATACCGGCTGCCGGAAATCGTGTTTTGGAATGTTGCCGGCAGAAATAGGCAACAGCCCGTCACAAAAAACGAGGCGGGCGTTGCGCTTGTTTCCGGCTGCACGCCAAGGCTTTTTTCCATGGTGGCCGGTGGCGTGGCATCTCCTCGTGCCGTGATGATGGAAATCATCGAATCGGAGCGTTACGATTTGATTTCTGCATGATTGCATGCGGATAAAGAAAGAGCAAATTTTTTTGTTGGCGTACGGATGCCATGTGGCCATCCGCACGCCGGCATGAATTGTTTCAAATGTCAGGTATTATCGAAGGCATTCCCAAATTTTCCGATAAATTCCCGTGTATCTATGCCCGAACGACTGTCTTACGACCCGAAAGGTTCCCCACAGTCCGAGCCAGACGCCGTCAATCCCGCCAAAATAATAAAGATAGTCCCCGGCAACGTAGTTTTCCGTCACGTTCAGGTTAAACGCTTCCGATACCCCCAGTGTCTGGGCGGCGGAAAGAGACGGCTTGAAATCGGACGGTTCCCTTCTCCATGACAGGCCCTTCATCGACCGTGTTGCTTTCTGTACACCGGCGCTACCTTTATAATTTAGATTTCTTTCTACATATATGCAGAAGCCGCTAAAAAGGGAAGGTATGCAAAAGCCGCTAAAAGGGGAATTCATGTTCATTGCTCCTTTTGTAAATAGGCGGAAGGGCTTTCTCCCATATGTTTTGCAAATACTTTCGAAAAGTAGCTGGCATCGGTGAAGCCGGTAAGGTGGGCGACCTGGGTGATGGAATATTCTCCTTCTTGTAAATAGCGTCTTGCCATGCGGATGCGGAAGGCAATGTGGTATTGCGAAAGCGTCTGGCCGGTCTCGGCATGGAACTTTCGTGACAGCCCGGCGGGCGAAATCCCCAGGACATGGGCCAGGTTTTCTAAGTTCAGCTTGCTTTCAGGATTGGCTGTGACATGCCAGATGGCTTTCTGCACCACGTCACTGTATTTCCCATGCTCCGTATAGTTGGAAAAAGAACAGTAATCTTCCAGCATGTTTTTAAGTAATATGTCCGCGTCCTCTTTCGAGGTTGCCTTTTCTATCATGGTGTCATAATGCCGGCTGATGGCATGGAGGTAGAGCGGGTTCGGGGCGGACTTGATGGCGCACAACAGGCAGAACGTGTTCATGGAAACCAGCTGGTTGTGGAGCACGCGAAAATTTTCCCGCTCGGGGCTGTAAAGGGCGTTGACCGTGCGGATGTCGGCCCATAGTGTTTGCAAAATGTCGTAGGCTTGTTTGGCATCTCCCAGTTCGAGCGCGGTCATGAGTTTTTTCTGGCAAACGTAACGCTCAAAAATCAATGTTTCATGATAATTGCTGTGAATGTACTTTTCCTTTTCCAATTCCAATTGATTTTGTTTCATGACTTATGTTCCTTTTTTCATTTATTGCAATTCTTTTGCTCCCATGATACCACGAATTGCTCCGCACTTTGTGCTCGCGCAATTCTAAAACACCTCAAATCCGCGTATTTTTTAGGAAGTTCTTTTCGCTAAATTCGACCCTCGGTCTCATTAATCTCAAAGAACGACCTCGCACTGGACTCAAACTCCGCTTTTGTCAAGTTGCTTTCGGTCGAAAATAGCTGTTTTTCGGTGTTTTGCGAATCCTAAAGTCATGTATTGACATGCCCTAAAGGACTAGCTTCGCGTCGCGAGCATGTCATACATGGCTTTCAGACCCTGGCATTATTTTATCATAATTTACACAAAGATACAAAGAAAATACTAGAATTCTTTGTGAAAATGTGCTATACTTAAGTTGCTTTCTGTACACCGACGCTACGGTTCAGCCAGACCACAGAAGGACGATAAATCGTACCCGTCCGGGCATACCAAATCAAATGCGCTTTGCGCCAGTGGACTCTGCGAGTCCGTCAAGGTATACCCGAGGGCACCCCTTAACCCATGCGCCAATGGGGCGGCTGAACGGCAACGTATTTGACGTAAGTAAGTGGCCTTCGCGGCATTTGCCAAATGTCTGCTTCGCGGCCGTTTGGCTCATTGCTTGCGGAAATTAAAAAGAGAGGAAGTGCAAAGGAATGAATGAAAAGAACGAAACAAGGAAGTTTGGTTTGCGGGACAAGATTGGCTATGCCCTGGGCGACGCAGGTAACGACTTGACGCTGATGATGCTGCAAAGTTATTTGCTGGTGTTTTACACCAAGGTGCTGGGCGTGTCGGGGGCGGTGATCGGGACGATGTTTTTGGTCACTAAGTTCGTGGACGCGTTTACCGACACGGCGATGGGGCGTATCATTGACACGCACACGGACAAGAACGGGGATCGGTTCCGCCCATGGATCCGCCGCTTCGCGATTCCGGTCGTGGTGGCGAGCGTGCTGATTTACAACATTTTCATCGAGGGATGGCCGATGTGGGCGAAAATCGCCTATGTGACGGTGGTGTATTTGATTTATGGGTCGGTCTGCTACACGGGTATCAATATTCCGTATGGCGCGATGGCGGCGGTCTTGTCACCGGACCCGAAGGACAAGACCAGTCTCTCGACGTTCCGCAGCGTCGGCGCGTTGGTCGCCGGCATGGTCATCGGCATCGTGATTCCGCAGTTCGTCTACACCAAGGACGCGGCGGGAAACGACATTGCCAACGGGCCGCGTTTCCCAATCCTGGCCATCGTGTTCGGACTTCTGGCCATCTTGTGTTATTACTTGTGTTACAAGTGGTCGGTGGAGCGCATCCATGTGCCGAACAAAAAGACGGAAGAGGGTGGAAGCAGCTTGTGGTCGTCGGTAAAACAAGTGTGCAGCGACCGGGCGATTTTGTCAATCATCCTGATTAGCATCTGCATTTTTGCGGCCATGGGGGTCATCCAGTCATTGAACCAGTATTTGTTTCTGGACTATTTTAAAAACACGTCCATCATTTCGCTGGCGAGCCTGGTCATGCTGGTCTCGATGATACTGGTGGCGCCGTTTGCCACCAAACTGAGCATGAAGTTTGGCAAGAAGGAAATCAGCATGGTGGGAATGGGTGCCGCGTCCGTGGTTTATGTCGTGGTATTTATCACGAGGACGAAGAACCCCGTCATTTATATTGCGGCCATGCTGGTTGCCTATATCGGGCTGGGGCTTTTCACCATGGTGAGTTGGGCGATGATCAGCGACTGCATCGACAATTATTATGTCGCGTATGGTGAGCGGGCAGACGGGACGATTTACGCCATGTACAGTTTTATCAAGAAGCTTGCGGGGGCGGTGACCGGCAGCATCGGCGCGTGGGCGCTTTCGGGAATCGGTTACGACAACATGGCGGCCGTGCAGACCGAGGCCGTGAGCAATTCCATTTTCAACGTGACGCTGTTAATACCGGCCGTGTTCATGCTTGCCACGTTTTTGCTGCTCGCGTTCATGTACCCGCTGACGAGGGCCAAGGTGGAGGCGAACGCCGCGAAGATGAGAGAACTGGCAGAGAAAAAATGACGGGAGGAATGAGACGTGTATCAGACGGAAATGAAGATTCCTGACGTTTTAGAGGGTTGCGGCTCGATAGAACAATGGCGGAAAAAAAGGAAAAGGATTTTGGCGGATTTCGCGGCCGTTGAATACGGGGAAAGGCCCCAATTTCCATACGAAGTTTCCTGGAACGAGCTTGTGCGGGAAACAATCGGGGAATTGGAGGCCACCCGCCTTCGCGCGGAAATCACCGTGAAGACGGAGCTTGGCGGCGTGACGTTCCCGGTGACGGTGTTCGTTCCAAGGCAAGGCGAAGGGGGCGCGGACTCGGGCGGAAAGGTTCCGGCGGCGGTGTTGATTTGCAGCCAGTCGAAGTCGCCGCAGCCGATGAAGATGCCGCCCCAGATGGAGGGAAAGTCGGTGCCGGAGATGGTGGAGATGTTTTCCGGGATGTTGAAACAGTTTGGCGTGGTGATGGAGCAGTCGCCGCTTGAAATGTTGGCGGGCATGGCCGGGCAGTCGCCAAGCGGCGCGCCTGCGGCAGGCGGGAAAGCGGACGGCGGCACCTTTGACGTTTCTCCGAAAGCGCCATCGGCCATGCCGGGACTGGGCACGTCCGTGCCGCTCGACCTTGACAAGGACTATGACAACGGGCACTGGCCGGTGCGGGAAATGATGAAGCGGGGGATGGCCCTGGTTGGTTTTTACGCGAATGACGTGGAGAAGGACGACGCGTCCGTTTACCCAAGCGGCCTGGCGAAGATTTTCGGCACGAAAAAGGAGCGGGCAGGTTCGGAGTGGGGCATTCTCGCCGTGTGGGCCTTTGCTGCCTCGTGCGTGATGGATTACGTGCAGTCCGTTGCGGAGATTGACGGGAAACGGGTGGCCGTCGCCGGACACAGCCGCTGCGGCAAGGCGGCGCTTTGGTGCGGCGCGCTCGACGAGCGGTTCGCGGCAGTCATGCCAAACGGTTCGGGCTGTTGCGGCGCGGCGCTCTTGCGCGGGAAGACGGGAGAGAACCTGGCAAGCATCCAGGCCTTTTTCCCGCATTGGTTCGCCCCGGCATTCAAACAGTATAGGGGAAGAGAGGGCGAATTGCCGTTTGACCAGCATTTTCTTCTGGCCGCCGTGGCACCACGCGTGTTACAAGTGGGAAGCGGCAGTGAGGACTTTTGGGCCGATCCGGACGGTGAGCACTATGCCACGTGCCTTGCCTCGAAAGTGTGGGAACTGTATGGAAACGGGGCGTTTTCCGAGGAAAGGCCGGGGGAGGACGAGATGGCCGTAAGCGGCAAGGTCGGCCATCATTTGAGGAAGGGGCCGCACAAATTGGACGTGTTTGATTGGATGTGCCTGGCCACGCACGTGACGTCGGAGACGTAGGCCGCATGGGGACTTGTGCCCAAGGCGGGATTTCCCCGCGTCGTGGACAAGGCCGAATCTCCCCTTCGTTCGAAACGAGGGGTACCCTGCCTGCGGGCGGGAAACGCGCGGGTATTTGATGCTTAAGAAATTCTCAATATTTCCATCAAAAAATAATAAGTAAACCACAAAAGAATCGCAAAGGAAAAAATCCCTTGCCATGATATAGTTATCATATCGTGGCAGGGGATTTATTTATGAACGAAAAGGAGAAAAGGATAAAATGTCAAGTCAGGACAAGCGAAAAAAGAATATAGCGATTATGTTTGGGGGATGTTCCTCGGAATACGGCGTGTCGTTGGAGTCGTCGTCCGCGGTCATCCGGAATTTGAACAGGGAAAAATACAACCCGGTCTTAATCGGAATCACGCGGGAAGGGGAATGGTTTCATTTTACGGGCGAGGTAGGGAAAATTGCCGCCGACACGTGGTGCAATGAGAAGGACTGCCTTCCGGCGGTGCTGTCGCCGAATCCGAAGAAAAAGGCATTGCTGGTATTTGACGAAAACGGTGTGAAGGAAATAGGTCTGGATGCGGCATTTCCTGTGATGCACGGGAAGAACGGGGAGGACGGAACGCTCCAGGGCCTGCTCGAACTGGCGCAGATTCCGCTCGTCGGCTGCAGCACGTTGGCGTCGGCGTTGTGCATGGACAAGGACCGGGCTCACAAGCTGGTACAAATGGCAGGAATCCGCGTGCCGCAGGCGACCGTGCTGGAAAGGCGGAATATGGGAAGCGGACAAGAGGACAAAGAGGTACGGGAGGCATCCGCCGTGCAGGCGGGGAAGGGTTCATGCAAGGCGCGGGTGGAGATGGATTCATGTAAGGCGCGGGTGGAGATGGATTCGTGCGAGGCGCGTGCCGCGCGGGATTTTGCGAAGTTGATAGGGTTCCCCATTTTCGTCAAGCCGGTCAAGGCAGGTTCGTCTTACGGGGTGACGAAGGTGATGGACGAGGGAGAATTGTTGCCGGCGTTGGAGTTGGCTTTTCAATATGACAATCAAGTAATCCTGGAAGAAAACATTGACGGCTTCGAGGTGGGCTGCGCGGTTTTGGGAACGGAGGAACTCCTCGTCGGCGAGGTGGACGAGATTGAATTGTCCGGCGGATTTTTTGATTTCACGGAAAAATACACGCTCAAGACCTCGGCCATCCATGTGCCGGCCCGGATTTCAAAGGAGAAGGCTAAAGAGGTAAAAGAGGCGGCGAGGAAAATTTACCGCGCCTTGGGCTGTAACGGCTTTGCCCGGGTCGACATGTTCTTGATGCCGTGTGGCGAAATCGTGTTTAACGAGGTGAACACGATTCCCGGATTTACGGAACACAGCCGTTACCCGGGAATGATGAAAGCGGCCGGGATTCCATTCGCGGAAATCGTGGAACGTGTCGTCGGGGCGGTTTTTGACGGAGGTGGAAGATGAAAAGAATCATGCTTACGGGGAACCAGGTCTTTCGGGGGGAGCTGATTTTGGTAAACGCGGATCATGCATACCGCGGGAACACCAGGCGAAAACGGGTGGACATGGGAGGCACGGCGTTGGCCGAGGTGGCGGCGGATGCCTTGTGCGCGGCAATGGAAAAACTGGGCGGTTGGGAAAAAATCGCGGCGGTCAGCGGCTGGCGTTCGTTCAAGGAGCAACAGGAAATATGGGACGAATCCATGCGCGAAAACGGGGAGGCGTTCACCAAGAAATACGTGGCGGTGCCGGGACACAGCGAGCACCAGACCGGGTTGGCGATTGACCTGGGGCTTCGTAAGGAGGAGATTGACTTCATCCGCCCCGACTTCCCTTACGAGGGCATTTGCCAGACGTTTCGGGAAAATGCGGCGAAATATGGTTTCGTGGAGCGTTACCCGGCGGGAAAGGAAAACGTCACCGGAATCGGGCATGAGCCGTGGCATTTTCGCTATGTGGGAGCGGTTCACGCCTCTCTCATGCAAAAAGAAGCATTGGTCATGGAAGAATACGTTCCTTATCTTAAGCGTTTCATCCATGGAGAAACTCCCCGTAAAATGGAATTGGACGGGCGCGAGGTGCTGGTTTCGTTTCAAAAGGCGGAGGCGTTCGGCCCGACGGAAATCGAGGTGGACGAGCGGGCGGAGGTGTCCGTGTCGGGAAACAACGTGGATGGGTTCGTGGTCGTGCAATATATCAGATGTGGAATGACTCGCGACCGTGCAATAAGTAAATTGAACGTGGTTTGAAATCAAAATGGTTTTTAAGTATGAATGGCAAGGAGAAGAGGGAAGATGAGTGCGAGGAGGGAGTATGGCGGGTTGGACCGGGCTCGTTGCGTGGCGGCCGCGCTGGTGGTGGCAATCCACACATATCCACTTTTGGGAATGAACGAAGGGGCGGACTTTTTCCTGACCCGCGTGTTGGCGCGGGTGGCCGTCCCGTTCTTCTTGATGGTGACGGGGCAATTCGTGGTGGCAAGAGTGTGGCACGGTGGGGAAAGCGCGCGGCGGTATTTGATGAAATATGTCCGTAAAATGTCGCTTTTATATGGTTGTTTCATCGTTCTATACCTGCCGGTCGGAATTTACGCGGGACATTATAAAGGGATGACGCCCATGGGATGGCTTCGGGCCATTTTGTTTGACGGGACGTTTTACCACCTCTGGTATTTCCCGGCATGCATCATGGGCGTGCTGCTCGTGTATGGCCTGCGGAAAATATTGTCGGCAAGGCAAGTGCTGGCCGTGTCGGCGGTCTTGTACGTGTTCGGCCTTTTGGGGGACGGTTATTATGGAATCGCGGCGGCGGTTCCGATATTGGACAAAATATACGAAGGGATATTTGTCATATCGTCCCATACGAGGAACGGGGTCTTCATGGCTCCCATATTTTTGACGCTGGGGGCGATGTTGGGCGCGAAAGCCGACAAGGACAGAAAAGCGGGGAAAACGGGCAGGAAGACGGGGCGACGCGGGAAAGAGCGGACGATTTTGTTGGCCTTTATGTTAATTTCCGTGTTCATCCTTATGACGATGGAGGCATTTTTGCTGAGGCAATTTGAGATGCAGCGGCATGACAGCATGTATTTGCTGCTGGTTCCGGTGATGGTGCTTCTCTATCAGCTTTTATTACGATGGGAGGCAAGACCGTGGCCGGCGCTTCGGGACGTCGCGTTATGGATTTACGTGATTCATCCGGGAATCATCGTGGTGGTGCGGGGGGCCGCGAAAGTATTGAACCAGACGAAGATTTTGGTAGACGACAATCTGGTACATTATCTGGTCGTGCTCTTGTTGTCATTTGCCGTATCGGTGGCGGCGGCCGTCCTGGTTCCGATAGTGAAGGACTTTACCGTGGGATTCTTGGCCGGCTTGAGAGAGGACGGGACGCGGCGGATGAGGGGAAAAACAGATTTGGAAGCGAGGAAACGGACATGACGGCGGAAATGCGAAATGAATTGTGTGACCGGGCGTGGATTGAATTGGATTACGAGGCATTGCGGCACAACGTGGAGTTTTTTAAGGGCAGGTTGCCGAAGGAATGCCGCCTGATGCCGGCAATCAAGGCAGACGCGTATGGCCACGGGGCAATCCTTATGGGACGGGAATTGAACCGCCTGGGAGTGGACGCGTTTTGCGTGGCCTGCGTGGAAGAGGGCATCGAGCTTAGGCGGGCGGGGGTCAAAGGCGAAATATTGATCCTGGGCTACACGCATCCGTCCCGCTTCGACATGCTGGGCAAATATCATCTCGCGCAGGCAGTTGTCGATTATGACTACGCGAGGGAGCTAAATCGGTTCGGGAAAACGGTCCATGTGCATGTGGCGGTTGATACGGGCATGCACAGGCTCGGGGAGCGCAGTGAGAATATAGAACGCATTTGTGCCATTTATGGAATGAAGAATCTAATCGCTGACGGCATTTTCAGCCATTTGTGTGCGACGGACGTGGTGGCGGCGCGGGAACAGGCCTATACGCGGCGGCAGGTGGAAGAATTCGGGCACGTGGTAGAGGAATTGGAAAAACGTGGCTGCCGTTGTGGAAAAGTCCATTTGCTGT
>Ga0073906_1006036_pt1 | contig 10323 bp, 8 predicted proteins | sample Inofromicrocosms_FD_65485 | JGI IMG/M metagenome (GOLD analysis project Ga0073906, IMG submission 65485) | Mouse cecum microbial communities from Vienna, Austria - Inoculum for glucosamine and mucus D2O microcosms | ecosystem: Host-associated > Mammals > Digestive system > Large intestine > Cecum... | reverse complement strand
AATGGCGACATAGAGGCCGCTGTGGAGATCCTCCGCAAGAAGGGCCAGGCTGTAGCCGCCAAGCGCGAGGACCGCGTGGCCGCCGAAGGCTGCGTGCTCGCCAAGAACGAAGGGAACTTCGCCGCTATCGTGTCGCTCCAATGCGAGACCGACTTCGTGGCCAAGAACGCCGGCTTCGTCGACCTGACCAAGAAGCTCCTCGACATCGCTGTCGAGAACCGCTGCAAGAGCCTTGACGAGCTGAAAGCCGTCAAGGTCGGCAACCTCACCGTTGCAGACCTCGTTGTCGAAGAAGGTGGCAAGACCGGTGAAAAGACCGAGCTCGGCGCTTACGAGTATGTCGAGGCTCCTTCCACCACTTCCTACAACCACCTCGGCAACAAGCTCGCCACCATCGTCGGCTTCAACGTGGAGGGCGTAGACTACCAGGTAGGCCGCGACGTGGCCATGCAGGTAGCTTCTATGAACCCCGTCGCCGTTGACCGCGACAGCGTTCCCCAGGCCACTATCGACTCCGAGTACAATGTCGCTGTCGAGAAGACCAAGGAGGAGCAGGTCAAGAAGGCCGTTGAAGTCGCTCTCAAAAAGGCCGGCATCAACCCCAACCTCGTTGATTCCGAGGACCACATCAACTCCAACATAGCCAAGGGCTGGCTCACCGAGGAAGAGGCGGAAAAGGCACGCTCCATCGCCAAGGAAACCGCCGAGGCAAAGGCCGCCAACCTTCCGGAGGCTATGATAAAGAACATCGCCCAGGGTCGTCTCAACAAGTTCTTCAAGGAAAACTGCCTCATGGAGCAGGAGTTCATCAAGGACGGCAACCTGACCATCGGCAAATACCTCGAGGAAACCCAGAAAGGTCTCGCCGTGGTAGAGTTCAAGCGCGTCAACCTCAACGAGGATTAACGCGGTCGCCGCAGAGATAAAGCGAAAACGGCGCCCGGTGCTTTCACGCGCCGGGCGCCTTCATTATCATCCATAAAATAATATCCAGGAAATGCGCCAGCTTTTTTGTTACGCTCTTCTTGTTTCCGCGCTCGCGTCATTGGCGGCTTCCTGCGGCCGGACGGCGCGGTGGCGCGTCAGCGAGGGGTCTGTCTGGAACACCACGTTCCGCATCACCTACGAGGCTCCGGCCGACCTGGCTGACTCTATCGCCGCGGTGATGCGGGAGGTTGAACTGTCGCTTTCCCCGTTTAACCCGTATTCGCGGATTTCGCGGATAAACCGTGGCGAGTCGTCAAGAGCCGATTCGTTGATTCTGCGGGTCTTCGACGTCTCCCGCCGGGTCTGCGAGGTTTCAGGCGGCCGTTTCGACCCTACTGTTTCCCCGCTGGTCAACCTTTGGGGGTTCGGCTACGGGGGCAAGGCCGTCGCCGGCGGGGTGCCCGCCTCCGCGCGGATTGACTCGGCCCGCGCCCTTGTCGGGTTCGCCTGCTGCTCTGTCGATTCCGCGCTGAACATTGTGAAGAAGTCGCCCGGCACGACATTCAATTTCAGTGCCGTCACCAAAGGCTTCGGATGCGACCGGGTGGGGGAGATGCTCCGACGCAACGGAGCGGAGAATTATATGGTTGAAATCGGGGGGGAGCTGGCGCTCGCGGGGCGCAACCCGCGGGGCGATAAGTGGCATATCCAGATTGACGCTCCCGTCACTGGCCGCGCGGCCGTTCACACGCCGTTGCTGACGATAGCCGTTACCGACTGCGGTGTGGCCTCGTCGGGCAACTACCGAAACTACCGCACTGATTCGGCCGGCAACATTCTCGGGCACACTATCGATCCAGTCAGCGGTTATCCGTTCCAGGGCGACGTGGTCGCGGCTACCGTGGCCGCCGCGGACTGCGCGACCGCCGACGCGCTCGCCACCGCGTGTATGGCTTCCGCGTCAGCCGACGCCGCGGCGGCCGTGGAGGCCGTCCCGGGCGCTTCGGCGTTGCTTGTGGTCGCCGCCGGCGATTCGCTGTCGCTGCGCCGTGTCGGCGGTTTCCCGCTGCCCGTAGCCGAGTGACGGCCGCGGCCGGGAACCGCGATGCCGGCTTACAGACAACAAGGGCTGTCTCACGACAGCCCTTGTTGCTTTATCTTTAACCTTAAATCTAATACCATGAAAAAACACAGTGCAAATATAGTGCTTATATCCTTTAAACGCCGCCCGGGAGGAATGGTTCGCCAGCACGTTTGTTTTAACTTATATTAACATTTATTTCCCCGTCATCCCGTTTTATTGTTGTAACTTTATATCGAAAATAATTATCTGCCTATTTGGCTTTCACGGCGGCGATTCTTCGCGGTAGCCGCGTGAACGTTATATTTTTAAATGGTTTTGTCTATGATACGCATCCTTGTGATTGACGACGAAGAAAGCTTCTGCGAAATCCTTAAATACAATCTTCAGAAGGAGGGATACGAGGTCGATACGGCTGACAGCGCCGAGACCGCGCTGGGCTACGACCTGTCGCTTTACAACCTTATGATAGTGGATATCATGATGGAGCGGATCAGCGGCATAGATTTCGCCAAGAGGGTACACAACAATCCGGCCACGGAGAACACCCCGATTATTTTCTGCTCCGCCCTTAACGGCGAGGATGACATTGTGATGGGGCTGAACATAGGCGCCGACGACTACATAACTAAGCCTTATTCCATCGACGAGGTAAAGGCGCGCGTGCGCGCCGTGCTGCGCCGTTCGCAGGTGGCCAAGCAGGTGGCGATCAAGACGTCCAAGGCCAACTACGAGCCCGACATCACGTTCAAGACGCTCCGCATCGACCGCAACGGCAAGTCGCTTTACATCGACGGGGACAAGATCGACCTTACTCCCAGGGAGTTCGAGCTGCTCCTGTTCTTCCTGACAAACAGGGAGATCATTCACTCGCGCGATCATATCATGCGCCAGGTGTGGGCGGGACAGACGGTGACGTCCCGTGCTGTTGACACCAACATCACGCGCCTGAGGCAGAAACTCGGCCCTTACGGCAATAACATAGTGACGCGCCTGAGATTCGGCTACGGTTTCAAGGCGGAGGTCTGAGCGAGTGTTTTTCGGGACAAAGGCCTGTGGTTAGCAAGTTTTTGGAAGTATGTTTGGCAAGTTCCTGAAAAAGCGCGCCTTCCGCTATCGGATGAAGCTGTTCATAGTCGCGTTCGTCTGCATATGGGCGCTGATCGGCAGTTTCGCGTGGCTTCAATACAACCGCGACAAGTTCTCCAAGAAGCGCGAGATAATGGCGCGCGTCGACCTCGCGGCCGGACGCATCGTCGATTCATGGAGCAGGAGCAATCTCGACCTGATAGATTCCTATGTCGACTTCCTAAGCCGCTATTACGAGGGCTCGGCGCTTGGCAGCATGTCGCTCGCGGTATACGACCGTACCTCCGGTGACCTGTTGAACTCCATCGGGACCATAAACTCAGAACGTCCCCTTGGATTCGACAAGGCGGATGTCGACTCCCTCCGCGACGGGTCCACCGCGATTCTGCTCGATGACACCCGGTTCCCGTCCGGCGAAAGGATATTCTATTATTACAGCCGCGTTTCCCCTAAGAAGGGCCTGGAAGTCAGGGCATACCTGCCTCTCACGCCCGAGCTAAGCTCGTACCTCTCGTCGAGCGACTGGCTTTTCTGGGCTATGATACTCGTAGTGGGCGTGGTGGGTACGTTCTTCGTGTACCTGATCACCTCCCACCAGGCAAAGAACATCGGCCTGCTGCACGAGTTCGCCCACAGGGCGGCAAACGACCGCGACTTCATCCCCATGGGGGAGTTCCCTTCTGACGAGCTCGGCGACATTTCCCGCCAGATCATATCAATCTACAATTCCCGGATGCAGGCTAACCAGCGCCGTGAGAGTGAGCATATCGTGGCCCTCAAGGCCAACGAGGAGAAAAACCGCCTGAAACGCGCCTTGACCAACAATATCTCCCACGAGCTCAAGACCCCTATCGGAATAATAAAGGCATACGTCGAAATGATGATAAGCCAGGAAGACATGCCGGAAGAGGACCGCAGGCACTTTCTGCGCAAGACGCAGGAGAACGTCGACCGCCTCACGGCGATGCTCAACGACCTGTCGACCATGACGCGCCTCGAGGAATCCGGTCAGAAGATTCCAATGAAGGACGTAAACTTCCGGGACCTGATCGCGGGCTTTGCCGAGGAGATAAGGAGCACGAACCTTATCGGCGACATGGAGTTCAAGTTCGACATACCTGACGATTGCGTGGTAAGGGGCAACGAAGGGCTTCTGCTTTCCGTGCTGAACAACCTCGTTAAGAACGCCCGGGCGTATTCCCAGGGCACCGTTATGGGCATAGAGCTTTTCGGTCGCAAGGAGAAATGTTACACGTTCGTGTTCTATGACAACGGGACCGGGGTGGCTTCCGAGCATCTCGCGCATCTTTTCGACCGTTTCTACCGCATCGATGCCGGGCGCTCGCGCAAATCGGGGGGCACCGGCCTCGGGCTGCCAATCGTCAAGAGCGCCGTCAATTCGATGGGGGGAGGCATTTACGTTCGGAACCGCCGCGGCGGCGGCTTGGAGTTCCTTTTCACTCTCACGCGCGTCATTCCCGGCCAGCGCGGCGCGGAAAACCGCGAAGCGGCCGCCGGCGCCGTGTCGGGAACATCCGGTGTCGAATCCCCGGATTCGGGAAATCCGTCGGGCGACGTGCCTCCGTTCTCGCCCGAAGATCCAAACAATTGAGCGCGGCGGGGCGTTGTTGGTATGTCGCCGCTGGCGCGGCGATTACGGAAATTTTTCTTCAATTATTCGGGAAATTTTCGTAAATTTGCTCCCTGAAAATACGCAGCAGGCGGACAAACATTCATTCTTTAAATATATCATGGTAAGTTACAAAGAATTAGGCCTTGTGAATACCCGCGAGATGTTCGCGAAGGCCATCAAGGGCGGCTATGCCATCCCCGCTTTCAACTTCAACAACATGGAGCAGCTCCAGGCCATCATCAAGGCCGCTGCCGAGGAGAAGTCGCCCGTGATCCTCCAGGTTTCCAAGGGTGCCCGCAATTACGCTAACGCGACGCTCCTCCGCTATATGGCGCAGGGTGCGGTGGCATATGCCAAGGAGCTTGGCTGGGAGCACCCCCAGATCGTGCTGCACCTCGACCACGGCGACAGCTTCGAGCTTTGCAAGAGCTGCATCGACAACGGTTTCTCGTCGGTGATGATCGACGGTTCGCACCTCCCCTACGAGGAAAACGTGGCCCTCACGAAGAAGGTTGTTGACTACGCCCACCAGTACGACGTTACCGTCGAGGGCGAGCTTGGCGTTCTCGCCGGTGTCGAGGACGAGGTTTCGGCCGACCACCACACCTACACGGACCCCGAGGAGGTTATCGACTTCGCCACCCGCACCGGCTGCGACTCGCTCGCCATCTCCATCGGCACCAGCCACGGCGCCTACAAGTTCACTCCCGAGCAGTGCACCCGCAACGCCGAAGGGCGCCTCGTGCCCCCGCCACTGGCGTTCGACGTGCTTGACGGCGTTATGAAGAAGCTCCCCGGCTTCCCCATCGTGCTCCACGGCTCTTCCTCCGTGCCCCAGGAATACGTCGACATGATCAACCAGTACGGCGGCAAGCTCCCCGACGCCATCGGTATTCCCGAAGAGGAACTCCGCAAGGCCGCCAAGAGCGCCGTGTGCAAGATCAACATCGACTCCGACTCCCGTCTGGCCATGACAGCCGCCGTGCGCAAGGTGTTCGCCGAGAAGCCCGGAGAATTCGACCCCCGCAAGTACCTCGGGCCGGCCCGCGACGAGATGGAGAAGCTCTACAAGCACAAGATCGTCAACGTCCTCGGCTCCAACGGCAAGGCCGAATAACCCCTGCTGACCGAACTATACAAAAGCCGGGCCGCACGTTAAGTGCGGCCCGGCTTTGTTTTTTTGCGGCAACGGAAGCCGTTGTTTCTCAGGCTTCTCCGTCGATGGCCTTGGCAACCTCCTTGAAGATGTCGTCGATGGAGCCTGTGCCGTTGATGGGACGGTATTTGCCCTCCTTAATATAATAGTCGCGCAAGGGGCGGGTGGAATCGTGGTAGACTTGCAGGCGGTTCTTGATGGTCTCGAGGTTGTCGTCGGCGCGTCCTGTCTGCTTGCCGCGGAGAATCATACGCTCGATCAGCTCGTCCTCCGGGACCTCGAGGCCTATGACGTGGTGCACTTCCTGGCCGCGTTTCTCGAAGAAGCGTTTCAGGGCTTCCGCCTGGGGGATGGTGCGGGGAAAGCCGTCGAGGATAACGCCGTCCTTGGCTTTCGGCTCGTTGTCGATGATCTCTTCCAGGATGCGGATCATCAGCGAGTCGGGAATAAGCTGTCCCTGGCTGATGTACGTCTTAGCGATCTGGCCGATCGGAGTTTTGCGCGCGATGTGGTCGCGTAGCACCTCTCCTGTGGATATGTGGTGCAGTCCGTATTTCTCAATAAGCTTGTCGCTCTGGGTGCCTTTGCCGCTACCCGGAGCGCCGAATATGACTAAATTCATCTTTTTCTTAGGAATTGTACGCTGAAAAGAAGTGTGGGGTGGCGCGTCAGTCGGCGGTTTCTTTTAGAACGTATATGTCGTTGAGGTTGCGTGCCATCCCGTCGAGGTCGAGGCCGAACCCTATGATGAACTTCGGGGGTATGGCGAAGCCTACGTAGTCGGGCTTGACATCGGCGCGGAGCGATTCAGGCTTGAAAAGGAGGGTGGCTATCTTTACTTCGGCCGGGTTGTGTTTCCGCAGTTCTTCAAGGAGGCCCACTATGGTGTGGCCTGTGTCCACTATGTCCTCGACAATGATGACGGAGCGCCCTGAAAGGTCCTCGGTGAGGCCCAGAAGCTGTTTTACGTTGCCGGAACTCTGCATGCCCTCGTAGCTTTTCAGGCGGATGAAGGCGATTTCGGCATCGGTGTCAATGCCGCGGAACAGGTCGGCGGCGAAGGGGAACGCTCCGTTGAGGACGCAGAGCAGCAGGGGGCACTTGCCTGCGTATTCCTTGGAAATCTGCTTCGCGAGTTCCTGTATGCGGGCGTCAATTTTCTCTCTTTCGATGTATGGCACAAATGTGAGGCCGTTGTACTGAACTTCTTTCATCGGGAAAAATTAGATTTGCAAAATTAATAAAAATTCCGCACACGCCTAACGGCGCTGCGGAAAAATGAGGGAGGTTATGGTGATTTTGCCCCTGGCATGCCTTCAGGCCAGTGCATCCGGCGGCGCTGGTCAGCGCGCCGTGATGTGGAAGCAGGCTTGTTTTCGCTCGTATTTCACATAGCATCGGCCGCGGGCGCGCTGGGCCTCCACAACTTCCGCGAGGAGGTTCTTGAGGTCTTCCTGGGTCCTGGGCACTGTCAGCGAGTCGCATATGAACTTCGCGTAGCTTATGTCGAAGGTGGTCGCGAAGAGGTGGGCCGACGTGTCGACAGCGTTGCGGTTGCGGCGGCGCAGGTTCTTGACGAGTGAGCGCGTGCGCAGCACGCTCGTGACTTTTACGCGGTAGCTTCCGCCGCCGCGGGCGGCAAGCGAGTCGTTGAACGCCGCCCCTATGTCGCGGAGCAGGTCGCGGGCTTTCGGCACGAGGTAGGGCAGGGAGTGGGTCAGGTTGTCGAGGTAGTATTCGCGGCAGGTGCGCACCGGCACTAAGTCCGGCGCGCCGGCCCACGCTTCCCTTATGCCTTGGATCGGCTTGATGCCCGCGCGCCTGGCGGCCTCTATGTGGAGGTGGTTGCTGTCGTTGAAGAAGCGTCCGAGAGTGGCGCCGAGATAGTTGATTCTCATCTTTCGGCCTCCGGGAGGCATCGAGTCGAGGCGCTGGCAGAAAGGGTTCGCCGCGCTCGCGGTGTCTGCCGGGGTGAGTATCGCCAGTACTTCGCTGTGCGAGAGGTCTGCCGGGGCGGCTTCCGGCCCGTCGCCGCGGCTTCCCCGCCCCGAGCACAGGCTTACCACCGATGCCGAGGCACCCGCGACGAGCAGCAGCATGAAAGCCGCTATATGGCGGAATTTGAGGTAGAACTTGTGTCGCATCCGCTGTCAGGCAAAAGTGTCGTCGTTGATAATGCCGTATAGCCGCCGGCATCCTTCTTCGAGCAGGTCGAGCACCAGCTCGAATCCCTCGGAGCCTTCGTAATAAGGGTCGGGCACGTGGTCATAGCCGGACGAGGCCGGAAGAAGTTCGCCCATCGACATTATCTTGGCCTCGGCTTCGGGCGATGGCGCCGCGTGGCGCAGGTTGGCGATGTTCTGCCGGTCCATGCCGATTATAAGGTCGAAGTCGTCGAAGTCCGAGGGCGCCACCTGTCGGCAGCGGTGGGTCAGTTCGAGACCGCGGCCGCGGGCGTGGACTCTCATACGGCGGTCGGGTAGGTCGCCGACGTGGTAGTTGCCCGTCCCGGCGGAGTCTATAACCCATTCCGCGTCGCGGCCTTCGGCCGTGACGATTGAGCGCATCATCCCTTCGGCTGCCGGGGAGCGGCATATGTTGCCCAGGCACACGAACAGGACTTTCACCGGGCGTTTCCCGGCAATCCGGTTTAACAGCTTTATGGTCGACGGGCGCGACGCGGCCCGGTTGCTTGGTGTGGTTTCGTTCATGTGACAAATTTACGAATTTTTCCCGAATTACTCCCCGCGGCCGCGCTCCAAAAGCTCACGGCTGAGGACTCCGGCGCGAAGAGCGCTTAAATATTATTTTTCGAGACAAACTTATTCGGGCTTTTTGTTGCTTTGGCTGATAAAAAGGATTATCTTTGCGCCGAAAACAAACCTTGAATTTAATAAGTCTATACCATAACCGATATGACCGACACCCAACAGAGAGTAAAAACGCTCGGACAGGTGGCCGTGAGATTCTCCGGCGACTCCGGCGACGGAATGCAGTTGGCGGGTAACATCTTCACAAATGTTTCTGCCGGACTTGGCAATTCGGTGTCAACCTTCCCCGACTATCCCGCTGAGATACGCGCCCCGCAGGGCTCGCTCGGCGGTGTCAGCGGGTTCCAGGTGAGCATCGGCTCGGGAGTCCACACCCCCGGCGACAGTTGCGACGTGCTTGTGGCCATGAATCCGGCCGCCCTGAAACAGAACTACCGCACGGTAAAGCCCGGCGGTGTGGTTATAGTCGATATCGACTCGTTCAAGGAGGAGGGCCTGAAAAAGGCGAAGTTCGCGACCGACGATCCCGTGAAAGAGCTTGGTATCACGGCCCAGGTGGTCGAGGTGCCCGTAACCTCTATGACAAAGGCTGCCCTTGCCAACGAGGGAATGGATCCCAAGAGCGTGCTTAAATGCCGTAACATATTCACCCTCGGGCTTCTCTGCTGGCTGTTCGACCGCCCGCTGGAAAGCGCGGCCAGGATGCTCCGCGCGAAATTCGCCAAGAAGCCCGCCGTATACGAGGCAAACGCCAAGGTGCTCCAGGCCGGCTACGACTACGGCCATAACATACACGCCTCTGTCTCGACCTACCGCGTGGAGACAGACGAGATTCGCCCGGGCGTCTACACCGATGTCAAAGGGAACGAGGCCACGGCCTACGGGCTGATCATGGCTTCCGAGAAATCCGGCCTCCCGCTCTATCTCGGAAGCTATCCCATAACCCCTGCCACCGACATACTCCACGAGCTTGCCAAACGCAAGGATCTCGGGGTCAAGGCTTGCCAGATGGAGGACGAGATCGCCGGTGTATGCTCGGCCATAGGAGCGTCGTTCGCCGGAAGTCTCGCCGTGACCTCTACTTCCGGTCCCGGCCTGGCGCTTAAAGGTGAGGCTATCGGCCTTGCCGTGATGGCTGAGCTTCCGTTGGTTGTGATCGACGTGCAGCGCGGAGGCCCCTCCACCGGCCTCCCGACCAAAACCGAGCAGACCGACCTCAACCAGGCGCTCTACGGGCGCAACGGCGAGTCGCCCCTGGCGGTGGTCGCGCCCCTCAGCCCGACCGACTGCTTCGACACCGCGTTCGAGGCCTGCCGCATAGCCGTAGAGCATATGACGCCGGTGATACTGCTGAGCGACGCCTTTATCGGCAACGGCTCGTCGGCCTGGCGCATCCCGGAGGCTGCCGATTATCCAGCCATACGCCCCAACTTCGTGCCTGATGAGCTGAAAGAGGCCTGGAGGCCGTATATGCGCGACCCGGAGACACTAACCCGCTACTGGGCCGTCCCCGGAACTCCCGGCATGATGCACCGCCTCGGCGGTCTGGAGAAGGACGACCGCTCCGGGGCCATATCCACCGACCCGCGCAACCACGCCGTCATGGTGGAGCGTCGCCGCGAGAAGGTGGCCCGCATCGCACGCGACATTCCCGCGCAGGAAGTGG
>Ga0073906_1006033_pt1 | contig 10327 bp, 8 predicted proteins | sample Inofromicrocosms_FD_65485 | JGI IMG/M metagenome (GOLD analysis project Ga0073906, IMG submission 65485) | Mouse cecum microbial communities from Vienna, Austria - Inoculum for glucosamine and mucus D2O microcosms | ecosystem: Host-associated > Mammals > Digestive system > Large intestine > Cecum... | reverse complement strand
TCTTGGTCACGGTCTTCTGGATCATACGGTTCATAACCGCGGTGTAGGTGGTGTTGCCCTTGTCGTCGGTTGTCCTGAACCAGTAGGTATTCACTGTTGCCTCTACCGGCTTGCCGAGCGATGTTGCCTCATACGAATTCAGAAGGATATAATCATTGAAGCTGACACCAGTATTGTTGCCGTCTTCGTCAACGAGATAAGCAAAACCGTTGCTATACACATCCTGTGCAAGATCTGAATATTTCTGATCACGTACGTCAGACCATGCTTCACCCATTTCCTGACCGGCCTTGTTGGCTGCAGTCAGAGCTTTTTTCTGGTCCTGAGCCAGCTGCGAGAGCGCAGCCTTCTCTGTAACGAGTTCAGCCTTGGCCTCTTCGGGAGCCTTCTGAGCCTCGAACACCTCGATCATAGCCGTCCATTCGGCAATCTGCTGCTCATTATTGGCTATGATGCGCTTTTGATCATTGATCAGCATCTGACTGGTTTCATCAGAATTAACCAATCCGGCCTGCAGTTTAGCGAGTTCTATCTTCTTCCTGGCAATCTCCTGCTGGGCGTCGAGCAGGTTTGTGGCCGCTGTCTGATAGGCCGTATAGAGACCACCGAGAAGCGCCTGGCTGTCATCGTCGGCATTCTTGAGGGCAGCCTCGTACTGAGTCTGCAGGTCGAGCATAGCGATCTTGTGCCGGATAGCCATCTCCTCGAGTTCGTTGGCCAGACGCTGGATCTCGTTCTGAGCGGCGGCCATCTGCTGCTGTGCTATTGCTGCGGCAGCCTGTGACTCAGAGTTAGCCTTATCGGCGAGAGCCTGCTGATAGGCTGCTTTGGCTGTTTCGTAAGCCACCTTGGCCTCACGCAGAGCGTTCTCGGTATCGGCGAGAGCCTGCTGATTGGCTGCCTGAGCGTTACTGAGAGCGGCCAAAGCTGACAGCTGTGCGGCCTTGGCTTCGCGAACTGCTGTGACAGATGCCGATTCTTTGTCGTCGACGCAGCCGGAGAAGGTCATGACACCTGCCAGCATCGACACAAGCAAAATCATTTTTTTCATAATCACTTGTTTTTTGAGATTGGATAATAATTTGTGTTTGTTTAAGTGTATTTGGTTTAGTTTAGTTAATTTCTGTTGGCTAAACGACAACACAATTCGAGTGTCCGCTGCAAATTTTTCATTTATTTTTCATTCCCACAAACTTTTATACAATTATTTACATTACCCCCCCCCATTAGATTTTCTTAACTTTTTCGGGATAAACTTCGATATAAAATTAACCTCTATTAACTGGCGATCTATCAGCGTCGGAAATCGGAGAGATCGGGGTGATCGGCATCATCGAAGATGAGCCGCTGACGGAGATGGGGATCTGTCCCTGCGGCTCATCTACGAAGATCCGTACGCTGCCTGATCCTAACCCCACCAAGCCACCCTGTGGGCGGCATGGCGGGGCTTACAAAAGTCGGTGGTCTACGACCACCCATAGCCGATAGGGAGATAGGCGCGGGGGGGGGGAGGCGGTGGGAGGCCCGGGCTGGCGCGCAGCGGCTGATCTCGCATGCTCCGCAGCTCGGCCGAGTGGTGTGGACGGCTCTTCCGCCCCCGGTCTACGCGACGCGCCATCTCCCGCTCCGCTGACGCGTGTCGGGAGATAGCGCCGGTCGCTCCGAACCGGGGATTCCATCTGCCCGCACGCTCCGCGGCTCCGAGAACGTCACCCCATCCGGCGGGGAGGGCGGGAGCCGCGGAGCGTGCGGGGAGATGGAAACCGGGGTTCGGAGCGGAGGGTGGACGCCGATGCGCGACAGCGGATCGGTGACCATCCGAGGCGTAGACCCCGGACAAGAGAGAACCACACACAGCGCGGCGAGTCCCGGAGGGCACGAGCCCGCGACATGGCGTCAGCACAGGGAGGAGGAGGAGGAGGAGAGAGAGCGAAGCAAGGCTATAGGTAAAAATCATCGGAGCCATCAGATCGCTCCGATGACTCCGACGATATTATGAGAATTACGATTACTCTGACTATCTAATGACTACTATTATTCTGATTACCATGATAGCTATAGCAGCCATGATCGCTCCGATGCTCTCAGATGATCTCCATGTTGCTGCTGAGGCGCTGGCGCACTACTTCGTAGGCGAGCACTCCGGCTGCCACCGATACGTTGAGTGATCCGATATGACCAAACATCGGTATCGACACGAAGGTGTCGCACTCGCGGAGTACTTCGGGCGATATGCCGCGGTCCTCGGCTCCCATCACGAGAGCCACTGGCCCCGAATAGTCGGCCATGGTGTAGTTGATATCAGCCTTCTCGCTGACAGCCACGACCCTGACGCCGCTCGCCTTGAGGTATCTTACGGCCGACAGCGTGGAGTTGACACGACACACCGGCAGATAGGACAGCGCGCCGGCCGAGGTCTTGACAGCGTCGGCGGTGACACTCACACTGTCGTGAGCCGGTATGACCACCGCATCGACAGCCGCACACTCGCACGTGCGGGCTATGGCGCCGAAGTTGCGCACGTCGGTGATGCCGTCGAGCACCATCAGAAAAGGGGTCACCCCGTCTTCGTAGAGCTGCGGCACGAGATTGTCAATACTGTGATAGGTCACAGCCGACAGTATGGCCACCACGCCCTGATGGTTCTTGCGGGTGATCTTGTTGATGCGCTCCACCGGCACACGCCGGCTGACAATGCCGTTGGCGCGTATCATGTCGGTGAGCTGACGGGCCAGATCGCCGTCAAGATCCTTCTTTATATACACGCGGTCTATGTCGCGTCCGGCCTCGATGGCCTCCATCACGGCACGCAGGCCGAATATGTAGTCGGTTGACTGTATCATTGCTGTTATCCTGTTATACTTTTCCTATTATTCTGTTATCGATTATGACCCCCGTCGGGGAGACCGGTTTTATCTGCCGGCAAGGAGAGCCACGGCATTGGCTCTGGCCGCCTCGGCCGACGACTCGCCTCCGAGCATCATGGCCAGTTCGGCCACGCGGGCGTCATAGTCGAGCTCGGCTATGCGTGTGTGGGTCGAGGTGTCGTCGTCCTCCTTGAAAACCTTGAAGTGGTGGCCTCCGCGCGCCGCCACCTGCGGCAGATGTGTGATGGCTATCACCTGCAGCGAACGGGAAATACTCTCCATCATATCGCCGATGCGCGAGGCCACCTCTCCCGACACCCCGGTGTCGATCTCGTCGAAGATTATCGACGGCAGACTCATACGGTCGGCTATGATGGCCTTGACGCAGAGCATCAGACGCGAGATCTCGCCACCCGAAGCCGCTCCGCCCACAGGCATCAGAGGCTGATTTTTGTTGAAAGCAAACATAAACTCCACGCGATCCATGCCGGTGGCCGAGATGTCGGCCGGATCGACGCGCACCTCCACCTGAAGGTTTTTCATGCCGAGCGGCATGGCGCGCTCCCGCAGCATCGCGGCGAAATCCGCAGCCGCCCGGCGGCGCGTGGCCGTGATCTCGGCCGCACTCTCTTTGGCCAGAGCAAGCGCGCGTCGCGCCTCCCGCTCCAGATCGGCCACTGTGGTGTCGGAGTCGTCGAGCTGCTCCAGACGCGCGCGCAGTTCCTCGCGGCGCTCTATCAGCTGGTCGACCGTCTCGGCCTTGTGGCGCGACAGCAGCGAGTAGAGCGTGTCGATACGTTCCTCGGCCGCCTCAAGCTCGCGCGGATCGGCGCTCAGCCCGGCGTCGGTTTCCGACAGCGTCGCGGCGATGTCGGCAAGCTCTATGCGGATAGTGGCCAGACGGCCCGGTATGTCGTCGGTCTCGTCGAGTGCCGCTCCGAGGCGGTCGCACGCGCCGGCCGCTTCGTCGACGAGCGATATGGCATTGCTGCCACCGTCGGAGAGCGCCTGAAGAGCGTCGTAGAGATCCGACTTCACCGCCGTGAGATTGCCCAGCACCTCGCGATCCTTTTCGAGCTGCTCCAGTTCTCCGCTCTGAAGCCGCGCCGAGTCGAGCTGTTCGAGCTGATAGCGGGTGAACTGCTCGTCGTCGCGCACGCGCTCCAGCCGTGCCTTGGTCTTCTTGAGCTGACGCACGGCCGAACGGAACGCGTCGAAACGCCGGCCGTACTCCCGGAGCCGCTCGGCGTTTCCGGCCAGAGTGTCGATGACCTGCAGCTGAAATCCCGGCTGGGCGAGCAGCTGATTGTTGTGCTGACTATGGATGTCGATGAGATTTATCGCTATCTCCTGCAGACGCGACAGCGGCACCGGCGAATCGTTGACAAACGCTCTCGACCGTCCGTTGGGGGCTATCTCGCGGCGTAGTATGCACCGCTGCGGATCCCAGTCGATGTCGGCCTCGGCGAACACCTGCCGCAGGTGGGGATAGGCCTCGATGGCAAATACCGCCTCGATGACCGACTTGCGGTCGGCGCTTCGCACGGCCTTGGTGTCGGCCCGCCCTCCGAGTAGCAGAGAGAGCGCCCCGAGCATTATCGACTTGCCGGCTCCGGTTTCGCCGGTGATTATGTCGAGTCCGGGATAGAAACGGATGTCGACCGCATCAATCAGCGCATAGTTGGATATATGCAGTGTTTCGAGCATAAGGGAAGTATTATGATTTAACCGACAGTAGCAGGTTTTATTTCCTGGGGTTCTTTATCTTTTCCATGGCTTCGGACTCCGACGGCCAGAGAGCCGTCAGCAGCGCCGCCGCCTCGCGGCGCTCGTCGTCGGAGGCCTTGGAATAGAGTCCGACAAACTCGTCGAGCTTGGCATCGCGCATCAGAGCCGCGAGCGGCGTCATGGGCGACTGCGAGACCATGTCGCGCAGCCGCTGCAGCGTCTGCCCTATAGTGGCGCGCCCCTTTTCGGGGCTGACGGTCATGACGTCAAGACCGCGACGGTGGTAGTCGTAGAGAAGAGTACGGAAGGCCGCGGTGGGAGGCTCGGTCAGCGCCGCGAGCAGCGAGGCGCGGTTGCGCGGGGAGTCGATGGCGCGCCACCCCTTGCCGCCCGACGACCGGGCCAGAGTGACGATCTGCGAGGCCACCCCGTAGAAAGGAGTCCCGCCCTCGGGCGCAAAGCTGTCGGCATCGACAGCCAGAATGAGATACACATAGAAATCGAGCAGCGCCGTAAGCTCCGAATCGATGGCGTCGCGCGCAAACACGAGAGGCTGTCCGGACGAATAGGGAAACTCCACCTCGGCGTCCCTGACATTGAGCAGCGTGGTGGTGTAGCTGCTGTCGTAGACCGGTCGGGTGGACTGCACCGTCAGGACGGCGCTCACCTTGTCGTCGGCATATGACTGCACGTCGAAAAACATCCGGCACTCGATCCGCTCTCCGGGAGCTATACGAAGCTCGGTGAACGAGGTGGTGTTGACATACTCCGCGACGGCCTCCTGCAGCTGACGCGCCACGTCGGAGGGCATCGTTTCGGTGCGGCTGACATTGACCTCCACCTTGCAGTTGAGCTCGGAGCAAAGGGCCACCGCCACGGCAGCCGCAAAGGCGACCAGTGTCAGCAGCATCCGTTTCATCGCATGGCGCAGATTTGATCGAGGATATCGCAGGCCACCTCGCGTTTGGATTTCAGATCGTAGCGGGTGGTGCGGCCGTCGGCCGAGAGTATGGTGACGAGATTTGTGTCGGTACCGAATCCGGCTCCCTTGTCGCGGAGAGAGTTGAGCACTATCATGTCGAGATGCTTGCGCTTCATCTTGTCGGCGGCATTGTCCATCTCGTGGTCGGTTTCGAGCGCAAAACCCACCAGCGTCTGTCCGGGGCGCTTGCGCTCTCCCAGTGCCGCCGCTATGTCGGGGTTCTTCACCAGGCGGATGACCGGAGGCTCTCCCCCCTCGCGCTTGATCTTGCTCAGTGCGGGCTCGACAGGAGCATAATCGGCCACAGCAGCAGCCATCACGGCCACGTCGGCACCGGCAAACTCATGCTCGGCGGCCTCCATCATCTCGCGGGCCGACTCTACCTTTATAACCCTGACGCCCGGTTCGGAGGGAACGACACTCACCGGACCGCTGACCACGGTGACTTCGGCGCCACGGCGCGCGGCCTCGTCGGCTATGGCATAGCCCATCTTGCCCGACGAATAATTGCCTATGAACCTGACAGGATCTATCTTCTCGTAGGTGGGTCCGGCTGTAATCATCACTTTTAGCCCCTTCATTGACGCGGAAGCGTCAAAAAACGCATCGACAGCCTCAAGTATCTCCTCAGGCTCGGCCATGCGGCCTTTGCCCACAAGATGACTTGCAAGTTCGCCGGCACGCGAGTCGATGACATGGTTGCCATACGAACGCAGCAGCCCGATGTTGCGCTGCGTGGTGGGGTGGGCCATCATGTCGAGATCCATGGCCGGAGCCACAAACACCGGAGCCTTGGCCGACAGATAGGTGGTGACGAGCATATTGTCGGCCACTCCGCAGGCCATCTTGGCTATGGTGGAGGCCGTGGCGGGCGCTATCACCATGGCGTCGGCCCAGAGGCCTATGTCGACATGGCTGTTCCACTGCCCTGTATTGGCTGTGAAAAACTCGCTTATGACCGGACGACCGCTCAGAGCCGACAGCGTGACAGGAGTTATGAACTCCTTTCCGGCAGGGGTGATTACCACCTGCACCTCCGCCCCTGCCTTTACAAACAGGCGGAGCAGGCTGACCGACTTGTAGGCTGCGATACCGCCGGTGATGCCGAGTATTATGTGCTTGCCTTTCAGCATCAGTTGCCTTCGGTTTTCATACGGAGCCTCACGGCGGTGAAGGCATCCTTGGTGTTTTGCGAGAAATCGCCCTGCATTATCCAGTTGTAGTAGCTCGGATCGGCGCGCAGCACCTCCTCGGCCAGACGCCCCTTGTACTTGCCGAAATTCACCACCTCGCGGTGTTTGTCGTCGTAGACCAGACGCCCCATGAAGTCGACGTTGCGGTTCTGCGCCGAGTATTCCGAAAGATATGATATGTCGTTGGGCAGATCGTCGTAGTGGTCGAGCTGCGCCTTAAGCACCTCATAGGTGGCGCGTGTGTCGGCGTCGGCCGAATGTGCCTCGGTCAACTCCTTGCCGCAGTAGAAGCGGTAGGCAGCCACGAGCGTGCGCTGCTCCTTCTTGTGGAATATCGTCTGCACGTCGATAAACCGCGGCTTCGTGAAGTCGAACTTTATGCCTGCACGCTGAAACTCCTCGTCGAGCATCGGTATGTCGAACCGGTTGGAGTTGAACCCGGCGATGTCGCATCCGGCGAAAATCGAAGCCAGATCCTTGGCTATCTGCTTGAACGTAGGCTCGCCGGCCACGTCGGCGTCGGTGATATGATGCACGGCCGTGGCCTCGGGCGGGATGGGTATCCCGGGATTGATGCGTCGGGTGCGCGATATCTCCTTGCCGTCGGGCATGATCTTGAGTATCGACACTTCCACGATACGGTCCTGCGTGATATTGGTGCCGGTGGTTTCGAGATCGAAGAATATTATCGGTTTGTTGAGATTGAGTTCCATAAAGCAAAGCGTGGCTGGTAGAGTGGAGATGATGGAATGGGTGTGCCGGATCAGTGTCAGTCGACGATATGCATCGGCATCAGCAGCATCAGCAGCTCGGTGCCCGGCGCGTTCTCAGCCGGCAGACAGATGGCCGCATGACTCGGATCGGCAAGTTTCATCATCACGTCGGGAGTGGAGAGGGTGTTGAAAATCTCGAGCAGATAGGGCGCTCCGAATCCGATGAGCAGTTCGGCGCCGTCATACTGGCACGGCAGCGACTCCAGACCCGATGTGCCGTAGCTGCTGTCCTGCGCGCGGAGCGTGAGATTGTCGGCCGAAAGCTTGAACTTCACCAGACCGTTGCCGTCGTCGCCGAACACGCATACGCGGCGCAGCGAATTGATGAGCGACTGGCGGTCGATGGTCAGCGTGTAGGGGTTGCCTGCCGGTATCACCCTCTCGTAGGGAGGGAAATTGCCCTTGATGAGGCGGCAGTCGAAGATATAGGACGACGACTCGAAGCGCACGTTGCGCTCGCTGACCGTGACCTTGATTGAATCCTCCTTGGCGAAAACGTTCTTTAGCACCGTGGCGGGCTTGAGCGGCAGTATGAACGAGCACTCACACTGAGGCTGCACGAGCGAGTTGGTGAACTTCACCAGCTTGCGTGTGTCGGTGGCCACAAACACGATATGATCGGGCTTCACGTCCCATAGAATACCCATCATCTGCGGACGAAGATCGTCGGTGCCTACGGCGAAGAGTGTGTTCTCGATGCCTTTCATCACTACCTCCGTCGGGCATACAAAGCTGAGCCGCTCTCCTTCGTCGGCCTGCTCGGGCTCGGGATATTCGCGTCCGTTGATACCCACCGTAGAGTAGTCGCCGCTCGAATAGGAGATCTTCACCTCGAGGTTTTCGTCGTTGATATCGAACGTTATACCCTGATCGGGAAGCTCGCGGAGCAGCTCCACGATGCGGCGGGCGTCGAGGCAGAAGGAGCCTTCGCCTTCAGTGCCTGTCACGTCGAGGCGCGCCACCAGTGAGTTCTCCGAATCTGACGCCTTCACCGTCAGGGTGTCCTCCTCCAGAACAAAGAGGAAGTTGTTGAGTATCGTAAGCGGATTTTTTGAGTTTATTACCTTGCTTACAGCTGAAACGAAACCGCTGAGGGTCTTGCTCGGAACGTTGAATTTCATATCTTCGTAAGGAGTTGTAGTTACTGACCTACAAAGGTATGTAAAAAAATCGGCATTTGGAGTCATGGCGCATGCATTTTTTCAGCCTTTTCGACTGCGCATTCCGCAGGACGGTTTTTGAACTGCGACAATTTGCAATTAAAAATGTTTTGGAGTAATTTTACGCAAGAAACCCAACCACGACAACACAACAATCTCATGAGCGATACAGGCGAATGGTGGACCGCTCCGGCCGAAAGCGAGAGCGGACAATTGATTATGGTCACAGGGCGTCGCGATGTGGAGAAATTCCGCGCGAATCCCCGGTTCAGCATCAGAGTGGAAGTGACATGGCCCTACACACCCAAGCCCGACGGGATGCCCTCGGAAGAGGACTCGAAGGTGATGGAGCAGGTGACGGATCTGCTCAACGACGAATTCAGCCGCGATCCGGTGGCGGTAATGACCGGCATCTTCACCGGCTCAGGCGAGCGCAACTGGGTGTTCTACACCCTTTCGACCCACATTTTCGGCCGCAAGCTCAACGAGATGCTGGAACCGCTGCCGGTGTTGCCGCTCAGCATATCGGCCGAAAACGATCCCGGATGGGAGGCCTACGACGAGATGGCCGACGCTGAGATACATCTCGACTGACACACGGTCAGAACGCCTCGCCGACGGCAAACACGAAGCCGGCCGTATGACGGCCTATGCCGTAGTCGATGCGGGCGTTGACGCCATGCTTGAATTCAAACCGCAGCCCTATGCCGCCGTTGGGCAGCCACTCGGGGCGGATCTCCTTCTTCGACAGGTTGCGGAACGACGAGAACACCGCCGCCTGACCCAGCCATGCGGTCATGCCGATGCGCCACCAAATATGCTGGCGAAGCTCGGCCTGAAGCGACATCTGACTATTGTCGATATACGATCCCATGTAGTAGCCGCGCATGCGTATGCCGTCGCTGGCTATCATCTCGCGCATGCTCCACGGAGTGTGCGAACTATTGAACTTTGCATACAGATCAAAGGCGAGAGTGGCGCCGCGCCACAGACCCAGATATGCGTTGCCTATGATCAGATGGCTCTGAAACGACGCCGGAGCGCTCCCCAGCTGACGCGGATAGAACATGTAAGTGTAGCTCAGATGCACTCCGCGGGTGGGCTGCAAGATACTGTTGCGGGAGTCGATGGAGAGCGAGGCGCCGAGTCCGGTCACGTAGTACTGCCGCCGGCCGCCGAGCAGATATTCCGGATTCGACATGCGACGGGCGTCGGTATAGTCGAAATTGGTGTGAAAACCGGCATGAAGGTGGTGTGTGAGCTTATAGACCAGCTCCGTGCGCAGATCGATCTGGCGCCGGTCATATTTCGACTTGGGATTGACGGCCGTCTCCTCGGAATTGATGCCCCAGAAATCGAGTCTCTTGCGATATGCCTCGAATTTATAGCCGAGTCGCAGACGGTTGCCGGGGAAAATATTGTTGCCCTTGAAAGTGAACACGAAGAAGCCGTTGAGCGAAGCATTCAGGCACGCAAACAGATCGGACGGAATGCCGACACTGTCGGTGCGGTCCACGCGATAGAGTCCGGTGCACAGCGCCCCGATGCCGAACGACGCCTCGCGGGTGTAGCTCGGCGAGATACCGAAGCTGAGATCAACCCGCTTCTCGCGGGTGCGGTCGAC
>Ga0073906_1006028_pt1 | contig 10334 bp, 10 predicted proteins | sample Inofromicrocosms_FD_65485 | JGI IMG/M metagenome (GOLD analysis project Ga0073906, IMG submission 65485) | Mouse cecum microbial communities from Vienna, Austria - Inoculum for glucosamine and mucus D2O microcosms | ecosystem: Host-associated > Mammals > Digestive system > Large intestine >... | reverse complement strand
TTTCAGGAAAAAATCACTTTCATAATATTTAATTCTTGTATAGAAATTTATCTTTTTACTAAGGTTAGTTGTAAGAGTTATTTGCATACCATATTCTGTACTTGTGTCAAGTGCTTCTGTAATTTTTAATTTTATTATTTTATCTTTTTTATCAGAATCAAAAGCAGTAAGTGTATTGGTTTCAATTATTTTATTGTTTAATATATCACGCAATTCAAAACTTAATTTCTTAATTTTAGTTTCGTTTTCTGTAATTTTCACCTGGAAAGACTTTGAAGTATCCAGCGGGGTTATTGACTCTCTTATATTTCCGCTGTCAAGTTCACTGCTATACCCATGTATTGTATTAACAGTGTATTTGCCTAACTGTAGCGAAATAATTGGAAATGTTGAATCCTGCAGGCTTGTTGCAATAGTTTTACCTGCTGTTGCGTCTGGTATTTCATCTTTAAATATAAATATAGAAAAGCCAAATATAAACAACAGGGCTATAAATTTATATACGTGTTTCACTTTAATCCTCCATTTTGTTAATATGCATAATATGTATAGTATAATGTTTTCAGGGAAAAAAAACAACACTTGTGTGGGATAATTTCCAGTTATTGATGCACTTTTGTCTGCTTCCTGAATATAATAATATAAATTTGTTATATGCTTATATTAGTATTTTAAAGAGGTTTGTTATGGAAAATAAGAAGTATTTAAAAGGTAATATGATGACATTTCCACTGGAATTAACAGAGATAGGCAAAGAGGAAAAGATACTGGATAATAAGTATTTGTATCCTCCTGAAATTAAGGATATACAAATGGAAATTGAGGAAGTCTGTGACAGAATGGAATATGATGGAAGCATGATGTTTGATGAATGTCCTGACAAGGTTACTGTTGAAAGAGTTGTGAATGAAATGTGTAGCAGAAATAATTATGGGAATTGTTGTGCTGAGGGGGACAGAAAATGGTTTACTGCCCTTATACAGGTTATGCTTTGTAATGAAATGGGCTACAGGAGAAACAGGAGAATGTGCCATAAAGACAGGATGTTTTCTAAATAATTTCAGAAATCATAATCTATATATGGTATTCCGATATAAATATGGACTGGTGTATCTGTAATGGCAATATGGATATTTGAGCCTTGGGAAAGCGGGGCTATGCCGTGGCTTTTATTAAGCAGTGGACTGTAAAAATAGTAATCATAGTAATTGCCTGCATTGTTTGATGAAACCAGCCTGATATTTTTATCATATTTTTTAAGGCAGGTTGTTATTATACCTGATGCTTCTGCCTGGCAGCTTGTAACCAAAGGTAATTTAATTTCTTTGGTTGTCTGGTTAATATTTAATTGTTGCATATTGGAAGTTTCAAGAAATGCATTAACAATCTGTGTATTGCTATTACTTAAATTATATATAAATTGTGTGGCAGCAGCTATCCAGCAAAAAATACATAAAGATACTCCCAGGCTTTTTTTAAGCCAATGTTTTTTGTAAAGTTCCATAACTGGCAATCCTCCTGAAACATATTAAATATATTTAACAGTAATTATTGCCAGTTTTACGGAAATTATGCTTTTATTGTTTTATAAGGCTGTTATATACTTCACGCCTGGATATCCCCCTGTCAGAAGCAACTTGTTTCATTGCTTCTTTTTTAGGCATGCCTTTTGATAAATATATGTCCATATGGCTGGGGATGTCCATGCTAATCCATTTATCTTTTTGCATGGTTTCAAGTTCTTTTATTGAACACCCTTCAATAACCAGTACATATTCACCTTTTGGCTGGTTCTGTGTATAATATTCTATTGCGGATGAAATTGTATGTAGCTGGACAGTTTCATGAAGTTTTGTGAGTTCGCGGCATATAGTGATTGTACGGTCTGAAAGCACAGAATAAAGTTCATTAAGGGTGTTTTTTAAATGGTGGGGTGCTTCATAAATTATTATTGTACGTGTTTCTTCTTTCAGGGAATTTAGTATTACTTTGCGTTCCCTTTTGTCATGGGGAAGAAATGCTTCAAATGCAAAACGTCTTGTTGGTAATCCTGATAACGTAAGTGCTGTTATACAGGCACAAGCACCTGGAAGTGATGTAACCTGTATTCCTGCCCGGTATGCCTCTTGTACTATTTCTTCTCCCGGGTCGGAAATTCCAGGTGTACCTGCATCTGTTACAAGGGCTATATCTGAACCATCCAGAAGTTTTCTGGTAAGATACCTGGCTTTATCATATTTATTATATTCGTGGTAGCTTGTCATAGGTGTTTTTATATTAAAATGGTTAAGAAGTTTTATAGTATTTCTTGTATCTTCTGCTGCGATAATATCCACTTCTCTTAGTGTACGGATTACACGGAGAGTTATATCTTCAAGGTTTCCAATAGGTGTAGCACATAAATATAGTATACTTGACATAATTAATCCATTCCTTTCTGCTTATAGCCTGATATTACAAAGAATGTACTTTTAAAAACATTTCTTATATATTTGGGCCATATATTTCTAAAATTCTTTCTGTATATTTTCCAGGAGTATCATAAACAATAACGGGTGGTTCTATTTTAAGCATAGGGTTGCCGTCTTTTACTGACTCTATAAGTACCATGTTTGGTTCTTTATCAATAAATGGATGTACAAGGCACATTCTTTTAGGTTCAAGTTTATACTGGTTTAATGTAGAAAATATTTCTGCAAGGCGGAATGGCCTGTGTACCATATAAAGCCTGCCATGTTCTTTTAATACAATGGAACTTTCACGTATAACATCTTCAAGTGTACATAGTATTTCATGCCTTGCGATTGCTTTTGGCAGACCAGGGTTTTTAAGCCCGTGGTTGTTGTTCATATATGGAGGATTAGCTGTAACTGCATCAAATATACCTTTGCCATATATTTCTGATGCTTTGCAGATATCACCATATGTTATATGTATTTTATCAGAAAGATTATTTAGTAATACACTCCTTTTTGCCATATCTACACTTTCCTGCTGTATTTCTAATGCATCAAAGTGGTTTGCTTCTGTTTTGGCAGCGAGAAGTATTGGTAGTATGCCAGTGCCTGTTCCAAGGTCTAAAACATTACCGCCTTTGCGGATTTGTGCAAAGGCGGATAATAAGACTGCATCCATCCCAAAACAGAATTTTTGTGGATGCTGTATTATTTTGTAATTGTTTATTTGTAAATCATCTAACCGTTCACCAGGCTGTAAATATAATTTTTCAGCGGACATATATTATCTCCAGGGCTAATTGTTATTGTTAAAAGTTTTATTGTTATAACGGTTGCTTTTTTTGCTGTTATAATGGTTTGAATCTTGTGTGTTTTTATAAGGTCTGCTGCTTCCATAATATTCTTTATGGTTTGTATTATAACTTTTCTTATGGTTTGTATTGTTATGGCTTGTGCCATTATGGTTTTGCTTATTATATGGTTTTTTAGGATATTTTTTAGGCTGGCGTGCAGGATGTATATGCTGTTCTTCTTCCTGTGCCTGTGTACCTGTAAGTTCTTCTAAGTCATTCTGTTCCATTTCTTCTAGTTCTTTAAGGGCATTTTCATCAAGCTCTTCATCTGGAAGAGGCATTGCAATGGTACTTGCATCTGGATTATTGTTGCGTTTTTCAAATGTAAGTTCACTTGCATGGTATTCGCGTAGTTCTTTTTCATTGTCTTTTGTAATAAGAATTTTTGCTTTTTGTTTTAATACACTTATGCTGTGTACTATACCTTCGTATCCGTCAATAGTTTTTACTATATCATTTATATGTGGAAGTGTACTGTTTAAATATTCATAAGCTTCTTCTTCATTTTTCAGGCAGCACATAAGCCTGCCACATACACCTGAAATTTTAGCCGGGTTAAGTGACAGGTTCTGTTCTTTAGCCATTTTAATAGATACTGGTGCAAAGTCTGCAAGATATGTGTGGCAGCATAATGGCCTTCCACATATACCTATGCCACCCATAAGTTTGGTTTCATCCCTTACACCTATCTGGCGTAATTCTATACGGGTACGGAAAATTGATGCAAGGTCTTTTACAAGGTCACGGAAATCAATTCTTCCATCTGCTGTAAAATAAAATAACAGTTTATTCCTGTCAAATGTATATTCAGAGTCTATCAGTTTCATTTTAAGCTCATGTTTTTTAATTTTTTCTAAACATATATCAAAGGCTTCTTTTTCTTTTGATATATTTTCTGCGTTTATCTCATCATCCTCTTCAGTAGCAAGGCGTATTACAGGCTTTAATGGCTGTATTACCTTTTCATCGTCAATATTGCGCGGGTCTAGTACAACAGTACCATATTCAACTCCGCGTGCAGTTTCAACTATAACATGGTTTCCTTTATCTATTGAAAGACCCGCAGGGTCAAAGTAATAAACTTTGCCAGATTTACGGAATCTTACACCTATTATTAATATCATATCAGTCTCCATTATTGTTTAGTCTTTTAAAGCCAGAGATAGTAATTCCATAACGATTTCAAAATTTACATTAGCATCAAGCCTGGTTTTAGCTTTGTCAATGGCTTTTATAATTTTCTCAATATCTTCATATCCGCGTGTACTTGCCTGTTTTGATATTGTTTTATATTCTCCCTGGTATAAAAGAAGGTTTGTGTCTTTTGTGACTTTAAACATAAGTACATCCCTGTACCATAAAAGCATTAAATCAAGATAATCATTTATATTATTCTTAGAGAAATTCCTTATTGTATTGGTAATTTCGGTAATTTCCATTTTATCTATAGATTTTAATAATGAAAGTATTTCTTCTTTCATTTCCTGGAAATCGGCTGATGATGCAAAGCGGATTGCCTTGCCCATATTTCCCTGGCAGAAACCAGCAGCAATCTGGGCACGTTCAGGTTCAAGTTTGAGGTGTGTTGTAAGATATCCTGCAATTTCATTATTGCTGAGTGGTTTTAAATTTAATGTAACACACCTGGACTGGATTGTAGGAAGAAGTCCTGAAATATTGTCAGTAATAAGGATTATTACAGCATATGCAGGAGGTTCTTCAATAGTTTTAAGTAATGCGTTCTGTGCCTGTTCTGTCATTTTATTGGAATCAGGTATAATATATATTTTATAATTGCTGCTGTATGGTTTAATGGATATATCATTATTAAGCTGTTCACGTATATCATCAACGCTTATGCTTGCTTTTTCATGGGTTATATATTTTATATCAGGATGGTTGTGTGATTTTGCCTGCATACATGATTTGCAGATTTCACATGCATCAATACCATCATTACGGTTTTTACACTGGATTGTCTGTGCAATTGCATCAGATACAGTTCTTTTGCCAGAACCTTTTTCACCACATAATATATAGGCATGTGATATATTATTCTGTTTAATTGCACTTTGTAAGTGGTTTTTAACCTGTTGTTGTCCTATAATATCTTTAAAATTAGCCATAGTAATCCCCCCTCCAGTCATGCAGGTTTTAAACCTTGTATTTATCAGGTGAAAATATCAAGGAGAAGTCCCCGTATTTCATCAATTTTACTTAATATTGCAATATGGTCTTTTTCATCTTTTAAAAGTTCTGCTGCTAATTCGTCTAATGTTTCATTTACTTGTTTTACTATACCATAAACCCTGTGCCGCCCTTTTTTATCAAGGAAATTTTCACGGCTGAATTTATGTGAATGGCCGGCTATTTCGTTCATGAATTCTTTAATTAACTTACGGTAAAGCTTCATGTCCCTTACATCCATGCGCTTGCCAAGTTTATATCCCTGCTGTGTTATGTCTTCCATCATAGTGGCAAGACCGGCTTTTAGTTCATTTTCTTCTAAGGTGTTAAGAAGTGTATAGCGGAAAGAAGTATCACTTTCAGTTACTTGTGGTTTCTGTCCAGCCTGCTGCAGAAGCTGCATAGGTGTAACTTTTAATTCCAAATCAGGCATCCCCTTTCCTGGTAAAATATTTTGACACATTTTCCCAGATATCATCAGAAATTTTACCAATGCTCTTTGTGCCATCAATTACAATTATATTTTCCGTGTCTTTAAACTTTTCAAATAGTTCAAAGTATCTGTCCCTTACTTCTGTAAGGCGTTTTTCATTTTCAAATAATTCTGTACCAGGGCGTCCTTCAGATATGCGTCCAAGTGCTGTAACAGGGTCTGTATCTATAAATATATGGCAGTCAGGGTGAATCTTCCCGGCTGCCATAGAATTTAAATCCATAACCCAGTTAAATGGTACTCTTACACTTTGGTAAGCATATGTAGAAAGGATATATCTGTCTGATATAACAGATATGCCTTCTTGTAATGTTTTAAGAAGCCCGTCATCATCATTTAATATATGGTCAAGCCTGTCTGCTGCAAACAGTGCAGCCAGGGTTAATTCATCTGTTTTAATCCTGCCTGCAAGACACTGCCTGAGCAGTGAACCAACTGGCCTGCCAGTTGGTTCTTTAGTTATATGGCATATAAAGTTATTTTCTTCAATACGCCTTTTTAAAAGGTTTATCTGGGTGGTTTTGCCACTTCCGTCTATTCCTTCAAAAACAATGAAATGTCCTTTTACATTGTCCATCTGGGTTCTCCATAAAATTAATAATCCTCGTCATCTACTTCTATTGAAATAGAAAATTCTTCAGTTGTACCATCTTCAAACTCTACTTCAAATGTCCAGTAGTAGTTATCATCTGTTACAGGCTGTGATATACTTCTTACTGCCGCATTGCCGCCAGATTCTGTATAAGTACAGCTTACATTAGTAAGGTCAGAAAGCGTCAGGTCAAGCTTATCTTCTGGATAACCTGGAGAGTCAGGGTCAGCATCAGGGTAAAGCAGGTCATAGTATTCATATGAACCAGCTTTGAAAAATTCTCTTGGAGTGAAGTATGCCTGGAACTCTTTGTTTCCATCTTCAAACTGGTTGAATTCATCATCATTCAGTGATGAAGTTGCTGGATATGGACTGGATGGTATATGTCTTGTTGCACCACCAACTTTTACAATAACATCTGACAGTATTGAGTTAGTGTCAAATTCTGCTGTATTAAGGTAGATTGGCACTTCTTTAACTGTATTGTCCTCATCATTAAGCTGTATGCTTAGTGACCATTCCGTTCCACCATATGATTCAAGCCCTATAAGTTCATAACCAGAGTTTGCCAGTGTGATAGTAAAGTCATTGATTGAAATATTTTCAAAGTTTGTACCATAGTCAATATAATCACTATAGCCATCATCATCACCAAATAAACATTCTAATCCTGTATCACTTGCATATCCATAATATGTCTTATTGTTATAGTCAAGCCTTATGCTGTTTATAATATTGCATGCAACAGGGTCGTCTAAGAACTGTTCTAAGCTTATATCTGTACCGCCTGGATTACTTGAAGGCCTTGGAGGTTTTGGACTGCTTGATGTGCCAGGTACTGGTGTACTTGATGTGCCTGGTTTTGGAGTAGCTGTTGTACCAGGTGCTGGTGTGTAATTTGGTGTGTAACCAGCCTCACGCACAGTTATATTAAAAGAACCTATTTTTTTCCTTGACCTTGTAGTAGTTTTTGTCTGTGCATTTGTATTAACCATAGTTTCATAAACAGATATTTCTGTAGTACCAACTTTTCTAGGTGTTATTACAAGATAATCTTCTTCTTTGTTAGTACCAGCAGAGCCTACACCACATATACTTGAACTTGCAGATGTATAATCATAAACTGCTTTTAAGTTCCTGCATTCAAATGGATATCTGCCAAATGTATCATTACTTCCAAGTGATACTTCATATCCATTTTCAGCTAATTCTTTAAGAATGTACGCCTGGCTGACAGTTACATCTACAGTATCTTCTAAAACCCTGGTCTTACCACCTCTTACTTCTTCAATAGAAACAGATGTAATACCATAACCTATTGCTTCAAGGTTAGTTGACCTGTTTTTTATTTCTTCAGTTTTAAGCACAGATGTATCTTTAGGCGTAAGTTTATATTGTGCGCCTGCAACTTTATTCTGGATTACAATGCCAGTATTGCCAACAGTAATTACTTCACCAAAACCTATTAAAACATCTTTATTAAGAAATGAAATAAATGTTTCATCTGTAAGGTTTACTTTAAATGAACCTATGTTATGTTTTGTTTTATTGGATAATGTCTCATCAACAGTAATTGAGCAGGTCTGTACGCCTTTGCCCCTGGATGTTGATGAAATACGTGTATTTGAAGTAGTTACAAGGCTTGAATTGTCTGATTTGAGTTCATATCTTGAAGTGGATTCCATATCATCAAGTAAATCAGTGATATTAATATTGGAATTATAAGCCATTTTTATTTCTTCCATTTTAATGGATGCACCTTCTACAGACAATGCTATTGAACCAACTTTCCTGCTTCTGTTGTTATATACCTCATGTACTGATATTGCAGTCCTGCCTGCTTTTTTAGCTGTTATAACACCATCAGACCCACCCTTTGCTACAGCAGATACAGAACTTGTAATAATATATGAAGCATTTGGATTTATTCCACTAAGATAATCGTTAGGGTTTAATGTATCCCCGGTAAGCATATCCATAGCTTTATAATCTGTTTTTAATGAAGATTTATGGATTGTTACCTTAAATGTACCAACTGAATAAAAATCACCTTTGTACTTATATCTTATTTTTATTGATGCAGAACCACTGTTAATTCCAGTAATTACACCTTTTGAATTTACTTTTGCAATTTTGGTTTTATTAGAAGTAAATATATAAGTTGCTTTTTTAAGTTTGCCAGTTAATGGTATAGTATATTTTTCATTAATAAAAATAGTGCTTTCACTGGTTTTAAGTTTTGTCTTGGAAGCAGCTTCTGCTTTAATTTTACTTCCTGGAAAACCAATGCAAAGTAAAAGCATCAGGCATAGAAAGCCTAATTTTTTCATATATGTTTCTTCCTCCTTTCTTTAATATTTTAAATAAATGTTAAAACTTGGATTTAATGACTTTAATAGTGTCATTACTTTTGCTTGCGTCAGAGCATACGGCAAATACAGTATCTTCCAATGTATGGGACTGGTTGTATTCCATAACTGCTGCATTTATTGTGAATTGCTCAGTCTGTCTTTGCTTTATAACGGCTATGTATTTATTAACTGCAAGCATAGCCTGTTCCCCGGTTGTTTCGACCAGAAGGCATACTATCTGGTCATTGCCGAAGCGTCCTACAATATCATTAATTCTGGAATTTGAACGTATAATGCTTGCACACTGGCACAGGCACTGTATCTCCCTGTCAGAACTGGCGCAGTTTATCTGCAGGGCTACAAAAGATAACGGGTTATGGTATCTTTTGTGGCGCTCTACTTCTTTAAAAGTATCGTCATAAAACCCTTTTTTGCTTAGCAGCCCTGTAAGTGGGTCATTACGGGAAACTGCTTTTTCATAAATTGAAACAGGGTCATAATTCTGGCGTCTCTGTGCAAGGAGTTTGAAATTAAGCGTAGCACGTTTTACTGAACGTACACCAAGACATACTTTCCATGAATTTCCATCAAATACTACATATTTATGTGCTGTGCTTTTGTCTGTTTTAGATGTCTGTAAGTCTATATCATTTATAATTACTGCAAATTCTGTAACTTTTGGGTATACTGTGTCTTCAATACGGCATTTGTTGTATACTTTATAAAGCTGTATGCGGTAAACCTGCATTTCATAACATGAACTTATAGCTTCTCTCCATTCTTTAAACTGGGAAAGGGTTACTCTTGTCTGGTCTTCGAGTGACAGGCAGGAATAAGCATTATCCCAGTTTTTAGTAAGCATAGCATGGAAAAACTGGTCTAGTACATCTTTGGGGGATGCGCTTAATATCCCACGGTTAGAAAATGACATAGAGGAAACATATGAAGCCCTGTTTGTATTATTTGAAAGCCATTTTTTATGGTATTCTGTACGGCTTGTACTGTCACTAAGTATACGGTAAGCTTCGTTTATCTCTAACATTCTGTCATCTTCGTTAGTATTGTTACTTGTATCTGGATGGTATAGTGTGCACAATTTGCGGTAAGCAGCTTTTATTACTTCTGGTGAAGCATCATAGTGCACTTGTAATATATGGTAATAGTCTTTAAACATTTGAGATTTTATTGTATGTTCCTCCCTTCTTCCATTGTATTTTATTGTAACATTTACATTTTTTTACAATATCTGGTAAAAAAGGTATGATAACATCCAATTTATGTCATCATACCACAAAAAAGCATCATAATTTTGTCAGCTTACTTTTAATTTGAATTTTTGTACTGCGCGTTCATCATCTACAGGTATTTTCTGCATTGAAGCGCCAAGTGCAGTCATCTTTC
>Ga0073906_1006027_pt1 | contig 10335 bp, 10 predicted proteins | sample Inofromicrocosms_FD_65485 | JGI IMG/M metagenome (GOLD analysis project Ga0073906, IMG submission 65485) | Mouse cecum microbial communities from Vienna, Austria - Inoculum for glucosamine and mucus D2O microcosms | ecosystem: Host-associated > Mammals > Digestive system > Large intestine >... | reverse complement strand
AAAGGGCGCGTTCTCCACGGCCTTGACCACGGCCTCGACGTCTTCCGCGGAGTTGAGGTCTTTTTTCTTGCCGTTCTCGCCGTGGTAGCGGGCCCAGAAGCTCATTTTCTCGGCGCCGTCGGTGCTGAGCCTTGCGTCCAGGGACCAGTACTCCTGGGGCTGGAAGGCGGCGATCTCCCGCTCCCGGTCGCAGACCATCCGGGTGGCGACAGACTGCACCCGTCCGGCGGAGAGCCCCCGGCGGATCTTCTTCCACAGCAGGGGGGAGAGCTGGTAGCCCACGATGCGGTCCAGGATGCGCCGGGCCTGCTGGGCGTCCACCAGGTCCTGGTCGATCTTCCGGGGCGCGGCGATGGACTCGCTGACCACCCGCTTGGTGATCTCGTTGAAGGTGACCCGGCGGGCCTTGTCGTCAGGCAGGTCCAGCAGGGCCTGCAGATGCCAGCTGATGGCCTCGCCCTCCCGGTCCGGGTCGGTGGCGAGGTAGACCACGTCGCTGCTCTTCGCGGATTTTTTCAGGTCGCTGATGATATCTTCCTTGCCCTTGATGGGGCGGTAGTTGGGCTCGAAGTTGTTTTCAATGTCCACGCCCAAGGTGCTCTTGGGCAGGTCCCGCAGGTGGCCCATGCAGGCCTTCACCTGGTACCCGGGGCCCAGATATTTACCGATGGTCTTCGCTTTGGCGGGAGACTCCACGATCACGAGACTCGTTTTTGCCATGGCTTCCTCCTGGATTCAGGTATTTCGATAAGATTTATGAAAAGACGCAGCTCTCCGGATACAGATAAAACTGCGTTTTGTGGTGATCCGGCCCTCTATTTCAACGTCACCGCCAGAGAGAACCGTTTCCCGCTCTCCTGGGTGACGATGCGGTCCAATTCCAGCATGGTCAGGGCGGAGAGGACCCGGCGGGCGGGGATCTGGGCGGCCTCGATGATGTCGTCGACTTGCATGGTCCGCCCTTGCAGGGTGCGGAGGATGCGCAGCTGGTCGTCGGTGAGGCCGTGGTCCCCGTTCAGGTCCAGCAGGGGAAGGGCGGGTTCCTCGGGGGGCTTCTTTTCGCTCTTCTCGGGCGGAGGAGGGGCCTCCGAACCGAAGCGGCGGGCCTCCTCCACCTTGATGTTCCGGATCTTGTGGGGAAAAGCGGCGGCGTAGTGGCCCAGGATGTCCCAGACGTCGGTGATGAGCCCCGCGCCGTCCCGGATGAGCAGGTTGCTCCCCTCACAGCGGGGGTCGCCCATGAGCCCGGGCAGGGCGAAGACGTCCCGGCCCTGGTCCAGGGCGCGGCTTGCGGTGATGAGGGCCCCGCTCCTCGCGGGGGCCTCCAGGACCACGGTGGCGAGGCAGAGGCCGCTGATGATCCGGTTGCGCACCGGGAAGTGGCTCCCCATATGCTCTGTTCCCGGCGGGTACTCGGAGAGGATCACGCCCCGCACCGCCAGGTCCTCGTAGAGGTAGCGGCTCTCCCGGGGATAGATGATGTCGTGCCCGCCGCCGATGACCGCGGCGGTGAAGCCTCCGGCCCGGAGCGCGCCCCGGTGGGCGGCGCTGTCGCTGCCCGCGGCCAGTCCCGAGACCACCACGGCCCCGTGGCCCGCCAGCTGGTAGGCCAGGCGCTCCCCCATCTCCATGGCGTAGGGCGAACAGCGCCGGGTGCCCACCATGGCCACGGCCACCTCGCCGTCGAACTGGGGCATCCGCCCCTGGACGTAGAGGAGGATGGGCGGGTCGTAGATGTTGCGCAGGCGGTCCGGGTAGTCCAGGTCCTGGATGGTGATGATGCGCAGGCCCAGCTTGTCGCAGTCCCCCAGGACCCGGTTGGCGGTGTCCAGGCTCTTCTGTTTGAGGGCGCCGGCGATGGCCCGGGTCATGCCCTCCACCAATAAATATTCGCCCTCTTCGCCGAAATATATCCGCTCCGGGTCGCCGCCGAAGTGCTCCAGCAGCGCCAGCTTCATCTGGCTACCCACCCCGGGCAGGGTGGACAGCCACAGCCAGTAGGTCAGTGCGGTCATGGCTCTCTCTCCTTTTGTAGGAAAAATTTTCTCTTTTGATTCATGCACGCGCTATCCCGTCCGCCGGTACCCCTCCCAGAGCAGTACGGCTGCCGCCGCGGCGGCGTTGAGGGACTCACAGCGCGGCCCCATGGGGATGCGCACGGTCTGCGCACAGAGGGCCAGAGCGGCCCCGCTGAGCCCCCTGCCCTCGCTGCCCACCAGGATGACGGCGCGGCGCAGGTCCGCCTCCCGGAGATCCGGCGTGTCCTCCCGGAGGGCGGAGCCCGCCAGGGGCAGTCCGGCTTCCTCCGCCAGGGCGTGGAGCTCCTCCAGGGAGCAGCTCCACGCCGGGAGCCGGAACACCGCCCCCATGGAGGACCGCACGGTCTTGGGGTTCCAGAGGTCCGCGCACCCGGGCAGGAGGAACACCCCGTCCGCCTCGAAGGCGTCGGCGGTGCGGACGATGGTGCCCACGTTCCCCGGGTCCTGGACGCCCTCCAGGGCCAGGTACCGCCGGCCCGAGAGGGCCTTCGGGAGCGCCCCGCCGGGACAGCGGGCGGTGAACAGGGCCCCCTGGGGGGCCTCCATGGGGCTGATGGACTTCATCACGTCCTCCGGCACCTCCGCGAGACGCACTCCCGCCGGGAGCTCCGGCAGGGCGGCGCCCGCCGTGTACACCACCGCCGTGAGGTCCGCGCCCCAGCGGACCGCCTCCTCCAGGAGCTTCACGCCGTCGCCCAGGAACTCCCCGGTCTCCCGGCGGAAGGACCGGGAGGCGCCCAGCTTCCGGACGCGGACCATGAGGGGGTTGGCACGGCTGGTAATGTGCTCTGCCATAGGCGGACCTCCTTTGCCAGGGGCGGGGCCCCTTGTTTCCATTCACTCCCTATCATATCGTCGGGCACCTGTCTTGTCAAGCCGGATTTTTTGCCTCCGCCGGGGAGTCCGCTTTGCCTCTTGACAAATCCTCCCAACTCCTGTACACTTTTCACCAGCAGGGGAGCTGGTTTCCCCTGTCAGTATACGGCAGAAGGAGGTCCCCGCAGATATGAAGATTTATGTTGCTGAGGACTATCAGAGTATGAGCCGCAAGGCGGCCAATATTGTCTCCGCCCAGGTGATCCTGAACCCCGCCAGCGTGCTGGGACTGGCCACCGGGTCCACCCCTGTGGGCATGTATAAGCAGCTCATCGACTGGTATAACAAGGGGGATCTGGATTTTGACCAGGTCAAGAGCGTGAACCTGGACGAGTACGTGGGCCTCGCGCCTGACCACCCCCAGAGCTACCGCTATTTTATGCAGACCAACTTCTTTGACCACATCAACATCGACCCTGCCGCTACCAATGTGCCCCAGGGCCTCGCGGCCGACCCCGCCGCCGAGTGCGCGCGGTACAATCAGGTCATTCGCGGCCTGGGCGGCATCGACATCCAGGTCCTGGGCATGGGCCACAACGGACACATCGGCTTCAACGAGCCCGGCGAGGCCTTCGAGCTGGAGACCCACGTAGTGGACCTCCAGGAGAGCACCATCGCCGCCAACGCCCGCTTCTTCGAGAAGAAGGAGGACGTGCCCTCCCGGGCCATCACCATGGGCATCAAGTCCATCATGCAGGCCCGTCAGATCCTGGTGGTGGTCAGCGGCGAGGACAAGGCCGCCATCGTCAAGACCGCCTTCACCGGCCCCGTCACGCCCCTGGTGCCCGCCTCCATTCTCCAGATGCACCCCAACGTGGTCCTGGTGGGCGACCGCGCCGCGCTGAGCAAGCTGTGATCCCTCCGCCGCGTCCGGCTCAAAGAGCCAGGCGCGGCTTTTTAGCCTGCGGCCGGGGAATATATGCCCTAAACCCCACCCTGGAATAATACCGCAGCAATACCCTGACAATACCATATGGCCTCTCCTTAGAGCGACGCCCCTCGGTGCATATCAAAAACATTTTTTCTTAGCTTGCGGCAAGTTTTGCTTGGAATCTACGAAAAAATGTGGTATATTCTGTTAGTGAGGTGTTTTTTGGTGAGAAAAAAGCCGAGAAAGGAGTGAATGAAATGTGAATTTTTTGTCTAAATTGTTCAAAAAGAGGGATGCGGTCCCTCGGGCCATTGCCTTTGTTGACTATGAGTACTGGTATTATTCCTTCCAAAATCTTTTTGGCCTGAAGCCGGACGTCCCCGCGTGGCGGAAGGCCCTGGCGGAGCAGTACGCTCTGGACGACCTGATGATCTTTGCAGACTTCAGCTCCAAGGGCATCAACGGGGAACTGCAAAGACTGCGCACCGCCACCAATACCATCATCGAGACCCAGAATTCATCGACCCGCTACAAGAAGGACATGACCGACTTCATCATGCTGGACTATATCTACCAGACCGCGGCCCTGCGGCCGGAGATCGGGGTGTATATCCTCTTCACCGGGGATGCCCACTTCCAGTCGGTGACCAAGTACCTCGCCCAGCGGCTGGGGAAGGAGGTGGTCATCTACGGCGTGACGGACTCCTTCAGCAAGCAGCTCAAGGATGTGGCCACAGAGTACCACGAGCTCCCCGACTCGGAGGAGCTCTTCGACAGCTGCTGCCGCATGATCGTGGAGAACATGGCCTATGTCACCAGCCGGCCGGAGATCATCCCCACCTTCCTGGGCACGGTCCAGGCGGTCAGCCGGAAGAACAACGTCCCCGAGGAGGTGGTCCACGCGGCCCTCCAGAAGATGCTGGATACGGGCCTGCTGGTGAAGAAGCAGCGGCGGGTGGACTTCAACCGCAAGGTCCGCACCATCGCCCCGGACTGGGAGGCGCTGGAGCGGGCGGGGTTGTGGCAGTTTGGTTAGCGGCCCGGGGGCGTCAGCCCCCGGTTTTTTGCTGGGCACGCGGCCGAATCTGAGCAAGGATCGTTCAGACAAACCCGCGCCGGTCTGCTATATTCATCTTGCGGCAGATGAAGTGCCGGAGAAAGGAGGGTGCCGTTTGAAAAACTTTTCCCGGATCGGCGAAGCCCTGAAATATATCGACGCCCATTTGGACGAGCCGGTCACCTTGGAGGCATTGGCAGAAAAATATTACTTGTCCCCGTTCTACTTCCACAAGGTGTTCTCCTCGATCGTCGGGAAGCCCTTGGCCGCGTATATACGGGACAGGCGGGTCCTCTATGCCTGCAAACTGCTCTGCACCACCAAAAAGACCATCCTGGATATCGCGCTGGACTGCGGCTTCCAGTCTCACCAGTCCTTTGCGAGGGCGTTCCGGCGGGTGCAGGGGGTCTCTCCCGGCGCGTACAGGGCGCGGGGGGACCAGCCGGACATCATCAGCGCAGACGACTTGATCGTGAAATTTACCAACAGGCTGCAAGGAGGGATTTTCGTGGTGCCCAGCATCATCAAGCGCGGGCGGATCACCGTCGCCGGGACCTGCGGCGGCGGAAACAGGACCGGGGAGGTGTGGAGCGCCTTTGAGAAGCTGAGCAGGGAAAAGCCGCTTCCCAACGCGCTGCCCGGCGGCGGGTACGAAATTCGCGTCTATGAGGGGGAGAAGTGTACGGTCTATGCGGGCTGCGCTGTTTCAAGCGTGAAGGATATCGACGCCGCGTACTCCATCTTTGAACTGCCCGCGTCAAGATATGCCTCCTTCGACGTCTACGCCGCAATGGGCTACGAGAGCGAAAACAGCGCCATGGACCAGTGGCTGGAGACGAACGGGGAGGGCTATGTCCAAAGACCCCTGAAGGATGGCGCGTTCTACTGCGTCGAGTACTACGACGAGCGGTTCGACGGAGGCGAGGCGGGCTCTATCGTTGAAATTTGGGTCCCCATCGAAAAGAAGCCGTAAACGAGAAGAGCGCCTCAACCGGCGGTTGCGTTCCAGCCGCGTGTTTTTGAACACGGGTCGCTTCCCTTTGGATTTCCACCGTGATATGATAGGTCCATCAAAGGAAAGGAGCGGCAAAATGATTGATAAACAGCGTTTTGGAAAGCGGGCGGCCAGCCTCCGCCGCAGGCTGGCCCTCTCCCAGGCCGGGCTGGCGGAGAAGCTGGGCGTCAGCGCCCAGGCGGTCAGCAAGTGGGAGACCGGGGCGGCCCTGCCGGACATCGAGCTCCTGCTGGAGCTGTCCAGGCTGTACGGCGTCTCCGTCAACGAGCTTCTGGAGGACAACGGGCTCCTCAGCTGTATCGCAGACCGGCCGTTTGAGGAAAGAGGCGGCGTCGCCTATTTTGTGCCCCCGGCCACGGACCCGGAGGAGCTGCAATGGGAGCGGGACATGCGCTCGGAGGGCTGGATCGCCCGCAACTGGCGGGACGCCTGGGACCAGCCCGGCGGCTGGGCGGAGACCGCGTATGGCAGAAACGTTTTCGGCGAGCGGAGCAGGCCCAACGACCGGCGGATCGGTCGCTGGATGGCCCAGAGGGGCGGCGTGATCCTTGACATCGGTTCCGGCCCGGGCGGCGGATATATGCCGTTCATCCTACAGGCGGACCCTGCGGCGCGGATCATCGTCAGCGACCTGTCCCACACCGTAGTGGAGGAGTGGAAGCAGTTTTTGGACGCGGAGCACGATTCGCCCTATTTGTGCTACGCCGCCCTGGACTTCTGCGACATCCCCTTCAAGAGCGGCACAGTGGACGTGATAGGCGACCACAGCGGCATCCTCAACTGCATCGGCGACCAGAGCGCCGCCCTGCGGGAGTGCTACCGGGTCCTGAAGCCCGGCGGGGTGCTCGTCAGCATGAGCGGCTTTGTGACCAGGAACGATCTGACGGCACTCCCGGAAAGCGCACGGCAGGAGCTTTTGGAGAAATATCCCTCCATGGCCATCGACCTCTATGAGGACACCGTGCTGGCGGGGTTCCGGAAGATCGACAGCGAGGTGACGGGCACCTGGACAACGGAGGAGGGCGGCAGCGGCCTTGCGGACCTTGCCCGGAGCCTCGGCGTCACGGTGCGGTTCACGGAGTATGTCCGCTTCTGCGAGAAATAATTGCAAAGTGCCGGCCGCAAAAGGGCCGCTGTCGTGAGACAGCGGCCCTCCGGCGATCAATAATATCTCTTGTTGCGGTTCTTGCGAGCGGCCTCGGACTTCTTGCGGCGCTTGACGCTGGGGCTCTCGTAGTGCTCCCTGCGGCGGACCTCGGCCAGAACGCCGGCCTTGGCGCAGCTGCGCTTAAAACGCTTGAGCGCGCTGTCCAAGGACTCGTTTTCCTTCACATGGACTTCAGACATCTATCTTCCCTCCCTCCGATGTGTCCGGCTCGATCCAGGACACTCTTTAAGGGCCAATTACATGGCTTAACGTATGGTATTATACCTACTCCGGCCCTTTTTGTCAAGGCCAAATTGATGCAAAACCACGCAAATTTCCGAAAATTTCCCCAAGGGAGGGCGGACCCCGCCAAAAAGCCCGGTTTTCAGCCGCACTTGCCCCGGCAATCGCAGGGCAGGCACTGCTCATAATAGGTGATCTTGTGGTCCAGACGGTCCAGGGAGCGCTGCATCTCCGCGATGCGCCCGGCCATCTGGTCCCTCTGGTCCCGGAGGATGGCGATGCGCTGGGCGTTGGTGTCGCCCTCCGCCTGACAGAGGGCGGCGTACTTGATGAGGGCCTCGATCTGCACCCCCGCGCCCCGCAGGCACTTGACCAGCTCCACCCAGGAGCAGGAGGCCTCGTCGTAGTCCCGCACCCCGGCCTTGGTCCGGGGCACCGGGGGGATGAGGCCGATGCGCTCGTAGTAGCGCAGGGTGTCCGGCGTCAGGCCGTATTTCTTGCTAACTTCGGTAATGGTCATGGATGGCTGCCCTGCCTTTCTCTACAGGATGCGCGCCTTACGCGCCGAAGAGCTCCGCGGCTTGGCGCATGTTCTCCACCGCGCCCACGCTGAAGGGGCACCGGCCCTCGCAGGAGCCGCACTGGACGCACTCCCCGGCCTTGTGGGGCAGGGCGGCGTAGTGCTCCCGGACAGTCTCGGGGATCTGCCCCTGGGCCTTGCAGAGGTTCAAAAACTTTGTTACTGCCGCCACGTCAATCCCCTTGGGGCAGGGGGCGCAGTGGCCGCAGTACATGCAGTGGCCCTTCCAGCTGATCTTGGGGAAGGCGGCGAGGGCGGCGGCGTAGTCCCGCTCCTCGGGGCTGGAATCCTCGTAGGCCAGGGAAGCTTTCAGGTCCTCAGCGGACCGGGCCCCGCTCATCACGCAGGCCACCGCCGGACGGGTGAGGGCGTAGTGCAGGCACTGGAAGGGGGTAAGAGCCTTGCCCGCCGGGCCCTTGTCGCTGAGGAGGTCCCCGCCGCCGAAGGCCTTCATCACCGTGATGGCCACGCCCAGGCGCTGGCAGGTCTCGTAGAGGGCCTGCCGCTGGGGGTCCATGTTGAGAAGGTCCTTCTCATAGGCCTGCTCCGCCCAGAGGGTGTTGCAGTCCTCGCTGGCGGGCTGGAGGTCGTAGCAGGGGTTGACGCTGAACATGATGACGTCCACGTTCCCGCTCTCCGCCGCCGCCAGGGCCACCTCCGGGTTGTGGCTGGAGAGGCCGATGCACCGGATGACGCCCTGTTTTTTCAGCTCCAGGGCATAGTCCATGACGCCGCCGGTGCGGACGGTCTCCCAGTCGGCCATAGCGTCCACATAGTGGATCATGCCGATATCGATATAGTCTGTACCCAGGCGGCTGAGGAGGTCGGCATAGCTGGATCTGACCTCCTCCAGGTCCCGGGTGCGCTTGTACTGCCCGTCCTTCCAGGCGGCGCAGATGTGGCCCTGGATGATAAACTTCTCCCTCCGGCCCGCCAGAGCCCGGCCCAGCTTGTCCCTGATCTCGGGGTCCGTGACATAGCAGTCCAGGCAGTTAGCCCCGGCGGCCTCCATGATGTCCAGAAGCTCCTTGACCTGGGCATCGCTCTTTCCGGCGTAGCCCTCACAGCCCATGCCGATCTCGCCCACCTGGATGCCGGTGCGGCCCAATGTGCGGTATTGCATCGTGTGTTTCCTCCTTGAAAAGATGTGTCGTTTCGCGTCCCATGCTGTCTATAGGGACAGTCTAGCACTTGGAGTTTGGTCAAAGTCAAGAACTTTTTTTCGGAGGCCCCTCACGCCGCCGCGAAGCAGGTGAGGTAGAGGTACCCGGCATAGATGGCCAGGAGGAGCAGTCCCTGCCAGCGGGAGAACTTCTCCCGCAGCAGCGCCGGCACCACGGCCACCAGCCCCACCAGCAGGCACGCGGGCAGGTCCAGCCGGGCGGAGGCGGGGGAGATGGGCAGAGCCTTGCCGGAGACCAGGGCGCAAAGGGGCATGATCATGGTCAGGTCCATGATGTTGGCCCCCAGGATGTTGCCCACGGAGAGGGCGGCCTGCTTCTTGACGATCGCCGTGATGGTAGTGACCAGCTCCGGCAGGGAGGTGCCCACGGCGATGATGGTCACGCCGATGACCCGCTCGGAGACCCCGGCGAACCGGGCCAATTCGCTGCCGTTGTCCACCAGGAGCTGCGCGCCGATGACGATGCCCGCGGCCCCCAGGACGAACTTGACCACGTTGGTGAGCACCTCCCTCCCGGAGGGCTTAGCCCGCCGGACCCGGGCGGCGCCCTTGGAGGCCACGGCAGCGGAGGCGGCAGAGACGTTTTCCGTGATAAAGAAGGCGAAGATCACCAGCAGGGCGGCGCTCAGCAGCAGGCCGATTTCCCCCAGCCGCCCGCTGACCACGATGATTGCCGCCGCACCCAGCATGGAGAGGGATTTCATCATGTAGTCCTTCCGCCGGATGGCCCCGGGCATACAGATGAGGGAGATCGCCATAATAAGGCCGATGTTGGCGGTGACGCTGCCCACGGCGTTGCCCACGGACATATCCACCTTCCCCTGGACGGCGGCCATGAGGGAGACCAGGAGCTCCGGCAGAGTGGTGGCCACGCTGACCACCGTAGCGCCCACGATGAGCTTGGGGATGCCGCTGATCTCCGCCAGCCATGCGGCCGCGTCCACAAAGAAATCCCCGCCCTTTACGATGAGGAGGATCCCGATCAAAAATCCAATGATGACAGCTGTCAGTTCCATTTTTGCAGTTCCTTTCAATTTTAGATATAGGGGCTTTGTCCCATATATAGCGCAAAAAGCGGGACTTATGCGTGACCGGAAGGAGGACACATAAGTCCCGCAGGGGGACGGGATCATTTAGAGGGCTTGACGATGAGGTTGATGAGCTTGTTTTTCACATGGATGACTTTGACGATGTCCATGCCCTCGATGGCACGGGCGACTTTCTCTACGGCCTTGGCGGCCTCCACCACGGCGGACTCTTCGCTGTCCACGGGCATGATCACCGTGCCGCGCAGCTTGCCCTGGACCTGGACAGCCATCTCCAC
>Ga0073906_1006026_pt1 | contig 10337 bp, 2 predicted proteins | sample Inofromicrocosms_FD_65485 | JGI IMG/M metagenome (GOLD analysis project Ga0073906, IMG submission 65485) | Mouse cecum microbial communities from Vienna, Austria - Inoculum for glucosamine and mucus D2O microcosms | ecosystem: Host-associated > Mammals > Digestive system > Large intestine > Cecum... | reverse complement strand
GGTGGAAGGGAGAGATTATATCAATCCTGCCATTCAGCCTATCTTTGACGAGATTGCGGAAGAGCTTGGAGGGAGGTTGCCCAGCTGTGAGTAAAACCATTGAAGAAAGAGTCGTCGCCATGCGCTTCGACAACAAACAGTTCGAGCGCAACGCCCAAACGAGCATTTCTACCCTGGACAAGCTGAAACGTGCCCTGAATCTGGACGGAGCTGCCAAAAGCTTTTCCCAAGTGGATTCGGCCGCTAAAAAGCTGGACCTGTCTGGAATAAGCTCTGCGGCAGAAACTCTGAAAACGAGGTTTTCTGCATTAGAGGTTATGGCCGTAACCAGCTTGGCAAATATAACCAACTCCGCTGTCAATGCTGGAAAGCAAATTGTCCACTCCCTCACCATTGCCCCTATAAAACAGGGCTTTGACGAGTATGAGCTTAAGATGGGCTCCATCCAGACTATGATGATGAGCACCGGCGAGTCGCTGGAAAGCGTAAATCATTATTTGGATAAGCTGAACACCTACGCTGATAAGACAATCTATTCGTTCAGCGACATGACCTCCAATATTGGAAAGTTTACCAATGCGGGTGTTGGATTAAAGGATTCCGTCAAGGCGATCCAGGGTGTGTCAAATGTAGCGGCTATATCGGGGGCAAACGCCAACGAGGCATCACGGGCCATGTACAACTTTGCTCAGGCCCTGTCGGCAGGCTCTGTAAAGCTTATTGACTGGAAGTCTATTGAGAATGCCAATATGGCTACGGTGGAGTTCAAAAATGAGCTGATTAAGACCGCTGTCGCCATGGGTACTCTAATCGAGAGCGAAGGACGCTACGTAAGTACGACCACCGATGCGAACGGTCATGTTTCAGACGCCTTTACCGCTACCAGCTTGTTCAATGATTCTCTGTCCAGCCAGTGGATGACCACTGAAGTCCTGGTGGAAACTTTGGGCCGGTATTCCGACGAAACGACCGAGATAGGTAAAAAAGCTTTTGCCGCCGCGCAGGACGTCAAGACCTTTACCCAGCTGATGGATACCTTACAGGAGGCTGTAGGTTCTGGCTGGGCCACTACGTGGGAAATTGTATTCGGCGATTTCGATGAGGCAAAGGTTCTTTGGACAGAGCTGAGCAATACCATCGGCGGGTTTATCGACGACCAGTCAAAGTCCCGTAATGAGATGCTCAAAATTTGGAAAGACCTGGGCGGACGTGATGACCTGATTGAATCCGCTAAGAATTCGTTTGGAGGCTTACTAAGTGTTATTCAGCCAATCCAGGAAGCGTTCCGTGAAATCTTTCCACCCATTACGGCCCAGCGGCTGGCCGATATTACCAGCAATCTAAAGGAATTCACCTCACATCTGAAACTGAGTTCCGCGACTTCGTCAAACCTGAAAAGCACATTCAAAGGCTTGTTCGCGATACTGGATATCGTGGGGCAGGCCTTTTCTGCTGTCTTTCATGCGGCAAAGCCTCTGCTCGGAATTTTCGGAAACCTTAGTGGAGGCGTGCTTGGCATAACTGGCTCTTGGGGCAAATGGCTTGTTAATCTCGATGAATCCATCCGAAAAAATGACACTTTTGGGAAAGCGATTCAGAAGGTTATCGACCTCGTTAAGGGTGCTAAAACGGCAGTCGATGAGTTTGTTCAAAATGTAAAAGATAAATTCAATCTACCGACCCTTGACGAAATGAAAGTCTCAGTAAAGGACTTTGTTAAATCGCTGAAAGAGAACTTCAAGCTGCCTGGGTTTGAATCTTTCCATTCTGCTCTGGAAAAGGCGCATAAAAATTTGTCCAGCCTCAGCAATATTGCCAGATCGGTTAAGAACGCCGCTGCAAACGTCTTCAAATCCATAGGAAAAGCGGCTGCTGATTTCGACATCGCGCATGCATTCCAAAGTATCCTTGGCGGTATTACCACCTTTATCGGTGGGATAGCCAAGATAGTCAGCGGGCTTATCAAGGACGTATTTACCAATATCGGTCAGGCCGATCTTGGCGGGTTGTTCCAGCTTGCCGGGGCATTTGCTACAGGCGGACTAGGCATAGGCATCAAGAAGTTCTTTGACAGTATGTCTGACGCCTTTGGCGGCGTGGATGATTTGTTTGACAGCGCAGACGGTATGCTGAAGAAAGTTACTGGTATTTTAGACGGCGTCAAAGACTGTTTCAAAGCATACCAAACCGAGTTGAAGGCCTCGGCTTTGCTGAAGATAGCAGGCGCAATCGGCATTCTAGCCTTATCCTTGACCGCTATCGCAGGTATCGACGCTGAAAAGTTGAACGGGGCATTGGGTGCTATTACCATCCTCTTTACGGATTTGATGGCGTCCATGGCGATTTTCTCAAAGATAAGCGGTGAGATGAAGGGCGCGGCAAAGACCACAACGCTGATGCTGGGGCTTGCTGTATCCATCCGAATTCTGGTTTCGGCGCTGAAGAGTGTTGCGGAATTGGAATGGGAGGATATAGGTAAAGGTCTTCTGGGCGTCACCGTCTTGATGGGTGAAATGGTCGCGGCACTGAAGCTGCTTGGCAGTGACGGCAAGAAAGTCGGTAAAGGGGCAACCAACGTCCTGATTTTCGCGGCAGCAATAAAAGTGCTTGCATCAGCCTGTAAGGATCTTGGTCAACTGAGCTGGGACGAACTGGGAAAAGGCTTGCTTGGCGTAGGCGTTCTGCTTGGGGAGATTGATATATTCCTCAACACGGCCAAGTTTAGCGGCAAGACAATTACTACAGCAACCGGCATCGTGGTCCTATCAGCCGCTATTAAAATTCTGGCATCTGCCTGCAAGGACTTTGGGCAGATGAGCTGGGAAGGGATAGCCAAAGGTCTGGGCGGTATCGGCGTACTTCTTGCCGAAATCACGGCATTTACCAAGCTGAATGGAAGCGCGAAAGGGATGGTATCCACCGGTGTGTCGCTGATAGCTATTGGCGCGGCGATGAAGATATTCGCCTCGGCGGTATCGGACTTTGGCCAGATGTCATGGGAGCAGATAGGAAAAGGCCTGGCCGCTATGGGCGGAGCCTTGGCCGAGGTAGCCATAGCCGTCAATGTTATGCCTAAGAATATGCTGAGTGTAGGTGCCGGCCTCGTAGTTGTCGGCGCAGCCCTGGAAATCATCTCACATGTGCTTGGCAAAATGGGCGGTATGTCTTGGGAAGAGATTGCTAAAGGGCTTGTTGTCATAGGCGGCGCGCTTGCGGAACTCTCGATTGCGTTGAACCTCATGAAGGGCACCCTGGCTGGTTCTGCGGCTTTGCTGGTGGCCTCTGCGGCGATCGCGGTACTGACCCCGTCTCTGGCGATTCTTGGAGCAATGAGTTGGGAGGCTATCGCGAAAGGGCTTGTCACCATTGCCGGGGCGTTCACCATCATGGGTGTGGCCGGAGCGGTATTGGGGCCTCTTACCCCAACCATCCTTGCTCTAAGCGGCGCATTCGCGCTGTTTGGAGTTGGCGTTGCGGCTATAGGCGTTGGGCTTGTAGCGGCGGGTGCTGGTTTGTCGGCGATTGCTGTCGGTCTCACAGCTTTGGCGGCGGCCACTGCGGCTGATGTAGGCGCAATCGTCGCGTCTCTATCACTCATCGTCACCGGTATTGCCGACCTGATCCCGGTTGTAATAGGTAAAATTGGTGAGGGTATTGTCGAGTTTGGTAAAGCCATAGCGCTTGGAGCGCCTTCACTCGGCGAGGCCGCGAAAGCGATAATCCTTACGCTGGTCGACGTTCTGGTGGAATGCGTACCGCAGATTGCGGATGGTGCTTTACAGCTAATCAACGGCGTCTTAGCGGCTCTGGTTCAGTATACACCTTCTATCGTGAATTCGTTGTTCCAGTTCCTGATTCTTTTGCTGGACGGCGTGGCCGACAACCTCCCGACGCTTATTCAGTCCGCGATGAACGTAATTATGGCTTTCTTCCAAGGCGTGGTTGACGCTTTGAGTGGGCTTGATGTGGATACGCTGATTAAAGGAGTTGCGGGCGTTGGAATTATGTCGGCCATGATGTTCGCCCTCAGCGCGGTGGCATCCCTTGTTCCAGGGGCTTTGATTGGCGTAGCGGGTATGGCGGCTGTTATCGCAGAAATGGCATTACTTCTGGCTGCCATTGGTGGGCTTGCCCAGATTCCCGGCCTGAACTGGCTGATAACTGAGGGCGGCAACCTTCTTCAAAATGTAGGTACCGCTATCGGGCAGTTTATCGGCGGTATTGCCGGTGGATTTATGACAGGTGTGTCCAGCCAATTCCCACAAATCGCTACAGACTTGTCCAATTTCATGACCAATCTCCAACCCTTTATTGATGGGGCTAAAGGCATCGACTCATCTATGATGGCGGGTGTTTGCGCCCTGGCCGGAGTAATACTTGCGCTGACGGCCGCTGATATCCTGAACGGAATTGCCTCCTGGATAACTGGAGGCTCATCGTTCTCGGATTTCGCTGAACAGCTTGTCCCCTTTGGGGAGGCCATCGCGGCTTTCTCGGATGTGGTCGATGGGAAAATCAATGAGGGCGCTGTGTCCGCGGCGGCAAACGCCGGAGCCATACTGGCTGAGCTGGCAGGCAATCTGCCCAACAACGGCGGAGTCTTGGGCTGGATCATGGGCAATAACGATCTGGACGACTTTGCGTCAAGGTTGGAGCCTTTCGCGGACGCTATTGTAACATTCTCGTCAAAGGTGGATGGTAAAGTCAGTGAGAGTGCTGTCCAGGCTGCTGCCAACGCAGGTGCAACCTTAGCGGCCCTGGCATCTGATCTGCCGAACACTGGCGGTGTACTCGGCTGGCTGGTGGGCGAAAACAACATCGATGATTTTGCGTCTCGACTGGTTCCGTTTGGAGAGGCTATTGCCGAGTTTTCATCCGCGGTAAACGGAAAGGTCAGCGAAAGTGCCGTACAGGCTGCCGCTAACGCCGGTGCTACTTTGACTGCTCTCGCGAAGGATATTCCAAACAGCGGAGGAGTTTTGGGTTGGATTATGGGCGAAAACGACATTGATGCGTTCGGCTCACAACTGATTTCTTTCGGGGAGAACTTTGCCGCCTACTCCGACAAAATGAGCAGCGTTGATTCAAATATCGTTACCGCGACTACAAATGCCGCGAAAGCTCTTGTATCATTGAGCAACAGTCTTCCCGAAAAGGGAGGATGGTTCTCTGGAGATATGAGCCTTTCTGACTTTGGCAGCGATATTTCGCTATTTGGCTCTTTCTTTGCCGGATTCTACAGTTCCATAAGCGGGATTGACCCTTCGACTTTATCGGCGGTTATCGCCGAATTTGAGAAGTTGGTATCTTTAGCAAATGGCGCGAGCAGCGTTGACTTTACAGGAATGTCTACCTTTGGCCAGTCTTTGACCAATCTTGGGCAGGCTGGTGTCAATGGCTTTATCAAAGCTTTTACCGACGCTATGCCCCGTGTGAATGTACAAGGCGCTGCTTTAATTACCAATGCGAAAAACGGAGTTCAAACCGGGGTGTCTGGTTTCTACTCCCTCGGTATTAACGCCGGTCAAGGCTTTATCAATGGTCTCTATGCCATGAACGGTCCTGCTTGGACCGCGGGCTGGAGTATTGGCAATGCTGCGCTCATGGCCGCGAAAGCCGCTCTGGACAGCCACTCTCCTTCCCGAGAGTTTATCTATTTGGGGCAGCATACCGGCGAGGGCTATGTGATTGGCGTTAACAATAGTATTGGTTCTGTCAAGAATGCCACATCGGCGATGATGAACCAATCGATTGCTACCGCCAAAAAAGGAATCGACACCTTCGAGGACTGGCTGGATGAGCGGAAATACTACAACGAAATCTCCATCAAAGAAGAGCTTGCCGGTTGGGAACAGCTCCAGAAACAGTACAAGGAAGGTTCCGAGGAACGCAAGAAAATCGACCGGGAAGTGTTCCGTTGTCAAAATGAGCTTGTTAAAGCGACCTATCAGTTCTCCGTTGACTGGATTGAGAAAGAGAAGTATTATAAGCGGCTCAGTCTGGAGGACGAGCTTGCCGCATGGAAACGGGTTCAGTCCCGGTATATGGCTGGTTCCGAGGAACGCAAACAAGCCGACCGGGAAGTGTTCCGGGTCGAGAATGAGTTGGAAGACGAGCGGTACCAGAAAAGGCTTGACCACATCGACAACGAGGTGTTCTATGGCCGCATGAGTGTTCAGGAAGAACTTGCCGCGCTGGAAGAGCTTCAGAAACAATACGAAGTTGGTTCTGAAAAATACCTGGAAATCGACAAGATGATATACTCTAAGCGGAAAGAGGTCGTAAAAGATTTCTACGATACGCTTAATGATTATATCAGCAACGAAAGAACCTTCGGACGTATGGGCGACATAGGCGAGCTTGGTACAATGCTTGCGTATATCGATCAGTTGGAAGAAGGCTCTGACGAATGGAAAAAGGCCATGACCTCTGTGTACACCCTGGTTATATCCATAGGCGAGGCGCAGCTCCAGTATGAAAAGGACGTGGCGGCCGCCGAGGCAGACCACGCCGAGAAGCGCCTGCAACTGGAACAGGAATATGCGGACTATGTAAAAGAGGTCAACCAACAGCTTGAGGCCGATATAGAAAGCCTTAACAAGAAGTATGAGGATGCCGTCCAGTCCCGAGCCGACAGCCTGTACCGGTCTTATGGGCTGTTCGATGAGGTAAAACAGAAGGATGACGTAAGCGGCGATACGCTTATAAACAACCTGAAGGGCCAGGTTGCCGAGTTTGACGAATGGCAAGCTATGCTGAAGTCTCTTGCGGCCAAAGGCGTCAGCGGCGAATTGCTTGAGGAACTTCAGGAGATGGGGCCGTCCTCGATTGCCAACGTCCGCGCCCTGAACGGTATGACCTCTACCCAGCTCACCCAGTATGTGAATCTTTGGTCCACAAAGCACCGTCAGGCCAAAGACCAGGCAACCAGTGAACTGGAAGGAATGCGGGTCGAAACCCAGAAACAGATTGCACAGCTCAAGGTCGACGCGGCAAATGACCTGGAGGAGTACAAGAAAGTCTGGCAGACAAAGATGTCCGAACTGGATGAGTCTTTGCAGAAAACGCTGAAGGACCTGGAGACCGATTTTCATAAGTCCATTGGCCTGATTTCAAAATACACCCAGGAAGAACTTAACACAATGGTTGGGAGCGTCAGTCAGCTTTTGGGTGAAAAAGGGTTCAATATCGGAACAAATCTACTTCAGGGAATCATCAAGGGGTTTGAAGAGGAAAAACCCAACTTGATTAACGCTTCCAAAGCTGTTGCGGCTAACATTGTAGATCCTATCGAAGGGGAACTGGATATTCATTCTCCTTCCCGGGTTACATATCAATTAGCGGTGTTCGCGGTACGCGGGTTCGTTAATGCTCTTAATGATATGTGCCCGAGCGTATACGACGCGAGCAATAACCTTGCCGAGGCATCCAGTGAAGGCATTGGAAAAGCTATCCAGTATATGATGCGGCTGCTTGATGGCGACATCGAAACGCAGCCGACGATTCGGCCAGTGCTGGATTTGTCTGATGTGTCAAGTGCGGCAGCCAAGCTGGATAACCTGCTTTATGCAGAACGAACCGCACGGCTCGCAAGCGATCTTGAATTGAGTATGAACCGAAAATCTCCGGCGACGGGCAGAATTGTTATAGACAACGGGGATGTGGTAGAGGCCATCCAAGATCTCAGGCGGGATATGGCTGCCATGTCAGACGCTGTCACGCATATGCAGGTAGTCTTGGATACAGGTGTTCTCGCCGGCGAAATGACCGGGCCCTTGGACAGGAATCTTGGCCGCAGGCAAATCTATAGAGGAAGGGGGAACTGAGATGTCAAAAGAATCCAAGCAATACCATTCTGTCATTTTCGGGGAAAAGAACTCCTGGGATGATTGGCACCTGATCCCCACCTCCCGGCCGGTGTTTAATCCGCCCAAACCGAAACTCAAAACCGTGGATGTTCCCGGTGGGGACGGACTTCTGGATGTTTCAGAACTCCTCACCGGATATCCGGTTTATGAGAACCGCACAGGTTCCATTGAGTTTATGGTCCATAACGGATATGAGGAATGGCAGGTGGCCTATTCGAACATCATGGACTATCTTCACGGGCAAAGGCTCCGGGCCGTTCTGGAAGACGATCCGGACTATTTCTATGAGGGCCGCTATTCAGTCAACATCTGGAAGTCAGATAAGGCTTACTCTCTGATTACCATTGACTACAGCGTAAACCCCTACAAGCAGTCCGTTCTCTCCACGACAGACGAATGGCTGTGGGACCCGTTTAATTTCCACACGGGCATGGCTTTGACAAGGACCTTCAAAAACATTCCGGTTACTGAAATCTATGAGCCCCACCACTTCATAGACGACATTATGGGCCGGGCTCCGGTATGCCCTACTTTCGATATCCAAACCGAAACAGGAGGCGGAATCTATATCCGTTTCGTGAATGAGCATTTGGATATTGACATTGAAAAACATGCTCCGGATGGGAAAAGACGCTATCCGGAGTTTGTCTTTCGTGGAAAAGCGCCGGTCATCTACTTCAAGACTGTAACCGGCCGGGGCACTGTGTCGGTAGATTACCGTCCGGGGAGGTTGTGAGTATGTACAGTATTTATGCGGACGGAGTCTGCTTTTACAACGATGCTTTTGCCCTGGAAGAGCTGGCGGTGCTGGAGCCTAAGCTCACCATGGAGGACAACGCGTCCGGCTCTCTCAGTTTCAAGCTGCCGCAGAGAAATACCGCCTATGATTCGCTTGTCCGGCTTGCCACTGATATTTCGGTGTGTAAGAATGGAAAGGAGATATGGGCCGGTCGGGTGCTCACAGAAGATATGGATTTCTGGAACAACCGCAGTATTTATTGCGAGGGAGAGTTGGCGTTCTTCAATGACAGTTCCCAGCTGCAAAAGAAATACCACGGTACCATTCGCGGCTTTCTGGAAGCAATTATCGATGTCCATAACCAGCAGGTCAAGGCCAACCGGCGGTTTCAAGTGGGAGCGGTCACGGTTCAATTGGACGATCCCGCCGACTTTCTCACAGATTACCAGAAAACCATGGAGGTGGTAAACAGCCTGGTGGAAGCCTATGGCGGGCACCTGCGTATCCGTAAGGTTGACGGAATCCGTTATCTGGACTATCTCTCAGACGACTCGCTGGAGGGAATCGATCAGTTGATTCAGTTTGGAGAAAATCTGCTGGATTTCACTAAGTCCTGGGATTCCACGGAGTATGCAACCGCCCTACTGCCTCTGGGTTCCAGAAATACCGGAGGAGCCTCCGATTCAGACGGCAGTCCAGAAGAAGAACTCAGCGCATACTACCTGACTGTGGAAAGCGTGAACGACGGTAAGCTCTATGTGGAAAACGATGCGGCCGTGGCCAAATACGGATGGATTGAGCGTGTGATCCGCTATGACGATGAGACGGACCCAGCGGCTCTGCTCAGCAAGGCAAAAAGCTATCTGAGCCAATTTCAAAATGGAGAAGTCACAGTGGTACTGCCCTATGGAGCGTTCCTTGGAGCAACAGAGGAGGAGCCGGAGACGGACGAAACCATAACCGGCCTGGAATCCTATGTTACGGTGGAGAGCGTCAATCAGGGCAGTATCTTTGTGGCATCCTCCGAGCTGGTGGACAAGTACGGCTGGATCATCCAGATTGTCAATTTCGACGACGCTGACACTCCGGCAGAGCTGCTGGAGCGGGCGAAGAAGTACCTGCTGGACCTGCAATTCGACGCTATGCAGTTGGAGCTGAGCGCGCTGGATCTTCATTATCTGAACCCGGAAATCAAAGACATCCGGTTGCTGGACAAAATCCGGGTGTTATCTCGTCCCCATGGACTGGACTCCTGGTTTACGCTCACCCGGCTGGAAATTCCTCTGGATTCCCCGGAGAGTTCTAAGTTCACCCTGGGGGACACTGTCAAGACCTCACTGACCCAGGTCAATAACCAGATCAATACGGATTTGACAAAGAAAATCAATACCCTCCCCAAAGCCCATGATATTTTGGATGAGGCCAAGGAGAATGCGGCCCAGATCATCCAATCCGCTACCACAGGCCATATCACCATTACCCAGAACAAGCAGGGGGCTGACACCCTCTACATTTCCGAGGGCATGGACTATACCAAGTCCCAGCGCCTGTGGATATGGAATATGGGTGGGCTTGCCTACTCTAAGGACGGCGGGAAAACCGTTGAGGTCGCCATGACCATGGACGGCTCGATTACGGCCAATTTCATCACAGTGGGTACCATGGCTGCTGACCGTATCCGCACAGGACTTCTGCAATCGGAAAACGACAACTTTACACTGAACTTGAAC
>Ga0073906_1006022_pt1 | contig 10344 bp, 9 predicted proteins | sample Inofromicrocosms_FD_65485 | JGI IMG/M metagenome (GOLD analysis project Ga0073906, IMG submission 65485) | Mouse cecum microbial communities from Vienna, Austria - Inoculum for glucosamine and mucus D2O microcosms | ecosystem: Host-associated > Mammals > Digestive system > Large intestine > Cecum... | reverse complement strand
TCACGTTCATTTTGCTTTTGTGCGCGCTGGCGGGGACGTTTGCAATGGCGTTTTTTGCCGTGATCCGCGGCGGAAAGCTCGGCGAATATATCGCGCTCGCGGCGTTTTGCCTCGTTGCGCTGGCGTTTCCCGTTCAAGTTTGGATTCACGAACTCGGACATCTGCTTTGCGGTTTGCTGTCGGGTTACCGTTTTGTGTCGCTTTCCGTAAACGGCATTGCTATCGACACGCGCGGCGTTTCCTTTCGGTTCGGGAAAGCGTACGTCGGACAGACGCAGATGCTCCCGAAAAACGGTAAGGTTTCTCGAAGCGGTTTTGCTTTTTTTACGATCGGCGGCGCGTTGTTCGGTCTGATTTACGGCGGTCTGTTTTTGGCTTTGTATTTCCTGGTTCCGATAACGCCTGCGCTTTTGTTTTTTGAACTCTTTGCGCCGCTTGCGATTTACGAAGCGCTCGAAGCGGTGTATCCTTGCGAGCTTCCGGCGGGGCGTACGGACGGAAAAATGCTGGTTGAATTGAAGCGGAACTCGGCTTACGCAAAAGTGTTTTTATCGGTGATCGCGGCGCAGGGCATGCTTGCAGATCGCACGTATGCGGAAATCCCGCGGGAGTTGTTGTTCAAACTGCCCGTGATCAGGGCGGATGAAGTTGCCTATTTTGCGCTGGCACAGCTCCGTTGGCAATATCTGTTTTACAACGGCGACGAAGCCGGCGCGCGCGAACAGTTACGGCGTTTATCGGGTGCTTGCGAAGATGCGGAAGTCCCGGAACAGGTTCGTTGCGATCTTCTCTATGCAGAGCGGGTTCTGGAAGGGGGAGATTGCGTTGATCAAGACGCCTGCCGGGGGGATTCGCTTGCCGAACTCCGAACGCGTTATGCGCTGACGGGCGAAGGCAGGGCGGAAGCGGTGAACGCCGCCGAAAAAGAGAGGTATACAGGAATCCGCGCGGTCGAATTAAAGCTGATCGAGCGGGCGGACGCCTTAAAAAAATAAAAGATCTGCTAATAAGCAGACCTAAGTTTGATTTTCGAATCTGAACGATCCTCGGAAAGCGAAGATTTTATCTTTGGCGAATTTATTGCTTAATCGGAAAGTCCAAGAAGGTAATCCGCGGAGACGTTGAAATAGCGCGCAAGTTTCGCGATATTCGAAGCCGTGGGATCACTCTTATTCGTTTCCCAATAACAAACGATGCCAAGACTGACGCTTAAATCTTTTGCTACCGTTGCCTGAGAGAGACCTCTCTCTTTTCTAAGTTCCATAAGTCTATCAGCAAAAATTTTCATAAGTTTATTATAAAGGATATTAACCCGTTTTGCAACGATTTGGATTATATTTTACGTGAAATTTTCGTTAAATTCTGAAAATTTCACTATATTGATTCGTTTTCAGTAAGGAGTATTTATGATTTCAATTTTGTTTGTTTGTCATGGAAATATCTGCCGATCGCCGATGGCGGAGAGCGTGTTTACGAAACTTGTCAAAGAGGCGGGGGTTTCCGAGCATTTTTCGATTTCGTCCGCCGCGGCGCATTCCGACGAGATCGGAAATCTGCCTCATCGCGGAACGCAACGGATATTGAGCGAGAAAGGGGTGCCGCTCGTTCCTCACCGCGCGCGGCTCATGACGGACGAGGACGGGACGAATTACGATTACCTGATCGGAATGGACGAGCACAACGTGCGCGATATGCGTCGGATCGTAAAGGTAGAACATTTGAACAAAGTCTCCAAATTGCTTGATTTTACCGCGCGCCCGCGAGCGATTGCCGATCCTTGGTATACGGGCGATTTCGAAGGCACTTTTCGCGACGTTTTCGAGGGGTGCAACGCTCTGCTTGCTTTTTTACGTGAAAAATACGGAATATAGCCGTTTTCAAGCGCGTTTTTATGAATTTCCTTTACTTTTTGGGGGATCTGTGATAGAATGTTTTATGCGGGAGGAGACTGATGAGAACGCACGAGTCGGAAGAAATGTACCTTGAAACGATCTTGCTTTTGAGTGCGCGTAAGGAAACCGTTCGTTCGGTCGACGTGGTGGACGAGCTTGGTTATGCGAAGTCGAGCGTTTCGCGCGCTGTGAATCTGCTATTGGGGAAAGGGCTGATTGAAATCGACGGAAACGAGGGGATCACGCTTACGGAAAGCGGTCGGAAACGCGCAGAGACGACGTACGAAAAACATCGGATATTTACGGAAATGTTTGTACGGATGGGCGCGGATCGACAGCTTGCCGAAGAAAATGCCTGCCGCGTGGAACACGTGATTTCGGATGAATTATTCGAAATCATAAAATCGCAGTACGGGAAATGACAATTATGCCCCGAAGCAGTCGGCTTCGGGGCATTTCGTTTATTCTGTAAGTGTTTGCAGGATATCGAAATAGCGATCGAAAGTTTTTTTGCAGCAGAGCGGATCCAATATCGTTACGTTTCCCGTTTTCAGTCCGATAAGGGAAAACGCCATGGCGATCCGATGATCGCCGTAGGATTTCAGAGTTCCGCCGTTCACGGTCGCAGGACGGATCGTAAGCGTTTGCCCGTCCCATTCGGCGGGAACGCCGAGTCTCGTTAAATTTTCGCAAATCGCGCGAATGCGGTCGCATTCTTGAAATCTGATGTGGTCGATTCCGCGCAAACGCGTAGTGCTGTCGGCAAAGGGCGCGAGCGCGGCGATCGTCATGGTTTGGTCGGAATAGTCCTGCACGTTCTCGTCAAAGCCGGAAAATCCGTCCGTGTTGCTTCCGTCCGCCAATATTCCGTCATTTAAGGGAATCAATTTCACGCCTTTTTTTTCAAGCAACCGCAGAAAGCGGAAGTCTCCCTGTAAGGTGTCCGGTTTTACGCGGCGGACGAGAACTTTTGCGGAGAAAAGAAGGGATAGCGCATAAAAATAGCACGCGCCCGAAAGATCGGGTTCTATTTCGTATTCGGAAGGGGGCGCCGGCGCGGGAAACACCGTGATCATATTCCCGTTTTTTTGATAAGGAACGCCGAATGCGGCGAGCAGATCCAGCGTCATGCCGATATAGCTGCCTTGCGTGCGGTTTCCCGAAAGGGTAAGCGTTATCGGGCGGGAGCGTGCGGTCGCAGCGATTAAAATGCCGCTTGCGTACTGCGTGCTTTTATCGGTGTCTATCGTGAACCGATCCGTTTGGATTCCCGCGGAGTGCAAGCGAAAGGGGAAATGTCCCGCTTGTTTGAGATATTCGATCCGTACGCCCGATTCTTCCAACAAACTCAGAACCTCCATCGGTCGCTTTTCCATTTGTTCGGAAGACGTTAAAAGGTAGTCTCCGCCGCAAAACGCAAGCGCAACGGTGAGAAATCTTGCCGCGGTTCCCGCGCTCTGCACGTTGATTTCCGCGGTTTGATTGGGGATCCTGCCGCCGCAACCGAATACGGTTACGCTGTCTTCCGCCGTTTCCGTGCGGATTCCGAGCGATTGGAGACAGGAGATCAAAGCGCGCGTATCTTCTCCGTATGAGCCGCAAATCAGTTTGACGCGACCTTTCGAAAGTGCGGCAAGCACCAGAGCGCGATTCATCAGGCTTTTCGAAGCGGGAACGCTTACGACGATCGGATCGGAAGTCGGTTTCAATTTATGTATCAGAATTGATTCCATGCAAAAAGTATACAGTAAAAACGCAAAAAAGTCAATAAAGCGGGAAATGTTCTTGAAAATATCCGCAAATTATGGTATAATTTTTTTATGAACATTGTCGTTGTCCGCGCGCGGCGGAAATCCATGACGGTCACCGTAAACCGCGGCGGAGAGGTAGTCGTTCGGGCGCCGTACGGGGTAAGCCGCGAGGAGATTCGTTATTTTATCGAAAAGCATCGCGATTGGATCTTTTTGCGACAGGAAGAGAGGTTGCGCGGTCAAGCGGATCTTTCCGACGGCGCGAGTTATAACCTGTTCGGTCGGCAAATCGTTCTTGCAAGCGGAAAGCTTTCGTTGACCGACGGCGTATTGTACTTGCCGCAAAAAGCGCGGGAAGCGGCTTTTCGGAAATATTTGATCGGTTTGGCGAAGGACGAAATGTCGGAATTGACGGAACGGCTTGCCGAAGAGTTCGGATTCCGTTACGGCGGTGTGCGGATTTCTGCCGCGCGAACGCGGTGGGGGTCGTGCAACAGCCGCGGCGTGATCGCGTATTCCTTTCGGGTCGCGTTTCTCCCGTTGGAGGCGATTCGCGCGATTGCCGTTCACGAGTTGTGCCATACCCGTGTTTTTCATCACGGACCGAAGTTTTGGGCGGAAGTGGAGAAAATTATTCCCGATTATCCTTCGTTGCGAAAGGTTTTAAAAAGCATGCAATATGTGATGAATTATTTGTAAAGAGATAATAATCATCGATTAAAATAGTATTATGTCAGACATAAATGTGCAATATTACGGCTTTTGAGGTAAAAAATGAAAATTATCGTATACGGATTGGGAATTATCGGCGCATCGCTGTGCGCCGCGTTAAAGCGTGCGGGGCACACGGTTTACGGTAGAAACCGCAGTCGGGAACCGATCGAATACGCTCTTGCGCACGGCATGATCGACGGCGCGACGGATTCCTGCGAAGGCGCGGACGTCGTATTTCTTGCTCTGCCTCCCCGTATTATTATGAAGGTTCTCGATACGGAGATTTTCTCGCCCGACACGGTCGTCGCAGATATTTGCGGGGTGAAATGTCCGATCGAAGAGGTTGTATTTGCCAAATCCCGAAACTATCGCTATGTCGGAACGCATCCTATGGCGGGAAAAGAGACTTCGGGGATCAAATCGGCAAGCGCGACGCTGTTCGACGGCGCGAATCTCATTTTAACTCCCCGCAATGAGACTAACCACGAAGCGCTTGCAACCGTGAAAACGCTCGGTAAAGAGATGGGTTTTACGCGGATCGTGGAGTGTTCCGCCGTGCGGCACGACCGGATGATTGCGTTGACGTCGCAACTTGCGCACGTGGTTTCGAACGCTTACGTAAAAAGTCCGTTGACGGACGGTTGCGTCGGCTTTACGGGCGGGAGTTTTCAGGACATGACGCGGATTGCGGGCGTGGACGCAGAGGTCTGGACGGAGCTGTTTTTTCTGAATCGCAAAAATTTGATCGGCGAACTGAACCGTCTCACCGATTCCCTGAATAAATACGCCGATGCGTTAAAAGCAGACGACGAAGAAGAGATGAAAGGGCTTTTAAAAGAGGGAAAAGATTACAGAAATCGGTTTTTGTGCAAAAATTGACGTTTTTGTTCAAAAATAAACCGATTTCCGTTTACAATTCCGAATAAATATATTATAATATCAATAATGTTTGATTGTAAGATCGAAATCGTTACGACGACGGAGGGGCAAACAAGCCGTTTTGTTTCCGAAGGGAAATGTCGGTTGGAAGCCGACGGAGCGCTTACTCTCGATTATCGTCAGGACGGCGACGAAACGCGCTTATCGCTTTCAAAGGATCGACTTGCGATGCGCCGGTCGGGTCAAATCGGGCTGTGCGCCGAATTTATCGCCGGTTGCGATTCTTATCTTGAAACCGTTTTCGACGGCGTGAAAGGTCGGATTCCGATTCATTCGGATCAATATCGGTTTTATACAATGCGGAAAGGCTGTGGCGCTTTGTTGGCTTATACTTTGAAAGGCGAAGGGGCGGATCAGCCGTTTCAACTGGAAATTACTATCGAAAATTCGGAGGAAAAATGAAAATACGTTATCTTGGACATTCGTGCTTCCAGCTTACCGAAAGCACGGGGACGAGTATCGTGACGGATCCTTACGGCGACGTAGGATTCGATTTGCCGTGTATTTCGGCGGACGTCGTGACCGTGAGTCACGATCATTACGATCACAACAACGTGAAAGCGGTTAAGGGGAATCCCGTTGTGATCGACAAAGAGGGAAATTACGAAATCGGCGGCGTCGGCATTACGGCGATCCGCAGTTGGCACGACAATGAAAGCGGCGATAAGCGCGGGGAGAACCTGATTTTTAAATTCCGCATGGACGGTTTGGAAATCTGTCATCTCGGCGATTTGGGAGAGGAATGTTCTTCTTCGCTGTTGGAATTGCTCTTGCCCGTTCACGTTCTGATTATTCCCGTCGGCGGGACGTATACGTTGGATGCGGAACAGGCAAAAGAATATGTAGACCGCATTATGCCGTCGATTGTGATCCCCATGCATTACAAAACAAAAGGGCTGGACATGGACATCGACAAAGTAAGCGAATTTACCGATCTGTTCGACGGGTCGGATGCAGAGGGAGAAATCGCGGAGCTCGGCGATGACGAGTTGGAACTGTTCCGCGACGATATTACGGAAGAGAGTACGAAAATTATCGTTATGGAGCGAGGTAAATGAACGGCGAAAACCGGACGGAAGAGCGCTATCGCGACTATTTGAATACGCTTTCACTAATGAGCCTGCGCGTGCTGGGAAGAATTTCCGGCGTTGCAAAGGCTTCTTCCTTAAATAAGGATCTCTTGGTTGAAGAACTGATCAAACTGTATACGCACCAGACTTTTCCCGCGCCGCGCAGCAATAAGGGCGCGCCGGCAAAGCAAAATTTCATCGATCCCGCAATTCTGGAAGAAATCGAAAAAATCGGGGCGGAGCAAAAACAGGTTAAAAAAGACGTCACGCGGGAGTCGTTTGTCTCCGTGGCTTCGGGAGAAGAGCGCACGCCGTTCATTTACGATCAGCCCGTCTATAAAGGCGTGCTCGAAATCACGGCGGGCGGTTACGGGTTTTTGCGCGCGAACAATTTCCAGCCCTCGCGGAGCGGCGGCGACGTGTTCGTGTCCGCGCCTGCGATTCATTCGTTGAAGTTGCGGGAAGGGGATTTTATCACCTGCACGGTAAGCCCGCAGCGGAAGAATAGCGACGCGCCTGCGCTGAACGAACTTTTAAGCGTAAACGGAGTCGCGGCGGGGTGTTATGAACGGCGCTCTCATTTCGAAGATCTTACCGCCCGTTACCCGCAGGAAAAAATTCGTTTTTCCGATCAAAACAATGCGCTTTCCCTTCGCGTTCTGGACCTGTTCGTTCCGATCGGAAAGGGCCAGCGCGCGCTGATCATCGCGCCGCCCAAAGCGGGAAAGACCACGCTGTTAAAAGATATTGCCAGTGAAATCGGGAAAAATCATCCTGAAATCAACCTTTTGATCCTGTTGATCGACGAGAGGCCCGAAGAGGTGACCGATATCCGTTCGTGCGTCGAGCACGCGGAAATCGTTTGCTCTACGTTCGACGAGGGCGCGGAGCATCACGTCCGTTCTGCGGAACTTACGATCGAGCATGCGCGGCGGATGGTGGAACAGGGCAAACACGTCGTGCTGTTGCTCGATTCGCTGACGAAACTCACGCGCGCATACAACGCGCTCTGCGACAACACGGGCAAAACGCTTTCGGGCGGGCTCGACGTCGGCGCGTTGGCGGAACCCAAACGCTTTTTCGGCGCCGCGCGGAATACGGTCGAGGGCGGAAGTCTTACGATCCTTGCCACCGTTTTGGTGGATACCGGAAGCCGTATGGACGACGTGATTTACGAAGAGTTTAAAGGCACGGGGAATTCGGACATTTTTTTATCGCGCGAGCTTGCCGAACGGAGAATTTTCCCCGCGATCGATATCCGTCGTTCGGGAACGCGAAAAGAGGAGCTGTTGCTCGATCGGGAAGAGCTGTCCGCCGTTTACGCTTTGCGGGAACGCGGATTGTGCGAAAACACGGTCGGAATGCTTGATACGCTGAAAAAGACGAAGAACAATGAGGAGTTCGTCGTACGGCTTCCCGAATGGCTGAAAACCTACAAAAACATGTAGGCGGAAATGGAAAAATCCCCGCATCGGCGGGGATTTTTATATTTGGTTCAGAATTTTTTCGGTCGGATCAATAAGTAATAAGTAAGTCCGAAAACGACGACGCCGAAGAAGAATACGACGGGTACGATTACAAAACTGACAAGATCGCGTTTGCTTGTAAAATCGATGCGAAAGGACAGGTCGAAAATCAACGTCACGATCACGAGTAAAACGTATAGAACGATCGCGTTGACGATCGCAGGGGTTGTCCTGCGCAGAGAGCGTTCCCCGAAGTGGTTGGCGTAAGCGACGCCCGCGATCAACAGCACCGCCAATCCGATCGCCCAAATCAGGTACGGGTAAAAGACGGGAAGGGCGATGTTCTTGGAAACGCCGAGCAGGACGCTGCCGAGCAGGACGAGGAATACAAACGTGAGAAGGGCGCTGACAAAAAGAGCTTTCCCTTTGTGTACGACGCTTGCGGTGTTTTCCGCGATCTCCGTCTGGGATTTCCCGCCTGCGGTGTAAATCTTGATCCCGTCCTGCGCCGCGCGGGCTTCCAGATCGTGAAAATCGATTCCGTCGAGAGAAGTCGCCCGCGTTTCGGCAATCGGCTGTTTTTCCGTTTCCGATTTTACGGAATTGGCGAAGATCTTTCTTACGATCGGGCGGTACTCCAACACGTCTTCTTCCGGAAGCGGGGCGGACGGCTCGTCGGGAGGATTGTCTCCGACGGGAGCGGTAAAATAATCGTAATCGTTCGAGGATTGCGTCTCGGGCGGAGTACTGATCAGATCGACGTAGTTGCGATGCAGCAGTTCCTGTTCGCGTTCGCGGAATCTGCTCTCCTGTTCTTCGATGATCTCTTTTTCCCGCGCTTCCATCAGACGCTCGTAGAGCTGTTTCGTCTGCTGTTTTTCTTCTTCTCGCGCAGAGAGCAGGTTTTCATAGCGTTCGTTCTGCAACGCGAGTTCTTCTTCCTGCGTGCGGATCCGTTCTTCGAGCGCGTTCCGCTCTTCGGCGGTTATGGAGGAAAGATTTTCGGTCAGCGCTTTGCGTTCTTCTTCGAGCTGACGTTCGCGCGCGGCGATTTCCTGTTCCCGCCATTCTCTTTCCCGCAACAACGCGTCGTTCCGCGCATCCATTTCCCGTTCGAATTTTTGCTTTTCCTGCAAAAATTTCGCCGCTTCTTCTTCGTATGCGAGCCGCGTTTCCTCAAAGCGGGAAGCGTTTTCTTCAAAAGAGGAGCGTTCGTCGGCAATTTTTTTCGCCTCTTCGTCAAGCTCGCGTTGTTTTTCGAGCCATTCCTGTTCCGATTGAACCGGATCGCGCCCGTTTTCGCGGCGTTCATCCGTAAAATCTTCATCTCGGGAAGGGGTGCGCGAAGTGGTGTCCCTCAAAACGCGCATATTCACCGCGCCGGGGGCGGGATTGCTGAAATCGAAATCCTTATCCGAAATCAGATTGTCGATCACCGTACGGGAATATTCCCATTCCGCCTGATTCGTTTCGGAAACGTCTTTGCCCGCGTCGGTGAGCGAGAAGTATTTCCGCCGTCCGCCGCTGACCGAACCGCCCCAATAAGACGTAATGAATCCGTCCTTTTCCAGACGTTTCAACGCGCTGTAAAGAGAGGGTTGCTTCATTACGTACTGACCGTGGCTTTTGCGTTCGATTTCGGAAATGATCTCGTAACCGTATTTGTCGCCGTCGTAAAGGGCGCGGAGAATTATGGTATTGATATGTCCGCGAATCAGGTCGGAACTGACCGACTGGCTTTCCTCGGTTTTTTCTTCCATGAGTTTCCTCCAAAGTGTACGGAAATATTATAGCGCCAATGTCGGAATTTGTCAATCCCGGAAATAATATGTCAGACATAATTTTACCGATTTTTTGTGTTTTTTTCATATCGGGACACAAAATGTCGTATATTTGAGGCGTGGGAGTCGTTCGAGGAGCGTTGTTTATCATCGGAACGAGCATCGGCGCGGGATTTTTGTCGGGCGCGGAGCTTGTCAGGTTTTTTCATACGGAGGGATTTTTCCTGCCCGTAATTTTTTCTTCGCTCGTATTTTGCGCGTTCTGTTCGCTGTACTTATATCTCGGGAATCGGCACGGGGGATTTTCGGGAACGCTGAAAGCGCTGTTCGGGCGCGCGGGTAACGCCGTAAAATTCGCCGTGTCCGTCTCGTCGTTTATTCCGTGTGCGGGTATGCTTGCGGGGTTGGACGCGCTGGTGCCGTCTGTGAAACCGTTGCTCTCCTTCTGCGGGCTTGCGTTCGTTTTTCTGTGTCTGAAAAGAGGAATGAAGGGAATTTCGTTGCTCAACACAGTGCTTGTCCCGCTTCTTTTGGCGTTGATCTTTGTTTTCGGCTTTCGCGTTCGGATGCCGTTTTGCGCGACGCGCGGGATCGCGCCCTTTCTCGGCGGAATGCTCTACGCTTTTATGAACGTATTCTTAGCGGCTCCCGTTTTGATGGACGCGGGCAAAGAGATGAAACGGCCGGTCTTGCCCGCGGTGATCGCGTCCGCCGTCGTTGCCGTCGCCGCG
>Ga0073906_1006019_pt1 | contig 10347 bp, 10 predicted proteins | sample Inofromicrocosms_FD_65485 | JGI IMG/M metagenome (GOLD analysis project Ga0073906, IMG submission 65485) | Mouse cecum microbial communities from Vienna, Austria - Inoculum for glucosamine and mucus D2O microcosms | ecosystem: Host-associated > Mammals > Digestive system > Large intestine >... | reverse complement strand
ACGTGGTCTCACCACTCATAATCTCATTCATCACATCGTATGCCTCATCATAGGTCAGATCCTCTTTATTCACAATCTTAATAATTGCCTCTTTGATCATTTTATTTCCCTCCATCCATGCACGCCTTTGATGCACGGCTCATACTTCCAAAGCTATAAAGTTCCTTATCATCCTGCCCCCATCCGGCGTCATTATAGATTCCGGGTGAAACTGCACTCCAAAGATGGGATATTCCCTGTGCTGGACGGCCATTACCTCGCCGTCAGCGCTAACCGCCGTCACCAACAATTCCTCCGGTACAGCCTCCGAAGCTGCCGCCAGGGAATGATACCGTGCCACTGGTGCAGTCTCCGGACAGCCTCGGAACAGAGGGCAGTCCCTGTGAAAACGAACCCGGGATTGTTTCCCATGCATCAGTTCCTTCGCATATGTGATAACTCCTCCAAACGCCATGCAGACCGCCTGATGCCCCAGACAGACGCCAAGAAGGGGGATTTCCCTTCCCAGTGTTTTCACCGCCTCCAGGATGATACCAGCATCCTCCGGCCTGCCTGGCCCTGGTGACAGAATAATGTGGTCCGGTTTCAGGCCCCTGATCTCCTCCACAGTCATATCATCATTTCGAATCAGGTGGATATCCGGCTCTATCTCACCAATGAGCTGATACAGATTGTAGGAAAAGCTGTCATAGTTATCGATCAGCAGGATCATCCGTCCACCTCCTCTGCCAGCTTCAGCGCATCGACCACCGCCTTCGCCTTATTGATGCATTCCTCATATTCCTTTCCGGGAACCGAGTCGGCCACGATTCCCGCCCCACTCCGGACAAATACCCTGCCGTTTTTCTTATAGGCGATGCGGATGGCGATACAGGTATCCATATTTCCGGTAAAATCAATGTATCCGATGGCGCCGCCATAGATGCCCCGTTTGTTGTCCTCCAGCGCGCCGATGAGCTGACAGGCCCGGATCTTGGGAGCACCGGAAAGCGTCCCGGCAGGCAGTACGGCTTCCACCGCGTCCAGTGCGTCACAGTCTTCCCGGATCTCACCCCTTACGGTGGAACCAATGTGCATCACATGGGAATACGACTCGATGGAATGCAGCTTTTCCACCCGGACAGAACCGAATTTACTGATCTTCCCCAGATCGTTCCGCCCCAGATCCACCAGCATATTGTGCTCCGCAAGCTCTTTCTCATCCGCCAGCAGTTCCTCCCTCAGTTTCCGGTCCTCCTCCTCCGTCCTTCCTCTCGGTCTCGTGCCGGCAAGGGGAAATGTGTGCAGAATCCCATCCTCCAGTTTCACCAGTGTCTCCGGCGAAGCCCCCGCCACCTCTACATCCGTACCAGCAAAGTAGAACATATAGGGGGATGGGTTAATGGTTCGAAGAATACGGTATGTGTTCAGCAAGCTTCCCCGGAAGGGAGCCGACAACCGGTTGGACAGAACAATCTGGAAAATGTCGCCCTCCCGGATATAGTTTTTGGCGGTCTCTACCATAGCACAATAAGTTTCCCTGTCAAACAGCGGTGTGACCTCCCCCAGCAGATGTCCGGCGCTGTCCTCTTCCGGCTCGCCGGTCCGAAGCAGTTCACACAATTCCTCCAGTTCCTTCACCGCTCTTTTGTATCCCGTCTCCGGGTCATTCAGCGGCATATTTACAATTAGAATGATCTTCTGTCGATAATTATCAAAAGCGATCACCTTGTCAAAGAGCATTACATCTACATCCTTAAAAGCCTCGGTGTCCTGCACCTCTGTCCGAACTGCCGGTTCGCTATAGCCAAGATAATCGTAGGAAAAATACCCCACCAGTCCCCCTGTAAAAGGAGGAAGATATTCAAACCGGGGACTCCGGTAACCGGCTAAAAGCTCCCGTAGAAACACTGATGGTTCCTCCGTCCTGAATGTCCTGTCCCCAGCTCTCATCTCGCCGCCGATACACGTGATCTCCAGCTTTGGATCAAATCCGAGAAATGTATAGCGTCCCCATTTTTCATCCTGCCATGCCGATTCCAGCATATAGCAGTGTGTGGATCTATTTTTCAGTATCTTCATCGCCCCGATGGGTGTGCAGATATCCGAAAGAATTTCACAGCTCACGGGAAGAATATCATAATCCCCCGCCGAAGCTGTCTTTTTGATTTCATTGAATCCCGGTCTGACTTCCATGACCAACCTCCATTTCCTGTTTTGAATGTGAAGAACTTTCCCGTCTCGGAGCCAATAAGCAAAAAAAGCCCTTGACAGAAAAACACTTTCTGTCAAGGACGAATAATCAACATATCCGCGGTGCCACCTTGATTCACAGGAGCGACCTGTGCGCTTAGCAGGATACCAGCATATCCCCGGCAACTGACGTATGCCTGCACGTTGCAGAATACTCTGTGGAAATCCACATTTGACTGCACCCTCAGCGGTCCATTTGACAACTTGTTTCTCATCCGGTTCTCAGCATCCCGGACTCTCTGTAAAGGCATCATTGCCGTTATCTCCGCTTCAACGGTTTGACTTATTAATCTTTTACAAGAATATCATGTTTCCTGTCGGATGTCAACAGAAACTTTTACCAGCTTAACGGCGGGTTCAATTGGCGCCGTTGCGCTGCTACTCTGTCTTCTCGTATCTCTCAAATATCTTATCCTCGCCGCATACATGCTTTGTTCCGTCAGCATCCGTAATAATATAGTCGTTTTCCCCGATAAAGGTCCTCCCCCTCCTATGTACGATATAGGGACATACGATGAAACCATTTTCATTCGTCACCTTGATCAGCGTATCCGTCACGATCCACCCCTTAGTGACAACATCCGCCCACAATTCAAAGCCGTCTTCCAGTCCCTTCCCCAGCTCGTATTTCACAACATCCGCATTCATCTCAACTCTTCTGCATTTCATATGCCGCCCCCGCCTTTCCTTTTTTCTTTATTGTATTACAAATGATAGGAAAATGCTATTGTTTTTTCAATCTCCCTGCGCTGTATTTGCCGCCTTCATCAGATTGACAACACGCATAACTCTAATGAGATCCGCAGCCATGGCTGCCGCAGGTGTGCTCTCCGCCATGGCCATGATGACCACAATGCGTCTCAGGATCGTACCTTAATGTCCCGTTCACCAGAGCCTTTACTGCCTCGTCCGCAGAGCCGCTGACACCAGGATACAGACGAATCCCCGCACTCTGCAGGGCATTCTGTGCCCCCATGCCAATCCCCCCGCAGACCAGCACCTCCACTCCGGCTTCTCTGAGAAGCCCTGCCAGCGCTCCGTGCCCGGTGCCGTTTGTGTCAAGAATCTCTTCAGAGACAATGGCGCCGTCCTCCACATCATACAGCTTAAATTGCTCTGTTCTTCCAAAATGCTGAAATATATTTCCGTCTTCATAAGTCACTGCAGCTTTCATAGCGATCTTCCTCTCTTATTTTGATATTAACTCATTGACTGGTTCAAATTGGCGCCGCCGGGCTGGCACAATATTTTTCCCAGCAGCTCCAGCAGCTTCGGTGTGTCGATCGGTTTCGCCACATGGCCGTTCATTCCCGCCTCAAATGCCGCCTTTCTATCCTCATCGAAGGCATTGGCAGTCATAGCGATAATGGGAATGCCCGACAGGGGGCTATCCTTCAATGCCCGGATCTGCCTGGTGGCCTCGTAGCCGTTCACAATGGGCATCTGTATGTCCATCAGGATGAGATCATACTGACCGGGCTTTGCCTCCCTTATCCTCTCTACCGCTACGGCTCCGTCGTCCGCCACATCCATCGTAAAACCGGCCGCCTGGAGAATTTCCACCGCGATCTCCTGATTGATCTCATTATCCTCCACCAAGAGGATCTTCCTGCCCTCAAAGGACATACTCTCTTCTGCCACGGCTGCCTCCTCCGTTATGGCAAATGGCGACTCCAGAATCTCCCGGAGCTCGGACAGGAAGATGGGCTTGGAGCAGAATGCGGTCACACCGGCCTTCCTCGCCTCCTCTTCAATATCCGACCAGTCATAGGCGGTAAGGATAATGATGGGCTTATCATCACCGATCATCCCGCGGATCCGCCTTACTACCTCTACGCCGTTCATGTCCGGCATAAGCCAGTCTATAATATAGGCGGCATACCCGTCGTTCTGCTCCACCGCCAATCTGGTGCGGAGCACCGCTTCCTTGCCGGAGGTAGTCCAGTCCGGACGCATCCCAATGGTGGACAGCATCTTCGTAACACTGGAACAGGTATTGAAGTCATCATCCGCCACCAATGCCCGAAGACCTCTTAATTCGGGTATGATCTCCTGCCGTACCGGACCAGAACAGGTTCTAAACTGCAGCGACACAGTAAAGGTAGTACCCTTTCCTTCCTCACTGGTTACGGAGATCGTCCCGCCCATCATATCGACGATATTTTTCGTGATGGCCATACCCAGTCCGGTTCCCTGAATGCCGCTGACCGTGCTGGTCCGCTCCCGTTCAAATGGTTCAAAGACATGTTCCAGAAACTCCCTGCTCATGCCGATCCCGGTATCCTTGATCTGGAAATCATAGGAGGCCGTTCCCTCCACCGCAGTTCCTTTCTGAATAATGCGGACACTTACAATTCCGCCGGGCTTAGTAAATTTCATGGCATTGCTCAGAAGATTCAATAATACCTGATTCAGTCTGAGCTTGTCGCACAATACATTTTCATTCACTACGTCTGCCGTATCAATATAGAACTCCAGCTGCTTGGATGTGATATCAGACTGCACAATGGTCTTGAGGTCATGCATCACCTCCGGCAGAGACGTCTCCTTCTCTTCTATCTTCACCTTACCACTCTCGATCCGGCTCATATCCAGCACATCATTGATCAGGCTGAGCAGATGATTGCTGGAGGTAGAAATCTTTGACAGATAGCTCTGGACCTGTTCCGTATTATCAATATGGGCGGCCGCCAATGAGGTAAAGCCGATAATGGCATTCATCGGCGTTCTAATATCGTGGGACATATTATTCAGAAATGTAGTTTTCGCTCTGTTAGCGTGCTGCGCGGCTGCCAGAGCGTCCTGAAGATCCTTCGTCTGCTTCTCCAGCAGCTCCTCCATCCTTTTCTCATCATCAATATCGAGAAAGAGTCCCACAAAGGTAATCGGAGAGCCGTCCTCGCGGCGGGAGAGCCGACCGGCAGCGCGAAACCATCTCCAGCCATTATTCTTGGTCAGCAGGCGATACTGCACATCATAGGTCTTCCCACCGCTGTAATCTCTCACCGTATCCCAAAACTCTCCTACCGCCCTTTCCTTATCTTCCTCATGCAGCAGGTCAGACCAGGATTCCAGAAGGTTGGGAAATTCTTCCTCTCCCTTATATCCCACCATATTGCGGAAAACCTCTGTCCAATTACAGGAAACCAGTTCCGCCTCTTCATTAAATTCCATACTCCACAGGCCGGAGCCCAGCGCCGCATGGATATTATCCATAGCCACCCGTTCTCTCTCCACCTGGGCATAGGCGGCCCGAATCCTGTTCCCATCCTGCTTCTCCTGTTCCAAAAGGAATCCTGCGTTCTTTCTGGACTGATGGATCAGCGCCAGAAATACCATCAACATCACCATCACTGTAATTATGATCTGAATTATTCCACGGCTCATCATTCCGGAGCTGATGGAGCTGATATGACTGCTGATGACATTGTCCCGGATCAGGATAGTCAGCATCCAGTTGGTACCCTGTACCGGAATATAGCAAAGTGCTTCCTGGGCGCCCTCATAGCGGAAGGAAATCTGCCCCGGCCTGCCGTTCACAAAATCAGATTCCGTCTGTTCATAGCTATAGCCATCATTGATATCTGCATCCCCCAGGGCATCCAGCAGGTTCTTCCCGGGCTTGAGATTGCCAAACTCCTCATTGGTCAGACACTCTCCATTGTTGTAGTACAGGCTGCAGTAGGTCTCATTATTATTGGTCTGCAGGGTAAGTGAGCTCAGCATCTCATCGATATTGATCTGAATGAAACACACCTTCATCTTGACGCCCTGAAAGAAAATCTGTTCCACCGGAACCGCAAGGATTACCTGTTTTTTTGCCCCGTACAGGTTGGCCGTACTGATGACAGGCTCTGTCACCTCTTCGGACAGGAACCCGTATCTGCTCAGACCAGAGGTGGTGCTGTGCTCTGTATACACGATGCCGTTCTCATCCACCAAGGCAAACCGATTCACACCATATAGCTTCTTCACCCTCCCGAGAAAACGACGCAGCGTCTCCTGAGATTTCAGATGGGATTCATCCATGATGGCAAGCGCATTCTCAATATAGCTAAAATTATTTTTCAGCTCCTCCGAAACCACCTGTGCCCTCCGCCCGGCCAGCTCCTCCAGATAGAAACCACTGACCCGGTTCACCGCCTGATCCGTTCCAACTCTGGCGCTGTTGGACACCCAGATTGTCGTGATAAGGAGTATGGCGGCTATCACAATCCCGCCCGCAACTGCATAGGCTGCTGTATTTTTTAACTGTCTTTTCCTGACCCCGTCATCCTGCTTCTGATCCATTCTATGCCCCCATTGTCTTTATTCTATTTCACCATACAGTGTCTGGAGCATCGCTGAGGCACCATCCTGGTAAATAATCGTCGTTGTCTCTTCGGTTTTTTCTGGATAATCCTCTCCCGGCAGTTTTCCGTCCGCTATCTTCACCGCCACCTGGACCGTGTCAAAACCGATGGAATAACAGTCCTGGACACCCAGTGCATAGATCACTCCATCCCTGAGATACCGGAGCGCCTCCTGATCGTGATCCATACCCACGATCACGATCCCATCCGCCCGTCCGGCTTCCACCACCGCTCTGGCCGCTCCTACCGGATTGCTCATATTGCAGCAGATGATCCCGGACAGATCCTTATGCTTCTCCAGAAAATCCTTAGTAAATTCATAGGCCTTCTCCACATTGTCGCCGTCATATTCGATCTCCACAATCTCCATATCCGGATATTCCGCCAACACGTCCTTCGCGCCAAGAGCCCGATCCTCATGACAGGGTGCCCCCATTGTCCCTACCAATATGGCAACCTTGCCATGATACCCAAGCTTTTTGCACAGTGCTTTCGTAAGATCTGCACCATCTTTGTAATTATGGGTGTTTCCCACATAGGCAATCCGCTGGCATCCATTTTCCCTGCTAGCATCCGAACTGGAAAATGTCATAACCTTTTGTCCATCTTTTATCAATCGGTTGATCTCTGGAGTCACCCTGGCCACATCCGCCACATCCACTCCGATCACATCAAAGTCCCGTCGTGCAGCATCGGACAGACGACGGATCTGATCCTGGACTGACACCTCATCCGGCGCGAGATATTCATACTCTATAGTAATGCCCATCTCTGCATACTGGTCTGCCGCCTCCTCTATTCCCAGGGCTACAGCGTCCCACCATGGATGAGCGATCTTATATGTAAAATAGAAATTATATTTCTCCTTTGCGGGCTGATACCCATCCAGCTTATGATTGAATTCCACTGGACCGGCCATACCGGTTCCCCCCCCACTGACCGCTTTCCCGGATACATTTTCTTCCCCGGAAGAGGGCAGTTCGGCGCTCTTACCGCCGCACCCGGTCAGCCCAAGACTGCACACGCCAATGAAAAATAAAAATGAAGCTGCCTTTCTAAACACAACAAACGGTCTCCTCTCTTCAAATATGTCTTATTATACATGGTTTTAGCCAAAAAATAAAGTCCATTCTTTCACCTATATTTACCTAGTAGATCATGCTATAATTATGCGAAAAGAAATAATCCATGAAAACGATAACGGAGGAAGATATGAGATCAGAAAATGAAATGTACAACCTTAGGAAAACAAGCTCTGCAAAATTTTATTGGATAAGGAAAATATATTACCTGAAATAGAAGAGGCAACAGATTGCCAGTATTGGTAAAGAAACCTGCAAAAGAGCAATATCTGGCGGCTTGCAATGAACTTTGGTGGTGTACCAATAATATAGCAAAGGGATTATGGCGAGAGGAAATTCTCTATGTGCAGGATATGATAAATCATGCTGTAAGAAATCAGCTTATTATTATGAATTGGAATGAAAATTTATCAAAGAGTGGATAAGAGGGTATCCCGGCAATTTTAATTCCCCCGGATCCGGGGGGAATTATCTCTGTTAGCTTTCATTTCTCAAGGTATACCGCAGGCTTTTCACCACAGAGAGGATCACCTTTATCTCATAATCCGAACAGCAGTTCAGCTCCTGCATAAGTATATTTTTCAACTTCAGGTTCTCTTCCACCTCTGGGTAAAACAGCTGAAAAAGAGGCAGATCCAGTTCCCGCACCAGTGGGTACAAGATCTCAAACTTCGGATTGCCCGTATTGCTCTCGATATCGATTATTGTTCTTTTACATACACCAATCCGCTCCGCTAATGCCTCCTGCGACAAATGCCTGCTCTTCCTTGTCGCCCGGACAACATCCCCTAGCACTTCCCTATTGCAATACATTACAACTCACCTCAAAAAGTATTATATAACACCCCTTGATTCGACACAATTCACTATAGTTCATTATAATATGCAATATTGTTCATGTTTTCGACATTCTTCTCAGCACGGCAGCATTCCTTCCCCAGGTCTTGAAAATCGCATTGCCAGACCTTATAATATCCTTATCATGAGTTGGCATGGCGGCGCTGTTGAGCGCCAAAATACAAAATGAAGGAGGTTGATCACTATGCCGGATTATGTAAAGGTCAGCAAAACTGACGACTGGATCGGAGTATGGTTCTACAACGAGGATGACAAGCCCTTTGCCATCGGTGAAAAAATGTGTGAGATTAATGAATATGCGTACATGAATGGATATAACTGGGATGCCTTATTCCACTATTATCTTGCAGAACATGCACCGGACATTTTGGAGGGACTGGAAAGCGATCCCGAGGCCGGTTCCTATGCCGCCTACTATGGAACAATTTCGGAAGAAAACGAAAAAAAGGCCCGGCGGTTTGCAGAAATCATTGTCTCACTCATTGAAAACGAGGATGAATTGTACCGCATTGTCCGTGAAAACGGCAACGACATTGAGTGGGACTGATCGGACTTCTTAGCAAAAGAGCAGCGCCTGCATCCTTCTCAATGCTGCGGCGCTGCTCTCTTATATATGGGATGTAAAAACGGAATGGATGCAGTGTCCCCCTTTCCCCTCTACACCTCATCTTTTGTTTTCGGCAGGAGCCGGTTATCTTCTGATAACCTCAGGAAGGGGGCATAGGCAACCTCCCATGGATATCCATCCAGATCCAGAAAATATCCTGAGTACCCATCGCATCCTCCCCAGTCCTTCCACTGCGGCTTCTGCCAGCTTGTGGCGCCAGCATTTACTGCCGCCTCAAACAACTCGTCTACTTCTTCTGCACTGCTGCCGTTAATGGCCAGGGTGAAGCCCCGGTATTGCGTTTTGGGCGTCACTTCCATCTGGGCATCATGTCCAAGGAAATCATAGGGGACGAGCCCCAGCACGATATTATCGGCAAGCATGTAGGTACAGATTGCCGGATCGGATTCCGGTGAACACTCCCATCCAAGGGCTTCATAGAAACGGATTGACCGCTCCAGATCATCCACTCCCAGGGTGATGATCGATATACTTTTTGCTCTTGCCATTCAAATCTCCTTTCTGTGTTCCCAAGGTGCAGTCTTTAACACTGGGCTTTTAACTCTTTGATCTTTGCTTTCAGCGCCGGAATATCACTATGCAGCTTCAATACAGTGCTTCCTACAAATACGCCGTCTGCCCCTGCTTCCTTCGCCATAGAAACATCCTCCGGCTGGTAGATACCCACACCGCAGTAGATCGGCCTTGTAATGCCCCGGCTTCTCAGATACTGTATGCAGTCCTTCAGCTCCGGATAGTCCGGGTTGACATTGCCTGTTGTAGGTTTCGCCTGAAGATAGACGAATCCATTGGAGCGGATGGCCGATTCCACTTCCTCTTCGTCCAAATGATACTGCACATAGCAGCTCACCCGGACACCGGCTTCGATCAGCTTATTTTTAATGGTTTCATCTTCCAGACCCACCAGGATCAGATCCATAAATTCATGTTCCAGGCAAAATTTCTCGAACACCTCATATCCCATTTGTCTGATGGTATTTTCATAGGACAGGAGAATAAAAGATGTGTCGGGGTTGTTTTTCTTCGCCGTCACCATTCCGTCCATATATTTCTGGAAATCGCTGCAGTTCTCCAGCGCTTTTGCCATCCTTCCAGAGATCAGCTCGCTTTCCAGATACGGATCCGCAGACGGAAAGTCAATTTCGATCACATCACAGCCGGCCTCTGAATAAATTTCTGCCATCTCAATGCTGCT
>Ga0073906_1006013_pt1 | contig 10360 bp, 15 predicted proteins | sample Inofromicrocosms_FD_65485 | JGI IMG/M metagenome (GOLD analysis project Ga0073906, IMG submission 65485) | Mouse cecum microbial communities from Vienna, Austria - Inoculum for glucosamine and mucus D2O microcosms | ecosystem: Host-associated > Mammals > Digestive system > Large intestine >... | reverse complement strand
ATGGCCGCCCGGACGGCCGGCATGTAGGGCGTCGTCGGCTTCAGCTGCTTCTTTCCCTTGAATGGGTTCATTTCTCCAGCCCCTCCTCTCTTTTCCGCGTGCCTCCGGGGGCGCCGCCGTTCCTCCAAACGATGAACGAGGCGACGGCGGCGATGACGGACACAACGGCCGAGCCGGCGCAAATGGACCGCATGGTCCCGGCTGCCTCCCACCCGAGCGCCGCCGCAACGGCCCACCATACCAAGAAAACAGTGGCGATGATGGCCGCGACGGCCATGATGTCGCACAAAATGATAAACAGCTTTTTCGTTCGCTTCCCTCCACTCCGTTGAACATGCCGAGCCGGTCTCCCAACTGAATCACGGATGATACCAACAGGGTCAGGTCTTTCCCGCCCATTCCTACCATGTGAAAAGTGACCGTTGCGGCCTCCTCCCCTTCGATAATCTCCGCGACGAAGCCCTTTTTGATCTCGGTCTCCTCTCCATCCTCAAATTGGAGCTTGATTTTCTCGATGTCCTTTTCATCCATCGTTTTCGCCCTCCTCGAAAAGGCTGTATTGATTTTTCCGCTCCTCCCGGTCCCGCTTTTTCTGGAGCTCCTTCATCTTGCACACGTGGCCGTACCCGTCGGCGACGGCCTGGGCCGACGTCAGCAGTCCGCCGCACCGCTGGCACCTGCGGGCCCTGACCATGAAGATGTCGCCGTCCTGACCCTTGGCGCACTCCATTATGCCGCGACCTCGACGCGCAGGGTCTTGTCCGCCTCGCTGACCACGAGCCGGATCACTTGGCCGTCGGTGTCGATGAGGCGGGTGACGCTCTCCGCGTTGTCGACGATGACCGGCATTTCACGGCCGAAGTGCTCCGCGATGGTGGCGACGATCTCCAAGCCGGCGTTGACCCTGGCCGCGTGGTTGGCGGTGGCGTAGGGCACCATGGCCCCCTCCTCGCTGGGGACTAAAACCTCGCAGCACTCACTCAAGCCGCCGTTGACCTGTTCGGTGAACAGCTGGAAGGACACGCTGCGGAATTTGCTGTTGATGCGCTCGGTGAGGGCGCTGACCTTCGTTTTGGTGAAAACCTCGCACAGGTAGACGCCGCGCTCGACCTTTTCGTACTCCTCCGCCAGCTGCTTCTCCTGGGCCTCCAACTCCGCCACGCGGGCCTGCTGCTTGACGGCGTTCTCCGACTGGATGATCTGCCCGCGGATGTCATGCTCCCGCCCCAGGCACTCCTGCAGGCGGGCGTCCGCCTGTTCTGCCTGGACGGCGACGCCCTTGTCGGCCTCTGCGGCCTGGGCCTCCAGCCCTGCGATCCTGGCCGCCAGGGCCTTGTATTCGTCGGTCGTCTCAAAATCCGGGGAGCTGACCAGCCCCTTTTCGGTCTCCTGCCGCCGTTCCTTGGCCGCCGCGGCCTCTGCGTCGGCCGTTACGGCCCGTTTGTCGAGCTCCTCGGCCTGGGCCTCCAGCTCCGCGATCATGTCCTTGTTGGCCTCCCTGCGGCCCCTCTCGTTGATGGCGGCCAAACGCTCCGCCCGTTTCTGGTTGAAGTCGCCCCGCATGGCCTCGATCTGATCCTCCGGCAGACGGCGGCCGCACGTGGGGCAGGTCTCCTGTCCGGCGTCAAACTTCACGGCCGCGGCCCCCCGGTACTCCGCCAGGATGCTCTCCCGCAGGCGCGTCAACCGCTCTGCCTGCCGCCGCTTCGTCCCGGCCTCCGCTCTGGCGTCCTCCGCCCGGTTGCTGGCCCCCCGGATTTCCTTGTCGATGGCCGCCAGGGCCTCATAAACGCCCGCCATGGCGTCCTTGTTCTTCCGGGTGTAATTTGCCCTTGCCTCCGACAGGGCCGCCCTGACGGCCGCCAGGGCGGCCCTGGTGGTGTCTCCGCTGCCCGCCCGGATGTCCGCGATCATTCGGCGGCACTCCTCGGTGGCCTGGGCCGCCGCGTGGAGGCGGGCCTCCAGGACGTCCTTGGCCGGGAGCTCCGCGGGGATGGCCCGCTTGGCTTCGTCGATGCGGCCGGGGATGGCGTCCAGCTGCCGGTTGATGTCCGTCTTGCGGGCCTTGGCGATCTTGCTGTACTCCTCGACGGTGTAAAACTGCGACAGGGTGCCCGGCTTGAGCAGGTACACGGGAAGGTCCTGCAGGTCGGGGTTGCTCTCGATGACGTCGTCGTCGGACACGTCGCCGCAAATTTCCAGAAGGAGCTCCCGCCGCTTTTTCCACTCCATGGTCTCCGGGAAATAGTCCGGCATGGTCAACAGCTTCATGGTCTGCTCCCCGCCGCAATACTCCGCGACGGCCGCCGTGTATTCCTTTTCCTTGACCGGGACGCCGTCCAGGAAATAGTCGACGGTGTTGCCGGTGTACTCCGCGGTCGTGCTGCCCCGCTTTTTCTTGTAAACCTCCCGGAGGGTCTTGCCCAACGTGACCCGGCTGCCGTCCGGCAGGACGAAGGTGGCGGTGACGGAGTGCTCCATGTTGTGCTTCTCCCCGTCGGCCCCGCGGGTTTTGGGGGTCCAATTCTTGGCCCCGGTGCTGGGCTTGTCGAACAGGAGCCAGGTGATGGCGTTGAAAATCGTGGTCTTGCCGGTGCCGTTGTCGCCAAAAATGGAGGCGCTCCGGCCGTCCAGGACGATCTCCATGGCGGCGATCCCCTGGAAATTGGTCAATTTGATGTCCAAAATCTTCATTGTGTGTACTCCTCATACAGAAACCGCTTGACTTTTCGTGTTGCCCTGCGGTATGATGTTCGTGTGTCCTTGGGGGGTCGGCCTTTGCGCCGGCCCTTCGTCGTTTTTCGCGTCATACATGGCCGCCGTCCACCGCGCCAGGATGTCCGCCTGGATGGCCTCGATGGCGAGCTGGGCGATATACTCCACGGTGTTCCGCGCTCCGTCTGCGTCCCCGTAAAGGGCGACGATGTGGCGGAGCTTTTTCTGTGCCCAGTCGTATGCGTCACGCCAGACGGCGTCGCTTAACTCCTGGCCGAGCCGGTCGCTGGCCTCCTGCCGGACGGCCTCCTCTCGACTGTCCACCGCTCCGGCCCCCTCATTCCCCGGCCCATGCGTTGACCGCCGCCTCCCAGCGTTCTAACCCCTCCATGTCGGCCGCCGCCCATTCCATGGGGTCGGTGCCCACCTCCACGGCCCTGTCCGCTCCGGCCCGGCCCATGCGGTACGCCATGACGGCCATGGCCGGGTCCTCATACCGGGCCAGGAATTCGCCGAGCCGGTAGCACCCTCCGGCGATGTTGCCCTCCGGGGTGGTGGGGTCCAGGCCGGTCGCTGCCTCGATCTCCGCGTGGTACGATCCGCCCGGTCCGGGGTTTAACTGCATGATGCCGACCTCTCCCGCCATTCCGACGGCGTCCATGTCGAAATTGCTTTCGACCTCCGCCACGGCCAGGGCGAGGGGGTAGGGGCAGCCGTACTTGTGGCAATAGGTCCGCATGTAATCCTGATATTCCCACGACATGGGGACGGCCGCGGAAAAATACCCCTGGGCCTCCAACGCCTCCCCGATGCGCTGCGCCGCCTCCGGGTCATCCGCAGCCGCCCGGAACATGGCCGCAAAATCCCAGGCGTCCCCCTGATCCACCAGGGCAATGACCGGCGGGATGGTCTCGACCGGCTGCGTCGGCTCCGGCGTCTGGGCCGGCTGGATGCCCTGGGCGGCGTTCACCCGGGCGGTGATCCCGGTGATGACCACGATGGCCGCCATGGCTGCGACGAAAACCGCCGCGACGGATGCGATCAGGACGTTGCGCCGGATGCTGGCCGCCCGCTCCCGGGCCATTTTCCGGGCCTCTCTGGCCTCCGCCAGCTTGTCCCGGACCACGATCTCGTAAGTTTTCACGTTTTTACCCTCCTGTTGATGTTCTACTGGAGCCCGCACCGCTCCATGAGGTACGCCCTGGGCACGCGCCCGGAATGGGTGATGTACCCCTTGGCCTGGAGCTCCTTGTTGATCCGCTGCATGACGTGGTAAGCCGCGGATTTGCTGACCTGCAGAATGTCCATGACCTCCTCCACGGTAATCATTTTGTTCTGCACCGTCGGCGTCGCTGTCTTTGCCGCTGCCATGGTTTCCTCCTTTCCCGCCGTTTTTGGTTACTGGCCCCGCGCGTGCTTGACGCGCTGGGCGAGGGCCTGGTAATACTCCAGCTTGCGCTGGGCGTTCCTGTGATCCCTGACCGCGTTCTGGAAAAGCTCGCTCTCCGGGTGCTCCGCCGCCGCAACGATGCAGCAGGCGCCGGTGTTGACCGTTTCCTCGATGGCCGCCAGCTTGTCCTCGACCAACTGGGCGAGGTCGGTGAGGTCGTCGCTGTCCAGGACCTTGTCCCGGTAGAAATTGGCGTCGTCCTCCGCCGTTTTAATCGCCCGGTCGGCCCGCCGTTCGGCCTCCCGGATGGCCGCTTTGGCTTCTTCCCTGGCCTGCTGCTTCTCCCGGATTTCCTGCTGGAGCTTGTCCCTGATCTCTGCGGCCTCCTGCACTACCTGGGCGACCCGCTTCTCTGCGTCCTGCCAGCGGGCTTTCATGCTGTCGCCGAAGTCGTTCTCGATGTTGACCTCCGCGTCCTCCAGGCACCCGTCCAACGCCGTCCCGATGTAGCTGCGGGGCCCCAGGGTGGCGACGATGGCCTTGATCTTCTCCAGGGCCTCCCGCTCCTGCTGCTTCGTGGCCGGGACGTTCTCCCGGACCAGGGTGACGGTGATTTCCCGCTGCCCGGTTCCCGTGTACTTCTCCCGGAAAATCCGGCGGGCGTCCTTTTCGCTGATGGCCGTGATGGAGGCGGTGAGCTCCCCGGACCCGCTGACCTCTAAAACCTTGTACTCGTTCATGTGTGTGCCCTCCCTGATGTTTAAGTTTCTTAGACTTTTACGTCAAAAAAATTTTGGTGTACTCCTCGACGGACAGGCCGAGCGCCTCGGTGATTGCTTTGGCCTGGTCGACTGTGCATTTAACGACGCCCTTTTCGAGCAGGCAATAACTCGATTTGTCCTTGTACCCGATGGCGGCCGCCATGGCCTCCTGCGTAACTCCGGCGGCGACGCGGGCCTCCTTCAGCAGCTTGCAATCCATTTTTATCCCTCCTGCCTCTGCTGTTTAAGTTTCTTAAACTCCCGGTGTGTGTTTATGATACTTCAACTTCCCCGTATTGTCAAGCACAAAATTGAAGTTTCATAAACTTTTATTTTTCCGGGTTGTTGTTTCTCAAACCTGGCCGTATAATGGTTTTGAAATCATCAACAAAAGGAGGGCCGATCATGGCAACACTGTCAAATCGGATTCGATCCCTGCGGCAAGAGCGCGGCCTCACCCAGGACGAATTGGGCAGGCTGTTCGGCATTGTCAAATCCACTGTTTCCCTGTACGAAAACGGGAAAAGCGTACCAAACGACCAAATAAAAACCGAAATGTGCCGCTATTTCAACGTATCAATGGACTACCTCCTCGGTCTAACGGATGAACGCGCCGCGCCGCCGGAGCCTGCGCCGCCCTCCGACGTGCCCCCGCCTGATCCTGCGTACCTGGAGGCGGTCCAATACCTGGAGGGCTTGTCCGGCGAAGCCCTGGCCTCTGCGCTGCGCTGTCTCCAGGCGATCAAAGCCCTGGACGACGCAAAGGCCCCGGCCGATGCCGCCGTTATTCTTGAAAAGAACGCCTAAAACGGGAATGTCGGCGGCTTGGAATACCCTGGCGGTGGGGCTGACCGGCCGCCGCTGCGGCGGGCCCCGGCGGCGAAGGATTATTTTTTCATGTTGTCAAGGACAACATGAAAAATCCGTGGTATGCTTGCATTTCCTCTAATGGTGCAAGCATACCACGGAATGACCCTCTGCCCCCCCATGACGGCCGGGACGGCCGGCGGGCCTCGCGCGCACGCGCGCGCATAAGGACTATAAGTATATATGGTACTGTACTGTACTGTAAGGGCGTTATTGTCACGTTTGTCGCACGTGACGCAATTCTAAAACATGCGGTAATTGTTTGGCTTTTGTGGAAAACTTTCTGATATTCGCCGCTTTTGCTGTGATTATCTTATTTCAGCCGTTTGTGTCTTTTTTATTAACAACCGTGAATAAATTGTAAACGGCAAAAAATCGCCGTCAGAAAATCGTGCGCCGCGTGCGGTGCTTTCGTGGTCTCTCTGATGTGATGTTGATAAAAAAGTTATGAAATCCCGGCACAATGGCGGGATGTTGAAACAAAACCGGGAAAACCTGTCACGTTTGTCACGCGTGACAGCGTGACATGACCGTGACGGCGGAAAAATGGGGGTGTCTCTGTGTCCGTCTACAAAAACCCCAAGACGGGGAAATGGTATTGCATTTTCCGGGTCACTGACTGGACCGGGAAACGAAAGCAAGTCAAAAAATCCGGCTTTGCCCGGCGGGCCGACGCCCTGGAATACGAGCGCGACATGCTGGCAAAGGAAAGCGGGAGCCTCGACATGACTTTCGGGGCCCTGGTGGACCTCTACATGGCCGACGTGAAGCCCCGGCTGCGGCCCACTACCTACGATTCGAAGGTCTGGACGTTTGAAAAGAAAATCCTCCCCTATTTCCGGGATCAAAACGTCGTCGACATTACGCCCGCGAAAATCCGAAAATGGCAGGCGGAAATGATGAGCCGGGGGTATGCTCCGACCTATCTGAAAACGATGCACGGGCAAATGGTGGCCGTGTTCAACTATGCCATGAAATATTATTCGCTGCCCTCAAACCCGGCCGTCGCCGCGGGCTCCATGGGCAAGCGCAACGCCGACGACATGGATTTCTGGACCCTGGACGAATTCGAGCGGTTTATCGCCGGGATGGACGGCGACCCGACGGCCTCCATGGCGTTCAACCTGCTTTTCTGGACCGGGATGCGGGAGGGGGAGCTGCTGGCCCTCACACTGAACGACGTGGATTTCAAACGCTCCGGCGTCCATATCCGGCGGAGCTATACCCGGCTGGGCCAGGAGGACTTGATCCAGGAGCCGAAAACGCCGAAAAGCCGGCGGTTCATTCCCTGCCCGGCGTTCCTGATGGACATGCTCCGGGACTTTTCCGCCCGGCTGTATGAATACGACCCGGAGGAGCGCCTTTTCCCCTTCACAAAACACTGGGTAAATGAACAGCTGAAGCGCTGCTGCAAACGGACGGGGGTGAAGGTGATCCGGGTGCATGATATTCGCCATTCCCACGCCTCGATGTTGGTGGACAGCGGAGCCGACCCGCTCCTCATTGCCGACCGCCTGGGCCATGAAAAGGTGTCGACGACCCTGGGCACCTATTCCCATTTGTACCCCGACCGGGGCCAGGCCCTGGCCTCCACCCTGGGCGATCTGAAAGCCCAGCACGACCGGGAGGCAGGCGCGGCCTCTCCGCCCGTCTATGACGATCCGCCGACGCCGGAGCCGGACTTCTAAACGAAAAAAGGGCCGCCCCCGGAAATGGGGGCGGCCCTGCGGTTGGTCACTCGACCAGGATCATGTGGCCGGTCTCATACATGCCTGCGCCGGCGCGCTCATACGAATATTTGACGGATATGTCGGTTTCGGAGTAATACGGGACGGTCCAAAACACGGAAAGGTCCTGCACGTTCTCCAACTCCTGGCCGACGCGGGCGGCGAAATCCTCGCTATACGTGGCCAGCATCTTGTTCGTCATCTTGACCGAGTTTTTGACGTCCCAGGTGGCGTACACCAACAGGACGAAGTCGCCCTCCTTCTCGGTGCCCAGGTGTTCGTTGACGGTCACGCTGTCGACGGTCGTGTTCTTGTACCACTCCGCAAAGAGGGCCCGTGTGGCCTCCTCGATGTCCTGCTGGGCCTGTTCGATGGGGTCGACCTCCTCCGGGGGCTCTGTCCCCTCCGGGGTGCCGGTTTCTGCCGGGGGTTCGGTCTGGCCCGCGCTCTGATCCGGGGCGGCTGGCGGCTCGGTGGTCTCCGGAGTAGACGCCGCCGGGGGCTCTGTGGTGCCCTGTGGCGGGTCCTCCGGCTCTGTGGTAGTAACGGGCGGGGTTGTGGCCGGGGGCGGCTCTGTGGGCTGCTGCGCGTCTCCCTGGGCCGGTTCCGGGCTGCTTGCCTCGGTGCTGGAAGCCGGGGGCGGGTCCTGCGGCTTTTCGCCGGGCTCATACGTGACGCCGAAGCCGACGAAGCACACGACCGACACGACCGCCGCGGCGATGCACACGCGGCCCGCCCGGGTCCCCCGGTGCCTGACTTTCTGGACGACCAGGACGATCCCGGCCGCCACGGTCACAATAAGACCGAAAAATAAAACGGTACTGAAGAATATTGCCATGCTGATCCCTCCGCAAAATTATTTTGACGCCGCTCTGTAGATGGCTCCCTGCCGTCGGCCCTCCTTTCGATCAATCTGCCGCGGTGTTACCTTTTTGTTACTCCGGCAAAAAAGAGCCCCGGTTATGTGCATTTTATAACACACAAACCGGGGATTTTTTGTCGAAAAATGCACAAAACAAACTTTTTTGCACGTGTACTTGAAAAACCTGTCTATTCCCATTCTACAGTCGGCGGCTGTCCGCCTGTGTTTTTGGGTTTCGGTGGGTCTTTTTTATGCTTTCATTTCCTGGATTGCCCGGTCAGAAAATGACTGCAAAAAATATTGTTACTCAGGTGTTACCCCGTTGTTACCCTCACCGCCGTCGTCCAGGCCGAGCTCCTTAATGTGGGCCTCGATGGCTTCGACGATGAAGTCCGACCGGGTGATTTTGGTGCCGTCCCGTTCGTTGATCTCCTCCAGGTGGGTGTCGATGATGTCGAGCACTCCCGTCGGGATGTGGACCGTCGCCGGGACGCGGCGAAATTTCCCCTTCATGGGGCGGCCGTATGCCATTGTTATCCCTCCCGTGCGGCGACGGCTGTGTCCGCCAGCCTGTTCAATGTCTTGCGGATGTCCGGGGCCAGGGCTGCGATCCACGCCTCCGGGATGGCGTCGTACCCGTACCACGCCCCGGCCAGCCCGCCGGTGATGGCGCCGTTGGTGTCTGCGTCCCCGCCCAGGTTCACAGCCTCGATGACGGCCTCCTCGAAGCTACCTGCGTTCGCCATGCAGCCCACGGCGATCCGCATACTGTCCACCACGTACCCGCCAGAGGCAGGGGTCACGATGGACGCCTTGACCGCCGCGGCATACTCCGGGATGGCCCGGCAATGCTCCGCCAGAAATTCCCGGACGCTCTGGGCGTCCTGCGGCCGACTTTCCGAAGCTGTTGCTAAGTTTACCATACGGGTGTATAAAATGCAAGCCTCATTTGACCGGGGGCCCGCGTGGGTCATCTTCCCGATACTGATGGCCCACCCCTCTGCCTGGTAATGGTCGCGGTAGAAAAGGCCGGGGTACACGGTCCGCATGAGGGCCCCGTTCCCCTCAACGGGGCGGCCGGTCTGCCGCTGCGTCTGTTCCGCCGCCGCCGTCCACATTTCCGGCACAGGGTCCGAGCGGCCGCCCATTCTGCGGGCGTTGCTGATGCTGGACCGGCACGCGCCCCCGATGTCTTTGGGGCCGCTGTTGGCCCACTGGATGAACAACCGGCCGATGGCCTCAATGGGGGCGGTGGGGTTCTCCACGATGCCCTCCGCCACGCACAGGGTCATCTGCGTGTCGTCGGTGATCTCGCCGGGGGCCAGGCCGAGCCAGCCCCCGCCGATCATGTCGGAAACGCACACGTGCCGGCGGATGATGTCCTCCGGGCTCATAAACTCCACGGGTCCGCCCAGGGCGTCCCCCACGGCCACGCCGAACAGGGCCCCGGCGATGCTGTTGCGCTGCTTGCTGTTGTTCTTCATGGTGCTACCTCCTCACTTTTTCGCGTGGGACGCCAGAATGATGCAGCCGGGGTTGGCCTTGGCCTCTGCGTCCGTGCGGCTGTAAAAATCGTTGTCGTCCAAAAGGACGGCCGGGGCGTACATGTCGACCCGCGACAGGGCCCCGCTCTCCGGGTCGTACTTTTTCACGGCGTAGACGGCGTGGGCGGCTCCCGCCTCTTTCATGGCCTCCACGGCGGCCTCCCGGAGCCCGTTGATGATGCCGGGAAGCTCTGCCGGGAGGGCGTAATGCGGGATAAGGTAAACGCTGCCGTCATGCACGAAATACTTGATATACCCCTTCACGCCAGTTTCGCCTCCTCCACGAATTTTCGGGCCTCCGCCTCGGTGCCAAACCAGTCGGTGTAAATGTCCTTGGTCTTGGTCTCGGTGTAGCCGCTCTCCGGCTTCTCCTCCGCCTGGATGGTGCTGGTGATCCCGGCCGTCACGCGGCCCCGGTCGTCAAACGATGACGTCACGCAAAACCAGGTTTTCATGCCGTCACCCCCTTCCCCTTGACGGTGGACACGTCCAGG
>Ga0073906_1006010_pt1 | contig 10369 bp, 6 predicted proteins | sample Inofromicrocosms_FD_65485 | JGI IMG/M metagenome (GOLD analysis project Ga0073906, IMG submission 65485) | Mouse cecum microbial communities from Vienna, Austria - Inoculum for glucosamine and mucus D2O microcosms | ecosystem: Host-associated > Mammals > Digestive system > Large intestine > Cecum... | reverse complement strand
CATCACCTCGTTCCATACCAGATAAGCTCCCAGCGAACATACAAGCACGAGGAAGAGGAAGTTCATTATATATTCCGGGTGCTGGAAGTTCCATAGTTGGGTGATATGAATCGGGCCATGGCTGAGAAGGAGCAGAGGGGCACCGGTAAGCACGCCATAGAAGAAGAGCTTACGCGATATGAACATCGAGGAATAGAACGGGAGCACCCTCTTGATGCATATGGCGTAAATGGCCCAGCAGAGTGAGGCCGAGAGGGCAAGGAGGTCGCCGGCGGGATTTATCTCTATACCCTCGCCATGACTGAAAATCACGCATGCCACACCCGCGAAGGCTATTGCCGAGCCAATGAGTGTGGGCGCCTTGAGCTTCTGCCCGAACACTATCGCCATGAGGAAAGTCACAAATATGGGCGATACCGACGAGAGCAACGACACGTTGGCCGTCGTGGTCATCTGGAGAGCGAAATTCTCCGTAATGAAATAGAGAGAGCCCGAACATATGCCGCCTAAAGCGAGGGTAGCCTCGTCGCGCCAGTTGTTGGCGAAAAGCTTGCGGCCGGTTATGAGCAGCAGAATCAGATATGCCGCGAAAAAGCGGTATTCATACATCTCCACGGGCGTGAAGCCTCCCTGCACCATCAGTGTCTTGGTGCTCAGAAACGATGTTCCCCACGCTATAACCGTCAGCAGCGCCCCGATATGCGACAGCGCAACTACATATTTATTCTTTGACAGTGCTTTTAGTTTCATGGTACCACCTCCTGTTTTAGGTGTCTGTAAACCGGGAGTGGCCGCAGCCGCTCTCCTTTGCAAAGTTAACGAAAACTTTTCAGATGCCGAAAACCTGAGCAACATTTTCCTTAAAAAGTTGTTGAAACTTTAGAGCCGGCTCTATCGGCTTCTGACTTCTTGGTATTAACCATAAAACTTGAAAGACATGAAATACAGATGTGAAGTATGCGACTGGATATATGATCCGGCAATCGGAGACCCAGACAACGGAATAGCACCGGGGACGCCGTTCGAGGATATACCCTCCGACTGGGTATGCCCGGTATGTGGCGTGGGCAAAGAGGACTTTGCGCCGGTAGAGGATGATCTCTGACATCCCGCGAGTCTTAACAAATATTTCAGGAGCCGCAGAAAGCATGGTCTATTCTGCGGCTCCTGTTATTTTTTTTGCGAAGACTTGCATCCCTATGAGTTTCTGAACTCCTTGGGACTCATGCCCGTAAATTTCTTGAAATATTTGCCGAAGAAGCTCTGCGACCTGAAGTTCAGTTCGTCGGAAATCTGCTGGATATTAAGGTTGGATGATTTCAGAAGCACCTTAGCCTCGAGAATCACAAACCGCTCTATCCATTCCACGGCGGTATATCCGGTCTGCTTCTTCACGGTACGCGACAGATGCTTGGGGGTTACTTCCATCTTCTCGGCGTAGAAGTCGAGGAATCGCTGGTCGCGGAAATTCTCCTGTGCCAGACGTATGAATCTGTCGGACATTCTCCCCTGCTTCGACACTATCTCACGGCTGTACGGCTCATAACAGCTGTATACCGTTTTGAAAATGAACCCCACCACTTCAAACAGCAGTGCCTGCGACGCATATGGATTCGATGTGCTGTGAAGAAGTTCCTGAAGAGTCTTGGAAAACTCCATATATTTCGGGAAGGATTCCGGGGGAATATCAACCACCGGATGACGCGTGGTGAGCGAATACAGCGGCGTATTGTTGAGAAACAGGAATATGTTGTCGCGGAACCGTTTCGACATCACGATCACCGATGCCTTGAAATCGGGACTTATATACGTAGGCTGCATGATCTGCGCCCCACGCATTATCACCAGCGCCGGCGCCTTTATGTCGTACGACACAAGGTTTATCTCCGCCTTGGCCGTTCCCTGCGTCACGATTATCCATGTGGAAGCCTCAAATTTTACCGGCTCCCGCAGCTCCTGGAGCATCGTGCGGTCTACGTTCTCCGTCATCCAGAAATCTTCCGACAATATCTTCGACAGCTCGTCGGGCAGGTCCAGGTTGTAATGATATCCGGTAAGCATATTTCTTTCGTTGGTTCACTTTCTTAACTTTCCTTAAGCATATTTTATTGCACGCCATGCAGCACGTTCTATGGAATACGAATCGGGAATGAAACCGACATAAGAACCGTTTGTTATTACTTTATAGAATGAATTTACGGCTATGAGCGCCGAAACCGTACTTATATCTTAACCTTAATTTGGATTTATACTATGAATATGCTTGGCTACATCACGGCATTCTGGGCAATCCTGTTGCTGCAATATTTGATATTTCACTCTTCGGGTCTGATACCTTACAGGATATGCGGCGGCACAGACAGAGCCGACATGAGCGATGAAAAAGAAGACAACAGCACGGCAATGCTGATCGGGCAGGAATCGTACGATGCGATGGTAAAGCGCGTCGACGAGCTTACGGCACGCCACAGTCATGACCGCTGCGTACTTTTCCGTATGACGGCATCCTGCTGCAACGACATATCCTCGCACGTGCTTCACATGCTGCTTCCCGGCGACAGACTAATTCTTCAGAAATACCGTATAGGCGACATGGACTGCGTGGCGGTATACTCCCGGGGAGTACAGACGGGAAGCCTGATGCTCGATGATGCCGAGACCTACCTCTCCCTCGCCGTCACCCGACGCGTGACAGGAGCTTATGTGGCTCGCCAGAACTGCTACCAAAGGCCGCAGTCGCTTGACATCGAACTTATCGTATATTACAATCCTTCCGCATCCCGCCGGCAGAATATCGACTCCAACGGCAAAATAAACCGTGCCGATTCTTACGGAACATATTCCAGGAACAACATTTTCCAAAACTGAAAACTTCACAAAATAATTTTTTTGGAAAATTATCGGGCTTCGGATAACAGGATAAATTTTATTTTTTGTATTTTTGCATTCGGAAAATCGACATACGTCATGACCCGTTTGTCAAGATTCAGAGCCGCGACGACGGCACCGAAAGCAAAAACCTAAAATGAATACAGAAAAGCCAACCTACAGTTACGGCGAGGCCTATGAGGCCACGCTACGCTATTTCGACGGCGACGAGCTTGCCGCCCGCGTATGGGTGAGCAAATATGCCCTCAAGGACAGCGACGGCAACATCTACGAACAGACGCCCGCCGACATGCACCACCGTATCGCCGGTGAAATAGCACGCATCGAAAAGAAGTATCCCAATCCCATGTCAGAAGAGGAAGTGTTCGGACTCCTCGACCATTTCCGCTATGTGGTGCCTCAGGGAAGTCCCATGGCCGGCATCGGCAACAACCTTCAGGTAGGGTCGCTGTCGAACTGCTTCGTGATAGGACTCGACGGCCACCCCGACTCATATGGAGGCATAATTCTTATCGATGAAGAGCAGGTGCAGCTTATGAAACGCCGTGGCGGCGTGGGTCACGACCTGTCGCATATCCGCCCCAAGGGGAGCCCTGTCAAGAACTCGGCACTCACCTCCACGGGGCTTGTGCCTTTCATGGAACGCTATTCCAACTCCACCCGCGAGGTGGCGCAGGATGGCCGTCGCGGCGCCCTGATGATGACCGTCGGCATCAAGCATCCGGATGCCGAAGACTTCATCGATGCCAAGATGGAAAGCGGCAAGATCACTGGCGCTAACGTATCGGTAAAAATCGACGACGACTTCATGCGGTGCGCCGTAGACCATGTGCCCTACCGCCAGCAATTCCCCATCAAGAGCGACAACCCTCTCTATGCCAAGGATATCGACGCCTCGGCCCTATGGGAGAAGATAGTGCATAACGCATGGCGTAGCGCCGAACCGGGCGTACTCTTCTGGGACACCATACAGCGCGAGTCGGTGCCCGACTGCTACGCCGACCTCGGCTTCGAGACCGTCTCCACCAACCCCTGCGGCGAAATTCCCCTATGTCCCTACGACAGCTGCCGTCTCGTGGCCATCAACCTTTACAGCTATGTTAAGAATCCCTTCACGCCGGAAGCATCCTTCGACTTCGAGCTTTTCCGCAAACACGTGGGCATGACGCAGCGTATCCTCGACGATATCATCGACCTGGAGATGGAGAAAATCGACACCATCATAGCCAAAATCGCCAACGACCCCGAGACCGCCGAAGTCAAGGATGCCGAGCTGAACCTCTGGCGCAAGATACGCGAAAAGACTCTCAAGGGACGTCGCACGGGCTGCGGCACAACCGGCGAGGGCGACATGATAGCCGCCATGGGCCTTCGTTACGGCACCGAAGAGGCTACCTCCTTCTCGGTGAATGTACACAAGGAACTTGCTCTGGCATATTACCGTGCGTCGGTGCAGATGGCTGCCGAACGAGGCGCCTTCGAAATCTACGACAGCGAACGTGAGAAAGACAATCCCTACATAAACCGTCTGCGGGAGGCCGACCCGGCTCTCTACGAGGATATGCTCCGCAACGGGCGCCGAAACATCGCGTGCCTCACCATAGCCCCCACCGGCACCACTTCAATCATGACCCAGACATCGTCGGGAATCGAGCCGGTGTTCATGCCCGTATACAAACGCCGCCGCAAGGTCAACCCCAACGATGTGGATGCCCATATCGACTTTACCGACGAATCGGGCGACTCCTTCGAGGAATACATCGTATACCATCCCAAATTCCTGGAATGGATGAAGGTAAACGGCCTTGAGCGCAAAAAGAACATGACCGCCGAGGAGATTGACGAGCTTGTGGCCAAGTCACCTTATTACAAGGCCACCGCCAACGAGATCGACTGGCTCGAGAAGGTGCACATGCAGGGCGCCGTGCAGAAATGGGTAGACCACAGCATCAGCGTCACCATCAACCTTCCCGCCGACATCACCGAGGATGTGGTCAACAGCCTGTACGTGGAAGCCTGGAAGTCGGGATGCAAGGGCTGCACCGTATATCGCGACGGCTCGCGCAACAACGTGCTCGCCTCCGTAAAACCGGAGAAAAAGGAGCTCTCGCTCATAGCCACTCCCGAACATATCTCCAAGCGTCCTACTGAGCTGGAGGCCGACGTGGTGAGATTCCAGAACAACAAGGAAAAATGGATAGCATTCGTAGGCCTTGTGGACGGTAAGCCTTACGAGATATTCACCGGACTTGCCGACGATGAGGACGGCATATTCTGTCCCAAAAGCGTTACCCACGGCAAAATCATAAAGACCGTCGACGACAAGGGCAACAAACGCTATGACTTCCAGTTTATCAACAAACGCGGATACAAGACCACCATCGAAGGTCTCAGCGAGAAGTTCAACCCAGAGTTCTGGAACTACGCCAAGCTCATCTCAGGCGTTCTGCGTTACGGAATGCCTATCGACCAGGTCCTGAAGCTTGTGGGAGGTCTTGACCTCGACTCCACGAGCATCAACACATGGAAGATGGGAGTGGAACGCGCACTCAAGAAATATCTGCCGTCGGGCACTGTGGCCGCCGGCCAGAAATGCCCCAAATGCGGCGCCGAAACACTCATATACCAGGAAGGATGCCTTATCTGCACCTCCTGCGGCACCAGCAAATGCGGCTGAAAACACCTCAAGAATCTAATAAACTACCGATATGAAAATAGTATTCAACATCAACTACCACACCAACTGGGGCGAGAGCCTCTACGTGTGCGGCGACATCGCCGAGCTGGGCAAGGGCGACGGCCGCAAGGCTCTGGAGATGAAGCTGATAAGCCCCGACACATGGCAGGTGTCGCTGAATCTCGACAACGACCCCGGCGACTTCAATTACTGGTTTATCGTCAAGGCTCCCGAGCAGGCATGGCGTTTCGAATGGGGCAAGGCCCATCGCTATACTGCCGGTTGCGGCATCAGGGTATGCAGCATATACGACTCCTGGCATGAGCTGCCCCAGGACAAGCCCTTTTATTCATCGGCTTTCATCGACGGCATCTTCCGCCGCGAGCACCGCGACGAACCCCTCAAGGCTCTTCCCGGCTCTGTCAACATCCGCGTGGACGCTCCAATGATCCGCCCGTCGGAACGCCTCGCAATATGCGGCGAAGGCGACCTCCTCGGCAACTGGGACCCCGCAAAGGCTATCGTCCTAAACGATGCCAACTATCCCACCTGGGAGGTGAATCTTCCTTTCGACAAGCTTCAGCCTCCTTTCGAGTACAAGTTCATCATCCTCAACGCCGACAATGAATGCATAGGCTGGGAGGCCATGAACAACAGGGTATTCGGCATCACTCCCGAGAGCTTCGACCAGCAGATAGTGATCGACGGCACCCGCTTCGCCAACCCGATGCCGGGATGGAAAGGCGCCGGCACGGCGATTCCTGTATTCTCCATCCGCTCTGAGGAAGACTTCGGAGCCGGCGACTTCATCGACATTAAGAAGATGGTCGACTGGTGTCACCTCACAGGTCAGAACATCCTTCAGATCCTGCCTATCAACGACACCACCATGACCCATACATGGGTCGACTCCTATCCCTATAAGGCCAACTCGATATTCGCCCTTCATCCCATGTTCCTTCGTCTTCAGGAGGCAGGCACACTTGCCGACAAGAGCCGCGAGGAATATTTCGAGACACGTCGCCGCGAACTCAACAGCCTTGATACCGTGGACTACGAGCAGGTCAACAACCTCAAGCATGAGTATATGCGCCTTCTCTATGCCCAGGACTTCTTCAAGACCTCCGCTACCGAGGAATACCAGGAGTTCTTAAAGGCCAACGAATACTGGCTCAGACCATACTCCGCATGGTGCGTGCTTCGCGACATGTACAACACCCCCGACAACAATGCCTGGGGAGAATATGCCGTATATGACGCCGTCAAGGTGAATGAATTCATCGCCGCACACAAAGAGGATACCGACTACTGGTGCTTCGTACAGTATCATCTGGACCGTCAGCTGCGCATGGCCCGCGACTATGCCCATTCGCAAGGCGTGGTGCTCAAAGGCGACATACCAATCGGCATAAGCCGGTTCAGCGTCGACGCATGGACCGACCCCGAGCTCTTCAATATTGACACCTCCGCAGGAGCTCCACCGGACGATTTCTCCGTACTCGGCCAGAACTGGGGACTCCCGACATATAACTGGGACCGGATGGCAGCCGACGGCTTCCAGTGGTGGAAAGACCGCTTCCGCAAGATGTCGGAATATTTCGACGCATACCGCATAGACCACATCCTCGGATTCTTCCGCATATGGCAGATACCTATGGATGCCGTGCACGGCCTGCTGGGATACTTCAATCCGGCAATGCCTTTCAGCCCTGATGAACTCCGCAACAGCTACGACTTCTGGATCGACGCCGACGTAATGACGCATCCTCTGATTCTCGACTGGATGCTCGACGACTTCTTCGGCGAATACAAGGAGGAAGTGAGCAGCACGATGCTCGACCACATCGGCGGCGACCGTTACGCTCTCAAACCCTTCATCAACACCCAGAAGAAGGTGGAGGAATACTTCGCCGACAAAGGCAATGGCGAGAAAGAACAACGCATCAAGAATGCCCTCCTCGGCATTATCGACGATGTTCTCTTCATCGAAGACCCATACCAGAAAGGAATGTACCATCCGCGTATCGCCGCTCAGTACACCTACCAGTTCCGCGTACTGTCGGACTATGCCAAATGGAACTTCAACCGCCTGTACAACGACTTCTTCTACCACCGTCACAATGACTTCTGGTATGGCAAGGCCATGTGGAAGCTTCCGCCCCTTCTCGATTCCACGGGCATGCTCGCCTGCGGCGAGGACCTCGGCATGATTCCAGACTGCGTTCCCGAAGTGATGAACCAGCTCAAGATACTGAGCCTCGAGATTCAGCGTATGCCCAAGGATCCGCACGCTCAGTTCGGCGACACATGGCATTATCCCTACTATTCGGTATGCACCACCTCCACCCACGACATGGGAGGCATACGCCATTGGTGGGAAGCCGACCATGGCGTGTCGCAGCGTTTCTACAACAATGTGCTCCATGAGGGAGGTCCGGCTCCTCATTTCGCCGAGCCCTGGATTTGTGAGAAGATTGTGAACCTGCAGCTGGCAAGCCCCTCGATGCTGGTAATCCTGCCCTTGCAGGACTGGCTTGCCTGCGACGGCGGCCTGCGTCGCGAAAACCCCAGTGATGAAATAATCAACGTGCCCGCAAACCCCAGACACTACTGGCGTTACCGCATGCACCTCACCGTGGAGAACCTCATCTCGCAGGATGCCTTCAACAAGGCTTTGACTCTCCAGATCAAGAATACAAACCGCTGATACCGACAATCGGGATTAATCCTGCCGATGCTCGATTAATCCCGATAATTCTCGATTAATCTCGATAAATCCTGATTAATCCCGATAATTCTCGATTAATCCCGATTAATCCCGATAAACCCCGATAATTCAGCCGGGATAATCCGAATCAACGGATTATCCCGGTTTTTTACATCATTTTTGCAAGCTGTTCCGGCGTAAGAGTTATAAACACCGGGTTCCCGTTGGGAGTAAGAGCCGGGTCCGGAAGGCTGAAGAGTTTCGCTATTATCTCCTCCATCTCTTTCTGGGAGAGTCTAACGCCTCGACGGATTGCCGTGGAACGGGCCATCACCAGCGAAATCTGCCGGTGCATAGTATCCTGTGGCCTCTGTTCATTGCCATAGTTCACCGAATCCTCCGTGATGGAATCGAGGATTCTCAGAAGCACTTCTTTCACATCGTGTTGCTGCAGCTGAGCGGGAATGGCGGTCACCTGCCACTCGTTGTCCTGCTGATATTCCAGCGCGAAACCATAGCGGACAAGGTCGGCCTCCACTTCGCCGAGAGCCGCCTGCTGCGACATGTCGAGCACCACCGTCTCCGGGAACATCAGCCGACGGCTCACCACTTCCGAATGCGTGTTGCGCTCAAGATACTCGCTGTACAGTATCTTCAGATGGGCGCGGTGCTGGTCTATCACCATAAGGCCTTCGGCGGTTGTGGTCACTATATACTTCAAGGCGAACTGCAGACACATGGGAGCTATGCCACCCTCCGCCTCTCTAGCCGTGTACAGCGACTCCCAGTCGGTATCCACCCTCTTTTCGGGTTCCCGACGCACTATCGGAGATTCGCCCCCGAGGTGCATACGCGCCGACTGGAAAGGGTTGTAATTGCTCTTGAATCCCATGGTAGGCGCTTCCGGCATCTCCCCGGGCGACAATGGACGAACCTCTATGGCATCAGAGTTGAAGTCGATACTCGGCACCGCCGAATACCTCCCCAGCGACGTCTTTACCGCCGATGCCAGCAACGGCCATATCTGCTGCTCGTTCTCGAACTTTATCTCGTTTTTCGTGGGATGGATATTCACATCAATCTGCGCCGGATCCACCTCGAACACCAGAAAATAACATGGCTGTGTACCCTGGGCTATCAGCGATTGATAACAGCTCATCACCGCCTTGTGGAAATAGGGATGGCGCATGTTGCGGCCGTTCACTATCATATATTGCAGAGGATTCTGCCGACGCGCATATTCGGGACGCGCCACAAAGCCGCTGATTTTCACTATCGGCGTATCCATCTCCACAGGGAGAAGCTGCTCCTTTTTGAGCTGTCCTTTCCAAATGTCCTCGATACGCTGCCGCAGTGTGCCGCCACGCAGTTCCACACGATGTGTGCCGGTATCGATGCTCATGCGCAGATGATTGTTGACGAGTGCCAGACGCTCGAACTCCCTCATGATATTGCTTTCCTCCACCCTGTCGCTCTTGAGGAAGCGGCGCCGTGCCGGCACATTGAAGAAGAGCCTCTTGACACTTATCACTGTTCCGGTCTCCGCCACGGCCGCCTCCTGGCTCTTGACCTTGGAAGCCTCTATCACCAGCCGCGTACCTATGGCGCTCCCTTTGGCCCGTGTCTTGAGCTCAACCTCCGATATGGCGCATATCGAAGGAAGAGCTTCTCCGCGGAAGCCCATGCTGTGAAGCTTGAAAAGGTCCGACACATCGCGTATCTTGGATGTGGCATGACGCTCGAAAGCCATGCGCGCATCCAGATCGCTCATCCCCGAACCATTGTCGGCCACCTGTATAAGCGTCTTGCCGGCGTCTACCACAGTCACGCTTATGTCGGTGGCTCCGGCATCTACGGCATTCTCCACAAGCTCCTTGATTACCGAGGCCGGCCGCTGTATCACCTCTCCGGCAGCTATCTGGTTGGCAACCGAATCCGGCAGCAGTTTTATTATGTCACTCATGGCTTGCCAATACTATATTATCCATTGTAAATATCAACTGTGCCAATCCTTACCGGTTGATACGCATCTTCTCCTTATAATCGGCAGGACTAAGAGGCTGGCGTTTGGCCTGTTCCGGCTCATTGAACCATAT
>Ga0073906_1006006_pt1 | contig 10371 bp, 8 predicted proteins | sample Inofromicrocosms_FD_65485 | JGI IMG/M metagenome (GOLD analysis project Ga0073906, IMG submission 65485) | Mouse cecum microbial communities from Vienna, Austria - Inoculum for glucosamine and mucus D2O microcosms | ecosystem: Host-associated > Mammals > Digestive system > Large intestine > Cecum... | reverse complement strand
ATTGAGGGTATTCACAATTTGTATGAATTTGACTGCGGCGAGGGCAGCGGCTGGATGTATAAGGTGAACGGTTGGTTTCCCAACTATGGCTGCTCGCGCTATCAGCTGCAAAACGGCGATGTGATTGAGTGGGTTTACACCTGCAATCGCGGCGACGACGTGGGCGGCGGCCAGGTTGTGGGTGGCTGACAGGAGTAAATATCGGTGAAGAATACAGATACTTTCAGTGGGTTTCACCCACTGGTGAACTTTTTATATTTTGCATTGGTGCTGGTTTTCAGTATGTGCCTGATGAATCCGGCTTGTCTGGCAATCTCGCTGGCGGCGGCTTTTGCCTATAATTTATATTTAAACGGACGCAAGGCGCTCAAATTTGCTTTTGTATATATGTTGCCTTTGCTGTTGATAACGGCTGTTATCAATCCGGCTTTTAATCACCAAGGGGCCACTATATTGACTTATCTGCCCAGCGGCAATCCACTGACTCTGGAATCCATAATTTACGGCCTGGCGGCGGCCAGTATGCTGATTGCGGTAATCCTCTGGTTTGGCTGTTATTCGGCGGTGCTTACCTCGGACAAGTTTGTATATCTGTTCGGGCGGCTTATTCCTGCGCTCTCCTTGGTGCTTTCGATGACTCTGCGCTTTGTGCCCAAGTTTAAGGCGCAGCTGGGGCAGGTGAGCCTGGCTCAGCAATGCGTGGGGCGCGATGCCGGCAGCGGCAGCCTGCTGCAACGGCTGAAAAACGCTATCACCATTTTGTCGATTATGGTAACCTGGGCTTTGGAAAACGCCATTGAAACGGCGGATAGTATGAAAAGCCGCGGCTATGGCCTGCCGGGGCGCACCGCTTTCAGCATTTACCGCTGGGAGGAGCGCGACAAAAACGCCATAGTATGGCTGCTTTTCTGCGGCCTATATATCCTCTCCGGCTGGCTTGCCGGCGGCCTGTACTGGCGTTACTTTCCCACAATGAAAGGGGCGACTTTTTCACCCTTTTCCGGCAGCTTTTATCTGGTTTATCTGGCTTTGTGCCTGACGCCGCTGGCGATTAACCTTTGGGCGGATTGGCGTTGGCGCAATTTGACTGAAAACAAGCTGCTCAAGGAGGAATTTTCTGATGTTGCAAACTTTTAATCTGCCCTTGCTTGCCGAATTTGTTGCTGAATACGGCGGTTGGCCCCAGCTGCAAAGGGAGGCGGCGGCTTTGGGCTGCGCCGGCATTGAAGCCATCTGGGCCGGCGAGGATATACCGGCGGATTTGCCGGAGGGGCTGGTGCAGGGCTATCACCTGACCTTTTTCCCGGATTGGCTGGATATGTTTCGCAACCGGCAGACGACGGTTAAAAATAAGTTTGGCAGTATGGCGATTGCCTTTGAGCATTACGGCGGCTGGGGGCCGGATTGTCTGCTGCGCCGCTATCAGGAGGATTTAGCCAGAGCGGAGCGGCTGCGGCCGCGTTATCTGGTGTTTCACGTTTCTGATGTTTCGCTGGCGGAGGGGCTGACCTATCAATGGCAGCACTGCAACGCGGAGGTTATCGACGCGGCCTTGGAGCTTATTAACGCCTTGCTGGCCGATTACGCCGCCGACGCGCCCTGGGAATTTTTGGTGGAAAATCAATGGTGGCCGGGCTTCACCTTTACGGAGCCTGCCGAAACCGCCCGTCTGTTGGAGGGTATCAACTATCCCCGTAAGGGGATTATGCTGGACGTGGGGCATTTAATGAACTGCAACCGGGATTTGCAAACCCAGGCAGAGGGCGCGGCTTATGTGCAGGCGATGTTGGATAAGCACGGCAGCCTGGCCCAGACGGTGCGCGGCGTGCACCTGCATTATTCGTTGAGCGGCGCATATGTTAAGGAGCATATCGGTGAACTGCCAAAATGGTGGGAACATACCGGCTATTATGGGCAATCCGCTTATTGCTATCATCAGGTGTTGCAAATTGACCAGCATTTGCCCTGGACGGACAAAACAATTTTGCCGCCTTTGGCGCGGATTAACCCGGCTTATCTGACGCATGAATTTAACGCCGGCAGCCGGCAGGAGCGTCGCCAAATGGTGGCCCAGCAAAAGGGGTTGCTGAAACGGGGCGGTTTACTATGAAATTTGCTATGTCTTACAGCTGCGGCAAGGACAGCACGCTGGCTCTGCATAAAATGTTGGCCCAGGGCAACGAGGCGGTTTGTCTGGTAATTTGCTTTAATGAAACAGCGGGCCGCTCCTATTTTCATGGGGCGGATAATGAGATGCTGCAACGCTACTCGGAGGTGTTGGGTTTGCCAATTCTGCTTTGCCCGACGACCGGCGATGATTACGCGCAGGCATTTGAGGCCGGGTTGGCTCAGGCCAAGGCAATGGGTGCGGAGGCCGTTTGTTTTGGCGATATTGATATTGCGGAAAACCGCCGCTGGGAGGAGGAACGCTGCCAGGTGGTGGGGCTTGCGGCCTGCTTTCCGCTTTGGCGGCAGGGGCGGGCGGCGTTGGTGCAGGAGCTGTTGGCTTTGGGCTATCGCTGTTTGATTAAAAGCGTGAACCGGCGGCTTTTGCCAACCTCTCTGCTGGGCTGCTGTTTGGATGAGGCGGCCGTTGCCGTTATGCAGACGGCCGGGGTTGACGTTTGCGGTGAAAACGGCGAATATCACACGCTGGCGGTGGACGGGCCGATTTTTCGGCGGCCTTTGCAGTTTAAGTTGGGCGAGCTGCTGGAGTTCGGTGATTATGCGTTTATTGATATTAGCTGACATTTATAAAATATTTAGGAAACAGGTAAAATAATGGAAAATATATTGCAAATTAAGCATTTCAGCTTTGCTTATCCGGAGCAGAAGCGGCTGACGCTGACGGATATAGATTTGAGCGTGGGTCGGGGCGAATTTTTGGTGTTGTGCGGCCCCTCCGGCTGCGGAAAATCTACGCTGCTGCGGCAGCTGAAAACGGTGTTGGCTCCGCACGGGGAGCGGCAGGGAGAAATCCGCTTTGCCGGCCGGCCGCTGGCCGAGCTTGACCAGCGTGAGCAAAGCGCGCGGATTGGTTTTGTGCAGCAATCGCCGGATAACCAGATTGTGACGGATAAGGTTTGGCATGAACTGGCCTTTGGTCTGGAAAGCTTGGGAATGGATACGCCAACCATTCGCCGCCGGGTGGCAGAGATGGCCTCATACTTTGGTATTCAAAATTGGTTTTACAAGAATGTTACGGAACTTTCCGGCGGCCAAAAGCAGCTGTTGAATTTGGCCGCCATTATGGTTATGCAGCCGGATTTGCTGATTTTGGACGAGCCTACCTCGCAGCTGGACCCGATTGCCGCGGCGGATTTTCTGGCCACGGTGGGCAAGATTAATCGGGAACTGGGTGTTAGCGTAATACTGACGGAGCACCGGCTGGAGGAGGCTTTTCCGCTGGCCGGCCGGGTGGCTGTGCTGGACAAGGGGCGGCTTATCTGCACCGGCAAACCGGCGGAGGTTGGCGAGAGCCTGAAAACAATGGGACATAATATGTTTTTGGCTATGCCAACGCCAATGCGTGTTTGGGCGGCAACGCCAGCTGAGCAGGCCACGGCCTGCCCGGTGACGGTGGCGGAGGGTAAACAATGGCTGGAGCAGATTGCCGGGCAAATGCAGCCAGATTTACTGCCAGCGGAGCCGGTTTATACATATCCAAAGGAGCCGGTAATTGCAGCAGAGGATTTGTGGTTTAAATATGATAAAGAACTGCCGGACGTAGTTAAGGGGCTTAATTTGCAGGTGCAAAAAGGGGAATTGCTAGCTTTGCTTGGCGGCAACGGCACCGGCAAAACCACCAGCCTGAAGTTGCTGGCCGGTTTGCTTAAACCATATCGGGGCGATGTGCAGATAAAAGGCAGCGTGGGCGTTTTGCCGCAAAATCCGCAAACTTTGTTTGTGAAAAAAACTGTTCGGGAGGATTTGTTTGAGATATTGCAGGGGCGCAAATTAAGCCAGGCGCAAAAGGAGCAGAATGTGTCTGGCGTGGTGCAACTGTGCAGGCTGGCGGAGTTGTTGGACAGGCACCCTTACGACCTTTCCGGCGGCGAGCAGCAGCGGGCGGCATTGGCTAAGGTGCTGCTGCTGGCTCCGGATATTTTGCTGCTGGACGAGCCAACCAAGGGGCTGGACGCTGAGTTTAAGCAGGCACTGGCCGAGATTTTGCAGACTTTGTTGGCAAAGGGTGTAACTATTTTGATGGTGAGCCACGATGTTGAGTTTTGCGCGGCTTATGCGCACCGCTGCGCCCTGTTTTTTGACGGCAGCGTGGTGACGGAGGCCGGGCCGCGGCAGTTTTTTTCTGGCAACAGCTTTTACACCACGACGGCCAACCGCATGGCCAGAGGCGTTGTGCCGCAGGCGGTGACGGCGGAGGATTTGATTGCCGTTTGCGGCGGCGATATTCCGGCCAGGGCTCCTTTGGCGGTGGCCGAAGACTGGCGTTTGCCGGAGCCGGAGGCCGGCAGTGCGGATTGGCAGCCGCCGAAGCTGCCCCTGTGGCGCAAGATACTGGCCGGCGTGTCCGGCCTGGCTGCCGCGGCTTTGTTTATTAAGGCGATTTGTAATAGCAATTTAAGCGATATTATTACGGCTGACGGTTTGGCGGTTGAAGCATATAGCACGGCAGGCGATACTTTGCTGTTTGTGGCGGTGATGCTGGTGTTTTCTCTGGCGGTGGGGCGGCGATCGGCTCCGCCAATGGGCAGCATGTTGCAGGTGGCTAAGGAGCAGCGGCATTTGGCCAGGCGCACCATTGCGGCGGCGGTGATGATATTGCTGCTGATACCTATAACCCTGCTTGTTGGTGTGTATTACTTGCAGGATAATAAATATTATTTTATTATGATGCTGGTGCTGTTGGAATGTATGCTGCCTTTCTTTCTGGTGTTTGAGGGGCGCAAACCGCAGGCCAGGGAACTGGTGATTATTGCGGTGCTGTGTGCCATTGGCGTGGCCGGGCGGTCGGTTTTCTTTATGCTGCCGCAGTTTAAACCGGTTATGGCGCTGACGATTATTGCCGGGGTGGCATTTGGCGGCGAGTCTGGCTTTCTGGTGGGCGCTATGACAATGCTGGTATCTAATATGCTGCTTTCGCAGGGGCCGTGGACGCCCTGGCAGATGTTTTGTATGGGGATAATCGGCTTTTTGGCCGGCGTGCTGTTCCGCAAGGGCTGGCTGCGGCGTAGTCGTCTTTCCTTGTGTATTTTTGGGGCTTTGGCGGCTGTGCTGGTTTACGGCGGTATTATTAACAGCAGTTGGGCTTTGCTTTATGGCGGCGATTTTAGCTGGGCGGTGCTGATAAGTTATCTGATTAGCGGTTTCCCTTTCGATTGCGTGCATGGGGCGGCAACGGCAATTTTCCTGTGGCTGGCTGCGGAGCCGATGCTGGAGAAGCTTGACCGGATTAAGGTTAAATACGGTTTGGTGGAGTGAAATTAAACACAAATATGAATATGAATAAAGTATCCCCCATTTTAACTGGGGGATACTTTATATGAGTTTAGATATTTTATTAAAGACGATAGGGAATGCAGGCCTCACGTTCTGCTTTTTCCACGTAAGTCTGGCAGATTTTGGCATCATAAAGCTGGCTTATTTGATTTTCTGTAATTAACTCAGAGGCCAGACCGGTTTTCCATATTCCGTTTCGCTCCAGAATAGCAACTTTGCTATTCAGCATCAGGGCATGGTCCGGAACATGGGTTGTCCAGATTAGGCTGTAACCATCTTGCGCCAGATGTTTAATCTGGCGCAGGACTTTGAGTTGATTGCCATAGTCAAGATGATTTGTCGGTTCGTCAAAAATGATGATTTTGGCTTGCTGAACCAGAGAACGGGCAATCATAACCTGCTGACACTCGCCACCGCTTAGTTGCGTGTATATTTTGTCTGCCAGCCGGGTTATGCCTAACTGAGCTAGAGCATTATCCACCAGCTGATAATCCTTTTCCGAGGGACTGTTCCATACGCTTATATAAGGCGCGCGGCCCATTGCCACATATTCACGTACCGTAAATTCATAGGTTTGGGTGTGATTTTGCGGTACATAGCTTATTTTTTTGGCAAGTGTTTTGCGAGAATATTGCGATAAATCTGTATCATCAATTTTTATATTGCCAGACAGCAGTTTACGAATGCCGCTAATGCAATCCAGTAAGGTAGATTTGCCGGCTCCGTTTGGGCCAAGAATTGTCAGAATTTCGCCGGGATATAATTGAAAACTGAGGTTATGAAACAAAAGGCGGTCTGCATCATATTGAAATGAGGCGTTTTCTACGCTTAAACAAGGAATTGTCATCTTTTTTTACCTCGCTGTTTAATCAGACGCAGCAATTTATACCTGACTGCGTTGGCGCAGTAGCATCAGCGCATAGGCCGGCGCGCCGATAAACCCGGTTAATATGCTTAACGGTATATCGTTGCCGGTAAGATTACGTGCCAGATTGTCAATAATAATCATAAAAGCCGCGCCCAGAAAAATGCTGGCCGGAATCAGGTATTTGTTGTTGGTGCCAACCAGCAGACGCCCCAGGTGTGGGATTACCAGGCCAACCCAGCCGACGGTACCGGCCAGACAAATTGAACAGGCGGTGAGTATGGTTGCTGTAAGAATGGAAACGCCGCGCAATGCAGCCACATTAACGCCTAATGTTTTTGCGTCATGCTCGCCAAGCGAAAGAAGATTAAGCTGCCAGCGAATGCTTACCAAAACAATCATACCAAGCAGCATGGGCATTAATACAGGTAAAATATCGTTCATGCCAACTTTGTTTAAGCTGCCCATTGTCCAGAATGTTATTTGCGCAAGTTGCGTGTCCGGGTCGGCGATATATTTTAATAGTCCCTGCATTGATGAGAAAAAGCCGCTGACAATCATTCCGGCAAGCACCAGCATGAGATTGCTTTGATTACGGAAAAAACGGGGAATTAAGGTGGTTATTCCAACCGCCGATAGTCCGCCAATTAACGCCAGAATTTGAATGGCGGCGCTGCCCCAGCCCTGTAAAATGGCAATGGAAGCGCCGACGCAGGCTCCGGCGGAAACCCCCAACAAATCAGGCGAAACCAGGGGATTTTGAAATATTCCCTGATAGGTTGCGCCTGACATTGCCAGAGCCGCGCCGACTAAAAACGCTCCGCACAGACGCGGAAAACGGATAATCCAAACGGCATTTTCCGTGTTTTGGCTCCAGGTTTCCGGAATGGACATTACTTTTGACAGAAGCACCGAAATAAAATCATGAATAGATATTTGATAGCGTCCCCAACACATTCCCCAGCAGAAAACAAGCAGGGTGATGGCGATTAAAAGCCACAGGGGTATTCTTTTACTGCTTTTCATAGTGATTAAGCCGGGGGCATATGATTGAGAATTAATTGAATTTGCTCCGGCGTTAAATCATAGCCATAGAAATTGCTGTAATAATAGCGAATTTCCTCTTTAATATCCAAATCGACAAAAAGTTCCGGTTGAATATGTTTAGCCAGATAGAGCATCAGGAGAACGCTTTCGCCGCTATAATCCCAGTTGAAAACACCGGAGGGACAAAGATATATCGCGTCGTTTTTTAACGCTGTCATACCGCTCCAGGCGGGGTTGTCCTTTATAATAGCCGTGTCGTCCATGCGTCCCATGAAAATAATCTCCGGGTCCCAGAACATAATCTGCTCAATAGTCAGAGTGCTGTTCATTTCCTCCGGGGTGTCCTTGGCTACATAATAACCGCCGGCCAGTTCCACCAGATAATGCGGATAGGAATTTTGGGAGAAAGTAACAAGCCCTTCGTCAGAGCGAGCATAATATACACGCGGACGCTGTTCGTCAGTTAATAAATCGGTGCGGCTGCGCACATAATTTACTTTTTCATCAAAATATTCAATCCAGCGTTCGGCGTTAGTCAATGCTTCACCGCCAAATGCCTGGGCTATTGTGTTGACTTCGGCGCGCTGAAATGCCAGAAAGCCCTCCAAATCACTATAAGGCAGTTCTCCAGAACATTGAGTGATGACGTAAGGCATATTGATTTCATCAAGCTGGGCGTTCAAATCAGCGTAATCGTGGCAAATTACAAATTCAGTGCCGCGGTTTAACATTTCTTCAATATTAGGAGAGCTTGATTTGCCCTCAACGGCAATTTCAGCAATACGCGGATAGATAAGCCTTGCCCAGGCTGTGTTGCTGGATTTTAGAGTTGTGCCAACCCGGTCGGCAACGCCAAGCAAAAGCGTTTTTTCAAAAGCCGGACCAGGGAGCAGCATAACATTATTGGCATTTGCCGGAACCTGCACTTCCCGGCCTGTTACATCCGTTACCAAATTAGTTTCCGGCTGGTTATTATCTGTTTGCGCATTGTTTGGTGTGTTCGACTGTGTACAGCCGGATAGCATTGTTAGTAACAATGTCAGGATCAGAAGAAGATATAAAACATTTTTTTTCATAAAAAAACCTCCTTGGCGCATAAACACCATGAATGATGTTATGCAATTTTAAATATTATATAATTATAATGTTTTAATACAGCGATAATAAAGCTATTTATTATCTACCTGCAAAATAGCAAACGTCCTCTTACTTATAGCTTATGAACTGGATATAAGCAAGAGGGCACTTGCCAAAAGGAGAAATATTAAAAAGAAGGAACGACAAAAAAGTCAGCTCCTTGGAAAGATTCAAGGTTAGACAGATACTAAATGAACTCTTCAAGCCGGCTGATTGCTGCCTACTTTCAGCAATCAGCCGGACTTAAAGATTTACAGAAAGAAAATCCGACCGTGGATTTAGAAAAATATTAGTAATGTCTGGTTCCGGGAATTGAACCAAAAACACAACACGCTGTAAACGGAAAGATTTAACAAAAAAAAGCCAACCGGAAGTGGATGGCAAAAAAATAAACGATTCTCTGGTGGAATCGTTGAAAGAAAAATAATAAAGTCTGCTAAGCCTCCCACCCTAAAGGCTTTAACAAACCCTTTTCAATCGGTAACCTGACTTATGCCAGCTGACGCTGACAATCACAGTAGAGCTTGGACTGTGTCGGATTTTCACCGACTTCCCCGCTTGAAAGGTTTTATTTGGAATATTTAGTTGTTAAAAATTATGCGCTTATTTTAATACAGAAAAATAGGATTGTCAATAGCTTTTTGAAAAATTTTTTCAGAAAAAAATAAAAAATAATATTTTACACAAAATGGTATTGCATTTTAAAAAAATTGGGTGTATACTGAAAAAGAGATATTTGAAAAGAAGAATATATTATATAAGCGTGTCGTGAGGAAGCCGGTGTAATTCCGGGACAGATAACTCGCTACTGTGAATTGTTGCTGTTTCTTCGTTTAGTCACTGTTCAATGTTTTGGATGGGAAGGCAAGGAGATTACAGTTTGCATCAGAAATTTTTGGTGCAGAAGCATAAGTCAGGATATTCATGGCACAGGCTCTTAAACAGGTCAGTTAGTTTGTTTGGGGCGACTTGAGGTCACGAAAATACGAGCGTGATGAAATTTTTGTTTTCTAAAGATAGCCTTTGGAAAATTCAAAATTTCATCACGCTTTTTTTGTTCTGAAAATATGAATAGAATTTGGTGGCGATAAATTATGGGAAGAAGCAAGCGAAAACGTAATGGTGATAGAACAACCAGGGCATTGGCAAATATGGCTTTGCAGCTAAAAGAGCAAGCATTTAAGCGGAGGTTTGGCGAACTCGACGACGATAAGCTGCTCAATTATCTGGCGTACTGCACTGAGGAATTGGGCATTGGGCCTGCCTGTACGGATGTTTTGGGGGCTGCTGTTTTGAAAGAGCGATTTGGCGATTGGGACAGGCTGTTGTTGAAAATTGGCCGGAAGCCTACGCCATATTGCGAGCGTGAAGATGTGCCTGGCTTGTTTGCCAGAGAAGTTGCTGCCCAGGCGGAAATACACAAAAAAATTGTGGCGGCAATGCAGCAAAATGAGAAGAATTTTGCATTTCAACATGCCGGTGATAGCGATGAGGAATTGCTTGAATATGTAAGGGGTTGGGCTAAAAGACTCAAGCGCACGCCTAGATATGATGAGGTTTTGGGCGGAGAATATATCAGGAAGCGATTTAAGAACGATTGGCAAAGGGTTCTGCATTTAGCTGGATTGAAGAGTTTTCCGGACGCTGCTCCCAGGCTGCACCGGCGGCCGATATATCTGGACGAGGCTAAAAAGCAGGTGGGTGTTTATGTGGAGGAATGTATGCAGGAGATTGCTGCGATTATGAATGGTAAAAGGGTTAGTTATGTTGTGCCTGCTGAAAATGCGATGTGATTAAAATAGTGAAGTCAAGTTAGATAAAGTTTAAAAAATGCGGATAGACGGCAGAGTGGTCGTTTTAAT